>Ga0315273_10000190_pt1 | contig 57526 bp, 50 predicted proteins | sample YL17G02_0_MG_FD_205753 | JGI IMG/M metagenome (GOLD analysis project Ga0315273, IMG submission 205753) | Sediment microbial communities from Yellowstone Lake, YNP, Wyoming, USA - YL17G02_0 | ecosystem: Environmental > Aquatic > Freshwater > Lake > Sediment | place: USA: Wyoming | collected... | reverse complement strand
GCCACCAATGCCGCGTGTCCTCATATCGATGAACCAGCAGGAGACGACGAAGACACAACACTTCATCAGCCTGACCGGTCGTTCCATATGAGGCCGTATGAGAGGGGTGTCGGCCGAGCCCATGGAATAGGGCCGCGCATCCCAAGCGCCCCGGCCGGTAGCGGCCACGTAAGAGGACGCCCCTATTCGGACACCGCCGGCGCCGCCACAGCGCCGACGGACCGTCTCCACAGTCCCCACAGCGTGTTTCCGACGGTGAACCGCGCGGCGGCTGGCCCAGTCCGATCGCGTGTGTTCAGGCTGGGGGCGCGACGGGACCCCGGGCTTCACGCGCGGCCCTCCGTGTCGCCGACTCGCGGCTGAGGTTCGCGTAGACGTTGCGGTCGAGCTCCAGATTCCTCCGATACGACAGGCTGGCCAACACGCTGGTCAGCGGCTGGCGACGGTGCCACACGTTCTTCCACACGCGGCCCAGGATGCGCGGTATCGCGTAGAAGTGGCGTCCGCAGGCCAGCATTTCTTCGATGGCCTGATCCTCAGTGAGATGCATGTAGCGGGCGACCGGGAAGGTCAGCGTGTAATACTGCCAGTCCTGCGGGAAACGGTCGAAGGCAACCCGGCCCTCGGCGGTCATCCGGTCCCACAGCCGTGTGCCCGGTAATGGTGTGAGGAACAGCGTGTTAAGGGTGTCCACGCCGTACTGACGAGCGGCCTCGGCCGTGCGTCGGCCGATCCCGACGGTATCCACGTCCAACCCGAGGATGAACGACCCCACGACCAGGATGTGATGGCGCTGGATCCGCGCCACCGACGCCGCGAGGTTCCGCCCCTTGAGCAGGTTGAACCGCTTGCCGACCTCGGCCAGCCCCTCCGCCGTCGGCGACTCGAACCCGATGAACACGCCCGCGCATCCCGCTTGCGCGGCCAATGTCAGCAGTTCCTCATCGTCGGCGACGTTGATCGTGGCCTGCGCCACCCATTCCTTGCCGAGGTTCGCGGCGGCCAACGCGCGGAACAGGTCCTTGGCGCGCCCCATGTGCTCGCGGGTCGTGCCAATCAGGTTGTCGTCCACCACGAGGACGCGTTTCTCGGGGATCGACTGGAACTCGCGCACGACCTCCGGGATGGAGCGCTGCCGGTAGCGGGCGCCGTTGAAGGCTGTGACACAGCAGAACGTGCAGTTCATGGGACAGCCGCGGGTCGTCTGAATCGATCCGAACGCATAGTCCGCGGTCAGCAGGTCGCGGCGGGCCGGCCGGACCGCGTCCATGTCGGCGAGGCCTCCGTCGTACCGGCGCTTCAGGCGACCGTGCGCAGCGTCCTTCAGGACCTGTGGCCAGACGGCGTCGGCTTCCCCCGTGACCACCGAGTCCACGCGCGGCATCACTTCACCGACGCACATCGTGGCGTGGATGCCGCCCATGACGACGGGCACGCCCAGGCGACGAAAGCGATCCGCGATCTCGTAGGCGCGAGGCGCCTGCGAGGTGAACGCCGTGATGCCGACGAGGTCCGGGCGCGGCATCTCGTGATCGTGCGGAATCGAGATGTTCTCATCGAGCAGGGTGACATCCCACTCGGGCGGGGTCAGGCCGGCGAGCACCATCAGGCTCAGTGGCTGCCACACGCGATAGTGGTTCCACCGGTTCTCCTCGAGCCTGACGGTGCTTACGAGGGGGTTCGAGGGGTTGATGAGATGGAGTCGCACGAAACTGGTCCCTCACGGAGGACGCGCCGCACGAGAGAGGTGTCGGCCGAGCCCATGACATGGGGGCCGCGCCGGCCAGGCGCCCCGAGCGGTAGCGGCCATGTCACACAGCGCCCGCTATCGCACACCGCCGGCGCCGATGGCAATTCCCACGATGCCTCAGTTGCCGGCTACTCCGCGGCCACGAACTGCCCGCTGGCCACGAGCACGCGGGCATCGCTCACCGCCACGGGCGTGCTCTCGGCGCCGGTGAAATGATACACCCGCCCGGTGACCCCCCCGCGCACGGCGACTTCCCCCGCGTATGCATAACGCACGCGGACGGTGTGCTCACTCGTCGTTCGGGACGCCGAGTGGACGGTCATGGGGACGAAGGTGGTCGACGCGCGGCGCGCCGCGGCGCGCTGGTTCCCACAGCAGGCCATCGGACTTCTCCTGATCATCGGTGAGCCGGGCGATTGGAATCGATGGCGGGCCATCGGGGGTGGGAGCGGGGACGGTCGGTGGGGGGACGGTGGCTGCTGCGATGACGTGGGGCTCACCGCGACTGACCACCTTCTCCACCAGCGACGCCCCGCCGGATACCCCCAGCCAGGCGAGCACCCAGCCGGGAAGTGTGGTGTCGAGCGCCAACGCCAACGGCGCCGCGAACCAGAGCGAGAGACAGTACGGGCAGTCCATCAGGTGCCCGAGCATCCCGTTGCCGGCGCGACGGCGCGCGCGCGCGACGACCTCCCACGGGCCGTCCTCGAAGGCCACGAGGCGCGACAGGCGCCAGGTGGCGAGCACGGCCAGCGTCAGGCGGAGCCATTCGGAGTTCCTCATGTCCTCCCACTCGTCAGGTGCGCGTTCCTGCGATCAAGGGTGGATCGGGAGGCGGAGGGCCGGCGAAGGCCTCTCCGTCTCCCAATCCTCTCGTCGCCGAGCGTTTACGCCGCGTTGATCACTGCGACGTGCAGGGAGGTCGGCGTATGGTTGTAGACGTAGTCGTAGTTCCAGTCGCTCAGGTGGCCGTTGTCGCTCCCGGCCGGGTTGAAGGCGCGGGAGTTGCCGTTGGCGCTGAACGAGTACGCCCCCTCGAGCGACCCCGCCGGGATGCGATAGCGGGCGAAGAGGAGCTCGGTGTTGTCCAGCGCGTCCGTGTGCCAATGCGCCTCGTGGGGCACGGTCGCCGGAACGAATGAGAGGGCGTTGAGCGCGCAGCCGTTGGCCCAGATGGAGCAGTCGCGCAGGTGCGTAGCCGAGACCTGCACCTCCATGAGCACGTCAACGTCCTGCGGGGCGGCGCCGCGGCGGATGGTGGGACAGACGCCGAGCAGGTTGCGCCCGGCGAGGAAGAAGCCGGCATCGCCTTCCGTGGCGAACTTCCAGCGCAGCGTCTGGTAGGTGACGTTCGGCGCCGCGTTGTCGACGTGGATGTTCACCGTGTGCGTGGCCGGGAGCGGGAGCCTCGCCGCGTTCCCGAGCTGCAAGGTGATCTCGTACCGCCCCTCGGCGCCAGTGGGCCACTCGAGGAGCATATCGTGCGGGTGCCAGTTGTCGGCGGAGGGGACGACCGGATACCACCCGTCGCCGTCGGCGCTCACCGGGTGAACCTGCAGCGACCCCGCCACCATGCGGTACAGGTTCCACGACAGCCCCGTGAACGGGACCTGGGCACCGCCGTTGTGGCGGTAGAGGAGACGATAGAACGACGCCCCCGTGATCTCGGCGCAGCCATAGAGCTGCAGCGTACGGGTGAACGGCGTCTCGGTGAGGTTCGGATCGCCCGGCGCCGAGCCAGGAATGCCCGAGGGCCGCTGCCGGTTGGGGCGCCTCGCGTAGCCCGTGACGACGTCGAAGTATGGCGCGGCCGGCGCGGGGAGGTTGCTGAGCGGCATGAGCCCCGCGAACTGGATTTCCGGCGCGTTGCCGCAGCGCACGATCGGGCTCCCGCAGTTCCGCGTGGCGATGGCGATGGGCGAGGCGAGGAGCGTGACGTCGGGGATGGCCCCCGCGTTCCAGCGGACGTCGAAGATCCCCTCGGAGTAGATCGTCTCCTCGACGCCGTCGCCGTTCACATCCTGGGTGACACGGAAGGTGATGTCGGGGACGTCGAGGAGCATCGTCCACTCCGGGACGAAGTAGGTGAAGCAGCGGCGGAACGGCCCGATGAAGCGCCGCGGATCGAGCGTCGCCAGCACCTTCGGGTCGATGTTGAGGCGTGCCGAAATCCCGGCGCGGAAGGCGTCGTGCGAGAACTGCCCGCGGGCGGTGGATTGGACGGTCTTTCCATCCTTGACGTCCTCGCGCCCGAGGGGGCGCAGCTCGGCGGGGAGCGGCGGGGGGACCTCGGCGTCGAAGGCCCGCCGCGAGGCGAGCGAGGCGCTCTCACCCGCGGGAGCCCCGAAGGTGACGCGCCGGAGGGCGGTGGAGACGCGATCGGCCAGCGGGCCGCCGACGTGCGCGGCGAGGCGCTCGCGCCCGATGTCGCCTAACGCGCGTAGCCTCTCGAACGGCGGCGGGTCGCCCTTGTCCGGGAGCTTGACCGGCGGCCACGGGCCGTCGACGAAGTCGTCGAGCAGGTCCTCGAGCCACGGGCGGATGAAGATGTCAGGGAAGCAGATCCGCTCAGCCCGCCAGCGGAGGATCCAGTCGATGTCGAATCGCGGGACCCACACGCAGAACTTGCCGCACTCGTCGGTCGTGACCGTGGCGATTTCCTCGCGGCGGCAGCGGAACGGGTAGTACCACCCCCATCGCCACCCGACGGGGAAGAAGCCGACGAAGGAGCAGTCGGTGTCCTCGACGTGCACGGTGGCGAACGGGACCGGGAGCTCTTCTCCCGTCACCGGATCGCGGCGCACCACCTGCCCGCACACGCGGCGCATGAAGAAGAGCTCGGGGTCGATGCGCCAGCGGAACTTCTCGGCCAGGTCGGCGTGGACCATGCCGGCCAGATCCTTCGCGTCGACGCCGCTGATGGCGCCGAGCCGCCGGGCCTGCAGCTCCGTGAGCTTCCGCCGGTCCGGTTCGATGGACGATGCCTTGTTGTCGTCTGCTTTTGCCATGGACAGCTCCCGCGCCTTTCGGCGCCGATGGGGGGCGGAGCGGCACTACCTGCGCGCAAAGCAGTTGCCGCAGGTGTGGCGACCAGCCGATGTTGCGTATGACAGAGACGCTACCACTTCCCGCGTGGAGTGTCCACTCGGAGAGCTGCGACTGTTGAGCGGCGGATGTCCTGTCAGGCTGTCGACAGGAGCCCGCCACGCTCGATCACCACCTGCGTGGCGTCGGGCTGGCGGCGGGGCGAGGAGCAGACAGGCCGGTGGCATACCCGGCCCGTGCCGGCGTGCCACACGACGGGTTCACGGCTGCCTGGGTGACGCGATCTCTTCAATCGCGCTCTGCGTGATTCGAATGCGCTGTCGAAGGTCCTTCCCCGTCAGGACGAGCGAGAAGGTGTCCTGGGTGGCCCGGTAGTCGTCGATGCTCGCGACGACCTGGCCGAGCGGCCCACCGCTGCGCAGAGACGCAATCTCCGGGCTGTCCAAGGTCAGGGTTGCGGGATACTGTCCGTTGTCAACGTACGACGCGAGAAGAAACACCTGGAGCACGCGCGCCGCGGATCTCATCGCTGTCGTCCGAGTCATGACGGCCCCGGCGCCCACGACGCTCGTCGAGTCGAGCAGGCGCTGTGCCGCAGCCATCTGCTCCTCGGACAGGTCTCTCCTCGTCAGCTCCCTCAACACGGCCTCCGCCGCTGCCGTGTCCCCCTTCTGCAGCAGACGCGTCGCCTTCATCTGAGGGAATTCGAAGGCCAGGAACTCGCGCGACAGTCTCCCTGCCTTCTCATCCGGGAGCTGGGCAAGATCCTTCAGGATGGCCTCCGCCTGCTCGAACTGCTCCTCGCGGACCAGATCGCGGCCCCTCAGATAGGCCGGCTCCAGCCTGTTTCGCCACGCCTTGACCTGGATGTCGACGATGGAGGAAATCGCATACCGCGAATTCTGGCGGGCGAATCCTTCCAGCCTGGCGAAGGATGCGCCGGGCGCATTCGGATCCAGGGAGCTCACGAGCGAGCTGAAGGCCTGCGCCACTTCGGGCGGGGTTTCACCGCGCCTCTCGCAGCCCTGGACCACGGGCACGGCCAGCACGGTGATGATGAAGATCCACAGGCTGCGTCTCATGGGAACCTTCTTGTCTCTGCTCACTCGACACACACGCGACTCAGATGGGGAAAGTCAGCATGCAACGGCCGGCCGCGATTCGCTGCGCGTTGGCGCGCCGCACAACGCAGAGCCACATGCGAAGCGGCCGATCGTGAGCACGATACAATGTGCCGGTTTCGGTGTCCACGCTGAAACGATGATCGTTGCCGTTGCAGAACCCGATGGTGAGGTGCGGTCGTTGGGGGTGATTCCCAGCAGGCCGGATTCGCTCCGGCGGCTGGTGAAGAAACCGGGGCCAGTCTGCCCTGCGCGCCGTGGTCATCGCCGGCCGGTGACAGTCCGGCTGAAGCAGTCGCGGCACGGACCCCGGAGCGCGACTCGTCCGACCATCGGATCTCCAGGGTGTCGCGCCCGCCGAGTGCGCCGCGCAACATGTCGACGAGCGCCGCGTCGGCCGCTCGATGTGATCGTCGAGCAGCGGGTGTTTACGCTCAGGCCCCACGACCACACACTCGATGCCCTCGTTGCTCCAGCGCCAGTTTCGCGGGCTCGATGGCCCCCGCGCTATCGGCTTCGAAGACCGTCACGAGACGAGGCCGTACTAGCGGCCCTCCCGTCCGCCCCCGAACTGCTTGGGCGATAGTCGGTGCCGGAGGCGTCGGTGGCGCCCCGAGCCCCGGACACAGCGGGGACTCGTCAGGTTCATCTCGTTGTTCGGCGGCATGTGACTTTGACGACGAGCTCCGCGCCACAACGCTGCACCACCCTACTGAAGCGCCACTCCTCACTTTGGGCAGAAATGCTTGACAACCCCCAGCGTTGACTTCAGAATTGCAGTACCTCCTTCGAATCTTGCCGCATCACGTGTGCGGCTGTGCCGCGATGCTCTCAGACTCTCCCTGAGCCACCCGAGTGGTTCCGGAGGCTGCGCCGATGCCTATTGCGAAGAAGACGCCATGATTGGCCAGTCAACGGCTTTTCGCGCGCTTCTACCGCTGATCGAGAAGTGCGCGGCTTACGATGCGCCCGTTCTGATCGAGGGAGAAACAGGCACCGGGAAAGAGCTCGCGGCACGTGAGATTCACTATCGGAGTGCGAGGCGTGACCGACCGTTCGTACCGGTCAACTGCGGGTCGATCCCAGACACGCTGCTCGAAAGCGAGCTGTTCGGCCATCGCCGCGGCGCGTTCACGGATGCGCGTCACGATCAGCTCGGGCTGGTGGCACTGGCCCACTCCGGCACGCTGTTTCTGGACGAAGTCGACGCGCTGACACCAAAGGCGCAGGTTACGCTGCTGCGCTTTCTGCAGGATCAGAGATACCGGCCGCTTGGTGCCCGGCGTGAAGAGCGGGCGGACGCCCGCATCATTGCGGCTAGCAATCGTCCGCTCGATGCGCTGGTGGACGCCGGCACATTCCGGATCGATCTCCTGTACCGTCTGAAACTGATGCAGCTGGTTCTGCCGCCGCTGCGCGATCGCAGGGGTGATATCCCGATTCTGTCTCAGCACTTCCTCGAGATCGGGTCGGCCCGGTTCGGGCGCCCGGTGCAATTCCTGGCTGCCGAGACGATCGACTGGTTCGAGCGCTACGCGTGGCCGGGCAACATCCGCGAGCTCGAGCACACGGTGTATCACGGTCTGCTCTTGTGCGAGGGATCTGTGATCCTGCTCGCGCCACCGCCCTCGCTCGCAGCGCAGACGCTCGATGCGGGCGCCGCGCCGACATACCGTCACGCCAAAGAGCTGGCCATCGCCGACTTCGAGCATGCGTATCTGGTCCGACTGATCGACCAGGCGAATGGAAACGTTTCCGTCGCCGCCCGGCTCGCAGGTACCGAGCGCCGGCACTTCGGCCGCCTCCTGAAGAAGCATCGCCTGAGCAAGAGCTCGCCCCAGATGTAGCTCCACCAGCCGGGTCGTACGACACCCGCATCGGGTGCACGCGCGCACGCGCGCGAAGCACATGCCCTGATGCTCGACACGGCTGAAACACCCTGGATCAGCCGGGTGCTCCCGCACCCGGCCGTCGCGATCGGTCGTCCACGCGCGCAGCAAATCACGGGTGTTCCGCGCGAACATGGCCTGGCACGACGACTGCACTTCACGGCATCACCGTCAAATCGATAGCGGAGACGTTCTCGTGGTCGATGACCCCGACTCCGAACGGAAGGCCCGCCTTGGCGCGGCGCTCCTCCGGCACCTCCAGCGCTGTCCCCTGGCGGGCGATACGTCAGAAGGAATGGTTGCCTGCTGGATACCGCGGCGCGGTTATGAGGACGCTACCCGGTTCATCAGCCAGGTCATCGACGAGATGGTGGCAGCCGGTGAGCTCGTGGCGATGCAGTTGCCGGATGGCCGCGCTCTCTACGTGGGCGGCCCGGCGGTCCGCGCGCACGAGTGAGACTTCAGAAATGAGTGCCCATGTTCCAGGCGCTTAACGCGACGAGCACGACGCTGGTCGACTATCTGCAGGCCTCGATCGACGGCGATCCTTTCTTCGGGACGCCCGGTCATCCCTGGCGCGACCGCAACATGCACGTGCGCCTGCAGACTCCGGCCGAGATGTTGGACAACAACGGTGAAGAAGGCGTGTCGTTCTGGCTGTACCGCGTGGTGCGCGACGAAGAGCGCGTGAACGATCCGGCGCGGCGTATTTCTCCGACCCAGTTGAGGCCACCGCCGCTGCCCGTGCGGCTCCACTATCTCGTGACGCCGATCACGAATCGGGTGAACGCCGGCGACCCGGATACCGAGCAATACGCTCTCGGGAAGGTGATGCAACTGTTTCACTCCAAGCCGAAGTTCCGGGGCGCCGACCTCCGTGGTCAGTTCGCGGGAACCGCGGGCCAGTTGTACGTCCGGCTCGAAACACTCTCCCTAGACGAGATCACGCGCGTGTGGGAAGGCTTGAATGGCTCCTACCAGCTGTCCATCTCGTACGAAGTGACCTGCGTTGATATCGACGCGGCTCTCGAGCCGCAGAGCATCACCCCGGTCGTGGTCTCGCTCCCGGAGATCGGTATTGCCAGCCTCGTCATGGAGGCGTCATGACCCGTCGTCGCGTGGCCGCCAGCGCGCTCACCTACGACTTCGCGCCCGACGACGCGCCGTTGCTCGCGGAGAGGGACTGGGCGCTGGCCTCAGCGCAGCTGGTAGACGACATCGCGGGTACGCCGCTGGCAGTGCCGTTCCGGGTCCGCGTCGTGCTGCCGGGTACGCAGGACGAAGTCGGGCAGGACGGCGTTCGTGTGCGCCGGAGCGAGCGCAGCATCACCGTCAAGATCGGCGCCGACGGGACGTTTGCCCTGGTCGCGCGTCCGTGGCTGCGCTTTACGCCGTTCGGCGTACCGGCGAGTACCACGGTGGCGGTGGACGCCCAGGGTTTCGCGCCGCTCTCGATCACCTTTGCGATCGCGTACGACCAGCGCACGATCGCGGCGCCGCCCGCGGCCCCCGGTGATCGGACCGTAACGCTCAACTCCACAGCGGGGCTCGTGACCGGGCAGACCCTGTTGTTCGGCCCGGCAGGCCTGCCTCAATACGTCCGTGTCCGGGGACTCGGCCTGGGGAACCAGGTGACGCTCGAGACCGGGCTGCTGGGCGTTCAGAACATCGGCGATCCGGTGTTCCCCGACACGTTCACTTCGCCGCCGCCCGTCATCGCCGCGCTGCGCCGCCGGCCAGTCACGATCGTCGGCCGGGTCGTGGTGCGGAATACGACAGCCAACACATCGACGCCGGTGGCCAACGCGTCCGTGACGGTCACGGACTTCTGGCGGACTCGAGCCGCTGTGGTGGCCAACCCCGCCAACGGCTCGATGACAGATCCGGTTCCGGCCCTGAGGGAGTTCGCGGGGGCGATCGCGCCGGGAGCGCTCGGAAGGCGCGCTGCGGGGGCGGCCGCCGGCACGCTTACCCTGCCTTCGGCCGCAGACGATCGAACGCTCGTGCGTCCCGCAGCCGCGGAGCAGCCGCAGGTGGAAGTCCGTCGCCGGCAGAACCTCGTCGCTCCCCCGTCACCTCTCGCGAACCGCCTTCTGTGGATCGACGCTGACGACGCTGCGGGCGCCGAGTACCACACGGTGGCGCACATCGATCCGCCAGGCGTGGCCGATGAGCCCGCGCGGCTCGGACTCGACTTTCCGCTGGCGCGAGCGCATCGCGAGGGTGCGCGGGTCGAGCGCATCAATGCGCCGCTCCTGCTCCCCTTGCCGACGCTCGTATTGAGCGCCGCCGCTGAGCCGAGCGATCGATGTCTGTTCTTCGACGCGCCAGTTGGTGCTCCCGTTCCTCCCCCGTCGGTGCTGTACGTCACGGGCGGGGGAGCGGCCGACGAATTCCAGCGGTATGCGGAACTGTCCGTCCTCTCGGACGCGGACGGCTATTTCAGGCTGCCGCCGATCCAGCGCATGGCGCGCGTCGCACTGACCGTGGACGACGGGGTCGGCAACGTGTTGCCGCCCATCGAGGTTGATCCAGAGTACGGCGAAGCTGAGCACCAGGTCGACGCTGTGTACCTGGTGTGAGTGACCTGGCAGATCGCAACGGAGGTTAGTGATGCCCGAGTATCTGGCGCCGGATGTCTACGTCGAGGAGATTGACACCGGCTCAAAACCGATCGAAGGGGTGTCGACCAGCACGGCCGGCATGCTGGGCGTCGCCGAGCGCGGCCCGGTGAACGTACCAATCCTGGTGACCAGTTACGGCGAGTACGCACGCTGGTTCGGTGGGGCGCTCGATCCCCTGGTGTTCGTCAGTCCCGGCCCTCCGCCGGCGCTGCATTGCTTCCTGCCACACGCCGTCGAAGGGTTTTTCACCAACGGCGGCAAGCGCGTATACGTGACGCGCATCGAGGCGCCAGGGGCTCAGCGGGCGCAGTTCGATCTGCACGATCGCGGGTCTGCCGCGTCGGCCGCCGCATGGCTGTTACGTCCGGCGCCGGAGCTGTCAGGCAGCACCGCGGCCGGAGCCCTCTACGTGACGAACAGGAATGCCGTGGCGCCTGGTACCGGCACGCTGGTTGACACCGATCACATCCGCGTCGGCGGCGGAAGCGATGCCGAGTACCGGGACGTCGGCCCCGGCCCCAACGGTGTTCTCCAACGCAACCACGTGACGCTCACCTTCCCGGTGGCGCGGGCGCACGCATCGGTCCTGCCGCCAGTTCCAGCCACGAACAACGTGCACGAGATTCCGCGCGTGCTTTCGGCGGCGGCGCCGAACGTGTTCCCGCTGGCCGCAGCGGCTGCCGCCGGGACTTCGACCATCGACATCACGGCGGTGGCAGGAAACGTGGCGGTCGACGACCTCGTGGAAATCCAGTCAGGGCCCAATCCGGTCCAGCGCGTGGCGGAGTATCGCTTCGTCCGTGCGGTGACGGTCGCCGCGCCAGTGCTGCGGCTGACGCTCGACAGTCCCCTCCAGGCCGCGCACGGGATCGTGCCTGCGGCGAATGTGAGCAAGCTGGATCCGGCCCCGCCGGGAGTGTTTCCCCAGACGTCGTTCGAGAACACTCGCGATGCTCTTCCGGGCGATCGCGTAGCGTTTCTGCAGACGCCCGGACTGGGCAACTTCGCCAACCGCGCGAACCTGGTCATCTTTGACCGTCTCAACAACGCGACACGCGAGGCGCGACGCATCGGACAACTTTCGGTCCTGTCCTCAGCTGCCGGGGCGTATGACAACTACTCCGCTGGCGCGGTCATCGAGGGGTTGACCGTCGCGCCGGATCCGGGGGTCACCGCGAAAGCGCTGGCCGCCGACACGTTCGTGGGCGCGAGCGTCCTTCCGCTCGGCGATCGGACTAGTCTGGTGGTTGGACAGGTGCTGCAGATAGGCGCCGCGGCGCCGTTCGAGTTCGCGACCGTCACCCAATTGCCCGACCCGTTGCCTTCCCTGGCCCTTCCCGGGCAGGTCGTGCTTTCTCAACCGTTGCGTAGAGCCTACGCGATAGGCACTGCGATAGTGGCACTCCTGGCGCCGACCGTGAACCCCGGACGGCCATCGACTGTTCTGACGCTTCCGATCACACGTGGCGCAACCCTGTGGGTCGTGAGCGACGGCGGCAACGCGGCTGCGGTCCCCCCGGATCGGTATCTGAACGGCGAGGTGATCCGTATCACCGTACCGGGTGCGGGCGTCTTCCTTCACACGCTCGGTGCCGACGCCGAATTCGCGGATGCCGTACCGGTGCAAGTCGTCATCCCGCTCGGGCAGTCTCATCCCGCCGGCGCGCCGGTCGCTGAACGCAGCGCCCTCGTTCGCGTCCAGGCCCTCGACACGGGGGGGTGGGGCAACCGCCTCAGGATTTCGGTCTCCGACGAGGATCCGGGCCTTGTGTCGCGCACGCCCATCATCACGGCAATCTCACCGAATCGAATCCGGCTGGCGTCTGCGGCGGGCGTCGAGCGCGGCACCGTTCTCGAGATCGTAGACGCCACCGGCGCAATCCTGACCACCGTCAAGGTGCTGGCGATTGAAAGGGCAACCGCGGAGGCGACGCTCGATGCCGCTGTCGGCGTCCTTGCTGGCGCCCAGATCGCCGCGATCAACCTGGTGCCCTCGAGTTTCACCGCGCGGTCGCGGGAGTTCCGGATGGTGGTCCGCCTCCTCGCCCAGCCTGATTCGACGCTCCCTGGCAGCGGCGAGGAAGTTCTGGATCGCACGGACTTCCGCAGCCTGTCCATGGATCCACGACACAGCCGGTACGTGCAGACCGTGCTGGGCGCGATTGCCGGCCCGCCGAGACTGTCGGATCGGCGTCCTGACGGCGAAAGCTGGTATGTGCGCGTGCAGGACCTCACCGCTGGCAACGGAATCCGGCTCGGGCCCGAGACGCTGCCCGACCTCCTGGCCGACGGACGCATCGAACCCGCCCGCCACCCGCTGGCAGGCGGCAACGACTCGATGGCGACCCTGACCGACACGGCGTTCATCGGGGCCGACAACGCGAACCCCGAGAATCGCACCGGGCTCTTCTCGCTCCGCAACATCGAGGACATCAGTATCGTTGCGGTGCCCGGCCGCACCAGCACGGCGATACAGAACGCGCTCGTCAACCACTGCGAGATCGCCCGCTACCGGTTCGCGGTGCTCGATGCGCACCGGCCACCGCGCGACTCGATCGCGGACGTGATCAACCAGCGCCAGCAGTACGACACGAAGTACGCCGCCATCTACCACCCGTGGCTGCTGATCCCGCCGCCGTTCCCGGTCAGCGCCGGCGCGCCCGACGAGTACCCGATTCCGCCGTCTGGGCACGTGGTGGGCATCTACGCGAGGACGGACGTCGAGCGTGGCGTGCACAAGGCGCCCGCGAACGAGGTGGTCCGGGGCGTTGTCGGCCTGCAGCGCCTGCTCAACAAGGGGGAGCACGACATCCTCAACCCGTACCCGATCAACATCAACGTGATCCGGGACTTCCGCCCGAATAGCCGCGGCATCCGGGTGTACGGCGGCCGGGTGATCACGAGCGACTCGGACTGGAAGTACGTCAACGTCCGGCGCCTGCTCATCTTCATCGAGGCTTCGCTGAACCGTGGCCTGCAGTGGGTCGTGTTCGAGCCCAACGCGGATCCGCTCTGGGCCCGCGTGCGCCGCTCGATCGCGAACTTCCTGACGCTCGTCTGGCGGAACGGCGCGCTCGAGGGGACCAGGGTCGAGGAGGCGTTCTTCGTGAAGTGCGACCGCACGACGATGACGCAGACCGACATCGACAGCGGGCGGCTGATCTGCGTGGTCGGTGTCGCGCCCGTAAAGCCCGCCGAATTCGTGATCGTGCGCATTGGCCTGTGGACGGCTCACGCCGACGAGTAATGCGCGAAGGAGACTGAACGATGGCTACCGCCGAACGCCGCGATCCGTACCGTACGTTCAACTTCCAGCTCGAGATCGACGGCGTGCCGTTGGGCGCGTTCTCGGAAGCGAGCGGGCTGACCGCCGAAGGAGATGCGGTCGACTACCGCGAGGGCACCGACCAGCAGCAGAATGTGCGCAAGCTCACGGGCCTGCGCAAGTACACGAACATCACGCTCAAGCGCGGCTACACCCAGGACAAGGCCCTGTGGCGCTGGTACAACAACATCGTCAACGGGCAGCCGGATCGGCGCGATGTGACGGTCGTGCTGATGAACGAAGCCCGCCAACCCGTGCTTCGGTGGCACGCGGAGAGCGCGTGGGTCAACAAGATCGAGGGGCCGAGCTTCAAGGCCGCGGGCAACGAGATCGCGATGGAATCGGTCGAGCTCGTGCACGAGGGCTTGACGATCGAGATGTAAGGCGCCAGAGCCGTCCACGACCATGCCAACCTACGTCACTCCGGGGGCCTACTACGAGCGCGCCGACGCCGGCGACGCGGCCACAGCGCCGCTGCGGACGGATATCGCCGCGTTCGTAGGCATCGCGCGCCGCGGGCCCCTGCACGTTGCGATGCCGGTGAACTCGTGGCGGCAGTTCGTGTCGCACTACGGCGACGTCACCGGAGCCGGGTACCTGGCGTATACGGTGCGTGGTTTCTTCGAGAACGGGGGAAACCGCTGCTGGGTGGTGCGGGTCGCTTCGAGGGCCGCCGCGGCCGCGCGAACAGCCATTCACGCCGTCCCGGTGGTCCCGGTGCCACCACTCCCCATGCATGCCTGGGATGTCGAAGCCGCGAGTCCTGGTGTCTGGGGGAATGACCTCGAGATCGAGTGGCGCGAGACGCATCGCGCACAGACCATCGCCGAGCCATTGCGATCGACGCCTGACTTCGTCACCGTCAAGTCGGTCGCGGGTTTCGAGCGCGGCACACATGTGCGCGCGTTGGTGGGGCCGGCGACCAAGTATCGGGTCGTCTCAGCCGTGGACGTCGGTCGGCGTCGTCTTTACTGGATCAATCCGCGCCGCGAGCAGCGCCTGGACTACGAGCGGCCGCTGACCGGCTCCCCCCCGGGCCAGTCACTGCTGCTCGAGAGCATCGAATACTCCCTGCTCCTGCGGGACCTCGGCCGCCTGATCGCAGTGTTCGAAGGTCTCTCGCTGGTGCCTGCGCACCGTCGCTACGGCCCGAGGGTGCTCGGTCCGGTCGTTCTTCCCGAGGAAGGGTACCGATTGAACACGGGCGACGACGCGGCGAGGCAGCGCCGATTCGGCGCACCCGGCTGGCGGGACCGGCCCGCCGACGAGGCGCCGGCTCCCGTCGTCGTTGCCGAACGCCGGAACGCCGCGGCCGTCGCCCAGTTGTGGCCTATCGCGTCCGGATCAATCGCGCGACGCGCGCTCACCGGTGGGCTCGACGGCCTAGCCCCGCTGTCGGTGCGCGACTTCGTCGGCGAGCCGGCTGCGGTCCTAGACGATCTGGATACCCGCCAGCGCAAGCGCCGCGGCCTGCGCGCGCTCGAACCGGTTGGCGAGGTCTCGCTCGTCGCTGTTCCGGATATTCACATCCAGCCGATCCCCCCGCCGGTGAAGAAGCTGCCGCCTGAATGCAAGGTCGACCCGTGCCTGCCGCCGCCGCCGTTCCCGCCGGCGGCGCCTCGCCAGCGGAGCGTTGGCGATCTGCCCCCGCGTTTCACGGAGGACCAGATCTTCGAAGTGCAGCTCGCCCTGGTTGAACACTGCGCGGCGCTGGGAGATCGATTCGCGATTCTCGAGTCGCCGTTCGACACCATTCATGACTCACGGCTCGGCATCGGACCGCTGCGGGCTTGGCGCCGCCGCTTCGACACCGATTTCGCCGCGCTCTACGCGCCGTGGCTCCTGACTCCGGATCCGTTGAGGCTCGAAGCGTCCGGCCTGCGAGCGGTCCCCCCATCTGGCCACGTCGCGGGATTCATCGCGGAGACCGACGTGAAGTCCGGCGTGCACCGGGCCCCTGCGAACGGGGCGCTGCGATGGGTGCAGGGAACGACCCTGCCGATCGACGACGCGCTTCATGGCGTGCTCAATCCCGAGCACGTCAATGCGATTCGCACGTTCACTGGCCGGGGCCTGCGGATCTTCGGCGCCCGAACGCTCTCGAGCGATCCCGACTGGCGCTTCGTCAACGTTCGCCGGCTGCTCCTGATGCTCGAGAAAGCGATTCGGATCGGCAGCCAGTGGGCGACCTTCGAACCGAACAATCGTCTGACGCGCGCCAAGCTTCACCTCGCCTTGACCAGCCTTCTTCTCGAAGTGTGGCGCCGGGGCGCGCTGGCCGGAAAGACCGCGCAGGAAGCGTTCTTCGTCAGGTGCGGTGAGACGGAGAACCCGGCCGACTCGCGCGCGCGCGGGATGCTCGTGGCCGAAGTCGGCGTTGCGCCGGCGAAGCCCTTCGAGTTCATCGTCGTACGGGTCGGCGTGAGCGACAACGCGCTCGAAATCGCCGAGACCGGGAGCGTGGAGACCGTGCCATGACCGCCGTCGGGACGCGCAACGACCCGCTCCTCAATCACAACTTTGTGATCAGCCTGCTTGATTCGACGAGTTCGCTGGCGCCGGCTGCGCCCCCCGCTCTCGCCGGCATTCTTAGTACCGCCGCCGGCGGCTTCTCGGAGTGCGCGGGCCTGGAGTTGACGATCCAGCCCGAGGAATACAAGGAAGGCGGCAACAACGGCGGGTCGCTCAAGTTCGCCAGCCGTGCGACATGGGCCAACGTGACGCTCAAGCACGGGATCACCGGCAGCACGGAGCTATGGGACTGGCATTTCAGCTTCATCGAAGGCAAAGGCAAGCGCCGCGACGGCGTCATCATACTGCTCGACGCGGCTCGTGAGCCCGTGCAGGCCTGGTACTTCCGGCGCGGCCTGCCGGTCAAGTACACGGGCCCCTCGCTCAACGCCACGCAGAACAGCGTCGCAATCGAATCGATCGAGATCGCCCACGAAGGGATCCATCAGGTCGCGGGTGTCGGAGGATGAGCATGGACGTCGAAATCGGCGAGGTGGTGACGACCGTGAAGGCCGTCGACGGCAGCACGCTGGCATCGCCGGACGTGATGCGGCAGATCGTCAAGGCGGTGCTCCGCGCGGTTCAGGACCAGCAAGCCCATGCCGGCCGGGTGCGCGCCGAGCGGCGCGTCACCGGCGGCGTGGCCGAGGAACGGGACGCGGAGGACTGAGACGATGACACCGCTCGCCAAGGCGACCTTGACCGCCGAGTACAGCTCGGGTTCGCTCGAGATCTTCGAGGTCCAGTACAACCCGACCGAGTTCTCGCTCGACAAGGGAGTGCAGCTGGCCGAGATCGCGATTCCCGGCATCGACTCGCCGCTGCTCCAGTTCGTGCGGGGGCAAACAGAGAAGCTCTCGGTCGACCTGTTCTTCGACACCACTGACGATGGCACCGGCGCGGGCGCGAGAAGCGTCACCAAGCTGACCGATCCGATCTATTCCCTCGCCAAGATCGAGCCCGCGGGGCACGCGCCGCCGATCGTCACGTTCGCGTGGAACGCCGCGTTTCCCGGTGCGGACCTGCCGGCCGCGGCCGGCAACCAGCGGCGGAACGCGTTCCGCGGCGTGGTCGAGAGCTGCCGCCAGAAGTTCACGTTCTTCAGCCCCGAGGGTGTGCCGCTCCGCGCGACGCTCACGCTCTCGCTGCGCGAATACAAGACCCTCGACGAGCAGCTGTCGCAGTTGAATCTGAGCTCGCCCGACCGCACGCACGCGCACCTGACTCGCGAAGGGGAGACGCTGTCGCGGATCGCTGCAGTGTATTACACACGGCCGGGGGAGTGGCGGGCGATCGCCGAGGAGAACGCGATTGATGATCCGCGCCGGCTCGAGCCGGGCGTCCTGCTCACCGTGCCTTCAATCAGGTAATCACGATGGCGATTCCCACCCTAGCTGACGAATCCCGTGCCCAGCACGGCTTCTACGTGCCCCAGTTCGAGATCCGGATCGAGGGCGTCGGCCTGCCGCGTGATGTGCTCCGCGACGTGTCGCAGGTCACCTACAAGGACAGCCTCAAGGAGATCGACGGTTTCGAACTGACGGTGAACAACTGGGACGCGGTCACCCGGCGCTTCAAGTACGTCGGCGCGGAATCCGCCGCCACTCTGAAAGGATCGGGCGAGGAGGCGCAGCGGGCACGCCTGTTCGATCCCTGCAACAAGGAAGTAGAAGTCCGCGCGGGCTACCTGGGTGACTTGCGCACGCTCGTGCGAGGCACCTTCACGACGCTCGAGCCGAACTTTCCGTCGGGCGGCGCGCCGACGCTCGCCGTCAGAGGGCTGAACGCGCTGCACAAGCTGCGCCGCAAGCAGTACAGCACGACCTGGAACGATAAGCGTGACAGCGAGATTGCGAAGAACATCGGCGATCTGACCGATCCCAAGCTGGGCAAGAACCAGAAGCGCTTCCCGATGCCGATCGTGATCTCGGACGAGGCACTCGGCCAGGAACAGGCGACTCCGTATGTCGCGCAGTCCAACCAGTACGACATCGACTTCCTGTTCGTGCGCGCCAAGCGGCTGGGCTACGTCGTGTCCATCCGACAGGGCGATCCGAAGGCCAAGGACCAGGCCAGAAGGAAGACGCACCTGTACTTCGGCCCGTCGGACGGCCGCCGGCCGGGATCGCGCGAGCCCCTCTACACGCTGCGCTGGGGAGCATCGCTGATCGAGTTCAAGCCGACGCTCACCACAGCGAACCAGATCAAGTCGGTCACGGTCAGGGGCTGGGATCGCGCCAAGAAGAAGGAGATCTCCGAAAAGGTGTCGCTCGACGACAAGGAGCTCGCCATCAACAAGGACTTGCACGAGCTGCTGAACCAGTGCGACCCGCGCGAAGAGGTGGTCGTCGAAAAGCCGGTGCACACCAAGGCGGAGGCGAAGAAGGTGGCGATCGGCATCCTGAAGGACCGGCAAAAGGAAATGGTGAAAGCGTCGGGGTCGTGTATCGGTCTGCCGTCCCTGTGTGCCGGCTGCACGGTCGAGATCGAGGGCCTTGGGGCACGTTTCTCCGGCACCTATTTCGTGGTGAGCACGACGCACACACTGGGTGACTCCGGCTACACGACGCGCTTCGAGGCGCGGCGCGAGGTGACCGGTTCGCTGGAGGGCGTGCAATGAGACGCATCGACGGCGTCGCCGTCGGCCTCGTGACCGAAGTGGACGCGAGGCTGGGCCGCGTGAAGGTCAATTTCCCGTGGATGGAGCCGGCACAGACGAGCTACTGGGCGCCCATCGCGTCGGTGATGTCCGGCAAGAAACGCGGCGCGCGGTTCATGCCCGAGGCGGAGGACGAAGCTCTCGTCGCCTTTGACCGCGGAGACTTCGCGCATCCCTACGTGATCGGATTCCTGTGGAACGGCGTGGACGAGGCGCCGGACGACGTGAAGACGAACCGCCTGATCGTGACGCCCGGCGGCCACCAACTGCGGTTCGAAGACAAGGACGGCGACCGGCGCATCGTGATGAAGACCGCCGATGCCCACAAGCTGACCTTCGATGACAAGGCGCAGTCCGTGACGCTCGAGAGCAAGCAGGGGCACAAGCTCGAGATCCTCGATCAAGACGGAAAGGTCACGCTGACGACAAAGAGCGGCGGCAAGGTCACGCTCGAGAACCAGCCCGGCAAGGTCACCGTGGAAGCGAGCCAGAACACGATCACGCTCGGTCCGGAGGGAATCACCATCGAGGTCACGGCGGGAACCCTCAACATCAAGTCCACGGCCGTCACCAACATCGAGGCGCAGGGCGCGATGACGGTCAAGTCCGCGGCAGTGATGAACGTCGAATCGTCGGCGGTGATGAACATCAAAACCACCGCCGCGATGAACATCGAGGCGTCGGCCGCGATGAAGGTCACCGCCAGCGGCCTGGTGACGGTGACCGCCGGGCTGCTGAACGTCACCGCGGGAATGGCCACGTTCTCCGGCGTCGTTCAGGCGAGCACGATCATGGCGTCGTCGGTCATCGCGACCTCGGTCGTCTCCAGTTCGTACACGCCCGGTGTGGGGAATCTGCTGTGAGCTTCCCGCTTCCGCTCCTTGTTCCGACCCCCGTCCTCGCCTTCAAGGCCGTCGCGGGCACGTTCGCGCCGCTCGAAGATGTGGTCGCGGTGTCGTTCCCGGCCGTCCGCTTTCCTGACGGCACCGCAATGACCGGCGAGGACTTCCGTGGAGCTCAGGCTCTCCTGACTCGGATAACCGGACCAGGGAACAACTCGGAGGTCTGGGATCCTGTGGTGAAGTCCTGGCGGGCGGTGGGCGGAATCGACTTGAGCCAGTTGAGCGGCGTGCCGCTGCTGCCACCAATGTCGGGCACCGCGCCGTGGGAAGGCGTCCTCATCGGGGCGGGGCAGAAGGACGCGGCAGGAACGCCTCTCATCGAGCCGGCCGTCGGCAGCTTCCCCCAGTACCGGCTGCGTGGCTCGTTTCGCGCGAAGCGCGGCAACATCGAGGCGTTCGGGCTGGGGCCGGAAAGTGTCGCGATGGAGTTCGCATCCGCGGCGGCGTCAGCCCGGTTCGCGGCGCAGTTGACCCCTGACTCGGAGGCGGCCACCCGCGTGCGGCTCATGTTGCGCAACGCAGCGGCCCAACCGGTCGGCCTGCTCGAAATCGACGCGTCGGCCGGAAATGCCGTGGTGACGCTCCGTAACTTCGACGGGTCGGGGAATCCGCTTGCGTCGGTATCGCTCCAGGCCGACGGCGCAATCCGTCTCACTCCGGCCGGCGGCATGAAGGTCATTGTCGCCGGCGATCTGGAGGCAGAGCAGATCCGCTATCTGCCGTCGGACGGCCTTCCCAGGAAGACTTTGAACTAAAGGCAACGATGGCACGCGACTTCCTCGGTATCGGCTGGAAATTCCCGCTGCAGGTGACGCCTTCGGGGGCTATCGCGCAGGCGCGCCACGAGCAGCGCATCGAGGAAGCGGTGCTGCTGATCCTTTCCACGGCGCGCGGAGAGCGCGTGATGTTGCCCGACTTCGGGTGCGGCATCCACGACCTGACGTTCTCACCGAACACGCCGGGCGCGCGCTCCGCGATCGTGGATGCCGTGCGCACGGCGCTCGTCAGGTACGAGCCGCGCATCGACGTCCTCGAGGTAGACACCGAGACACAAGGAGAGAACCTGTTGCTCATCCGGATCAACTACCGCATCCGCGCCAACAACGCGATCGGCAACCTCGTCTATCCGTTCTACATCCGGGAGGCCGCGTAAGCAGGGCCACATCATGCCGCTCGAAGATCTGCTGCCCAAGCTCGACGACCGCACGTACGACGACCTCGTGCGGGAAATCCGCACACGGATCGCACGTTACGCGCCCGAGTGGCGGCCGGGTGCGTCGGCGTGGACGGACGTCAACGACAGCGACCCGGGCGTCACGCTGGCGCAGGTGTTTGCGTGGCTGTCCGAAATGCTGCTGTACCGGATGAACCGGGTGCCGGCGCTCAACTACGTCAAGTTCCTGCAGTTGATCGGCATCGAGATGAAGCCAGCCGAATCGGCACGCGCGGAGGTGCTGTTCCCGGTCGACGCGGCGTTCCCCCAGACGGTCGTGCGTGTCCCCGAGCGTGCGCAACTGTCGGCGGAGGCCGGCGACGGGGGGGCGACGCTTATCTTCGAGACCACGCGCGCTTGTGTGGCCTTTCGTGCGGCGCTCGACGCGGTGGTCGGCTACGATCCCGACACCAATTACACGACGCTCACCGCGAACAACCAGCAGGCGACGCAGCCGTTTGAAGCCTTCGGCTCGCGAGCGCCCGAAGGGGCATTCCTGGCCCTCGGCTTCCAGGATCCGTCACCGATGCCGCCCGAAACACTCGATATCGCGTTCATCGTTGCCGGGACCCGGCAGGGCGTGCCGCATGTCACGTGCAGCGCGGGGACCGCCGCGTCCGTCAGCCCGGCCACGCTTGCCTGGGAGTACAACAACGCGGGTGTCTGGCGTGCATTGACGCTGCTCCGCGACGACACGCTCGCATTGACACGCACCGGACACGTCCTGCTCCGGCTGCCTTCGGCCGGCATCCCCATGACAGCCAAGGCGAGCGTGCCGCCGGCTGATCCCGTCCCGCGGTACTGGCTGCGCGCGCGCGTCGTGAAAAGTCAGTACGAAAGGCCGCCGCGCCTGCTGGCGATCCGCGCCAACACCGCCGAAGTCGAACAAGCGGAGACAGTCCGCGACGAGGTGCTTGGCGGCAGCGACGGCAGCCGCACCCAGCGCGTCCGGCTGGCCAGTCGCCCCATCCTCGAGGACTCGCTGAAGCTCGAGATCCAGGTGAGTGACGAAGGGCCGGAACGATGGAAAGAGGTGCCCGACCTCTTTGGCTCGGGCCCGGCCGACAACCACTACGTCCTGAACAGGACAAGCGGGGAGATCCGTTTCGGAGATGGTGTCAACGGGAACATCCCCGTCGCGTACGTGGGAGACCCTGGCGGCAACGTCGTCGCGAGGGAGTATCGCTTTGGCGGCGGCCGCCGCGGCAATGTCCCCGAAGGCACCATTACGACTCTGGTTACACCGGTTCCCGGCATCGATCCCGCCGGGGTCTCGAACCTGCAGGCCGCGCACTCCGGACGCGATGAGGAGACCCTCGACGAGGCGAAGAAGCGCGCGCCCAACTCCCTGCGCAGCCGCGATCGCGCAGTCACCGCCGGGGACTTCGAGTACCTCGCGACGCAGGCGGCGAGCATCAAGCGGGCGAAGGCGTTGCCCGGCTTCCATCCTGATTTCCCGTACCTCAAGCTGCCCGGCATCGTGTCGGTGATCGTCGTGCCGGACGCCGATCCCGGCAATCCGATGCCGATGCCTTCCGATGGCACGCTGCGCAGCGTGTGCCGGTACCTCGACGAACGCCGGCTGATCACCACCGAGGTGTTCGTGCTGAAGCCGCAGTACCAGAAAGTCGAGGTGCGCGGCGACATCGTGGTGCCCGACACGGCGGACGCCGCAGAGGTGCACCAGCGAATCGTGACGTCGCTCGCCGATTACTTCCATCCGTTGAGGGGCGCCGACGACGGCAAAGGGTGGGTCTTCGGAGGCACCATCCATTACTCGCGCGTCTACCAACGCGTGTTCAGCGTGCCCGGGGTCGCGAGCATCACGCGCCTGACGATTGTGCTCGACGATGAAGAGCAGGACAGGTGCACGGACGTGCCGATCGCCCGTCATGGGCTGCTGTTCTCGGCCGAGCATGCCATCACCGTCGGGTACGACGTGGCGGAGGACGTGTGAATCCTGGCCTGTTGCCGCCGCCCGAGCCCCCGCACGATCCCCGTTCGCTCCTGCTGAACGGAAGGGTTGGGTTCCGCGAGACGGCGCCGGCGCCAACAGAGGTACCGGCCGTCATCGATGCGGACTGTTGCGCCCTCAGCCTGCCTCGGACACCATCGGCATTGCGCGACTTGGCCGAGACGACCGGATCGCTCGGCGGCTTGCGCCCGCCGTCGAACGTGGCGCTCGGGCCCGAAGGCGGGACCTACCTGCTCGACCGACCTGGTCTCGGCCTGAAGCGCTTCGACGAATGCACCTGCTCGTTTCGGAAGGTACCGTGCTTCGGCGGCGAGGGAGATGGCCCGCGGCAGCTTCGCAACCCGGGTGGGATCGCGATCGCCTGCGGGAACCTGTACGTCTGCGACACGGGGGTCGAGCACGCTCCGGCCGCCGATGCGTGTGGTGATCAAGCGGCGCTCGACGCGGTGACACGGGGAGAGAACCATCGCATCAGCGTGTTCGCGCTCAAAGGCTTCGCGCTACGCGGGCATCTCCGGCCACCCGCGACGAAACGGCCCTGGCGGCCAGTTTCTGTTGCCGTCGACTCGCTCGGCCGGGTGTGGGCCGGCGACGCCAATGGCAGGCTCCATCGGTTTTCGCCGACCGGCGCATGGGAACAGGCCTGGCCGATGGTTCCCGCGCCCGCGCACCTCGCCATCGACTGTCGCGACCATGTCTACCTGATTGCGCCGGGCAGCGTGCCGTCGATTCGAGTGCTCGACTCCAGCGGCGCCGTCATCGCCAACACACCGGCCCGGCCCGACGATGTTCGCCGCGCGTTCCCGCGCATGCCGTTCTCCGTGGACACGCAGGGGCATCTCTCGCTCGAGCCATTCTGCGATCCGCGCGCCGTCAAGAAGGTGAACCCGAACGCGGAGCTCGTCTTCGACCTGGACGGCAATCCTGTCGAACGAACAACAACCGTGCTGCCGCAGATCTACCAGGGGGCCGCCACGTACCGCTCCGCCGCGCTCGACAGTGGGATCGCGCAGTGTGTCTGGCACCGCGTGGCGTTATTCGGCTCGCTACCCCCAGGGACCCGCGTGCGGGTGCGGGCGTTCGCCGCGGGCGAAGAGCTGGACGGCGCGGCACTGAACCTGCTCGCTGTGTGGCATGACTGCGCGATCGCGGAGACGTTCGACGACGGGGTGCGGTGGGACTGCCTCCTTCGCGCCGAGCCCGGCCGCTATCTCTGGCTGGAGCTTGGTCTCGAAGGGATCGGGACGGCGACGCCCATGATCGGCGCGATCGTCGTCGAGTTCCCGCGGGTCAGCCTGCGGCGGTTCCTGCCGTCGGTCTTCGGCACGGACCCCGTGAGCGCGGATTTCACCGATCGGTTTCTCGCGCTTTTCGACACGCCACTCCGGCGGATCGAGCGGCACATCGATCAGATGGCGCGCCTGTTCGATCCCGCGTCGGCGCCGGCATCCGTCAAGGATCCGCGACAGCAGGACTTCCTTTCGTGGCTCGGGGGCTGGATCGGGATCACGCTCGACCGTAACTGGGACGTCGCCGCCCGGCGACGGTTCGTGAAGGGTGCCGGAGCACTTTTCGATCGGCGCGGCACGGTCCGCGGGCTGCGCGAACAGCTGTTGCTGCTGCTCGATTTCGATCGGCACCTGCCGTGCGCGGTCGAGACGCGTGCGTGCGGCCGTTGCGGGCCGGCGCCGGCGAACTGCGCCCCCAGGCCGCAGCCGCCTGAGTACGAGAAGCCACCGCTCGTCCTCGAGCATTTCCGTCTGCGGCGATGGCTGCGCGTCGGGGAGGCCCGGCTGGGTGACGAATCGGTCGTCTGGGGCGAGCGCATCGTCGGACGGACGCGTCTGGGCGCACACGGGCAACTGGGCGTCACGCGTCTCGACACGTCGCCCGATCCAGAGCGCGATCCGTTCCTCGTGCATGCGAACCAGTTCTCGGTGTTCGTCCCGGCGCGTTGCCGCGACGACGACCGGACACGCAGGTCCCTCGAAAACCTGGTGAGGAGCGAGGCGCCTGCGGATACGCGCGGCTACCTGCACTTCGTCGAGCCGAGGTTCCGGATCGGCGTCCAGTCGATGCTCGGCTTCGACGCCGTCGTCGGCGCTGTTCCACAAGGCGTCACGCTGGGCGCGACGCCGCTCGGGGCGGCGTCGATCCTGACGGGGGCTCCGCACATGGAAGGCGGCCCGGTGATCACGGTCGGCAGGGAAGGGCGCATCGGCACGACAACGCGTCTGGTTTGAGCGGGAGATTTCGATCATGGCCCATGACCATCACGACGGCGGCGGCTGCAGGGCACTCTGTCCGGCCTGCGAGTACCTGCCGTTCACGCGGAACGCCTACTGGACCGGCAAGCTGATGCTCGCGCGGGACTTCGTGGACGAGCAACGGTACCTGATCGACAAGCTGCGCCACCACACTCAGAAGCTGCACGGCACCGGTGTCGTGTGCGGTTTGAAGGTCGTGCAGCATGAGAAGGACGCCTGCCGCGATCGCTTCGTGTGCGTCGAGCCCGGTGCGGCCGTCGATTGTTGCGGGCACGACATCATCGTGCGCGAGAAGGACTGCCTCGACCTCTGGGCCGCGCCTGAGATCAAGACACTGCGCGAGAAGGAGGCTGCGGGCACGGACACGGGCGAGCACACGCTGCAGATCTGCATACGGTTCCGCGAGTGCGAAACCGAGCCGGTGCCGGTGCTCTATGACGAGTGCGGCTGTGCGGACGACAAGTGCGCCCCCAACCGCATCCTCGAGTCGTTCGAGCTCGACGTGCTGGTCGATCCGACGCTGCCCGGACCGCCTCCGCCGTTTCCCGCCTTCTGCGGCGATCTATGGAAGAAAAGCCTGGAGGGCTGTCCGCGCTGCGATCTGCCCGACTGCGTCGTACTTGCAACGATCGAACATTGGCGTGTTGGCAACAAGTTCGTCGACGGTCCTCCGCCGGCCGCGGCTGGAACGGCGGTGATCGACAACCTGACGGGGCGTATGCTCCTGCCGTCCACACAGCTGATCACCGAGGTGATCAACTGCATTCTCAAGCAGCCGGGCGGTGGTGGAGCGGGGCCGACGGGCCCGACCGGTCCCACCGGCCCAACAGGTCCGACAGGAGCAGGGCCGACCGGACCGACCGGAATCGGACCAACAGGGCCGACAGGACCAGGGCTGACCGGACCGACGGGTCCAACTGGACCAACAGGTCCGACCGGTCCAGCCGTTCCCGCTGTGCTCTTTACACGCATTCAGACGGTGAACTGGAAACATGGCCCGCTCGTCCTCAGCGGAGACTCGGCGACGTTTCGGGAAGACGGACTGCGCATCGCCTTCGACAGGCCCGACGTGTTCGCGGAAGACCTGCACGGGCAAAGCATGATCGTGCAGACGCAGAACGCGGCCACGATTCGCGATCCCGCCGGAAACCGGATCACGCTGACGTGCTGGTGCGAGGTGCAGGGGCGCGTCGAACCTGGAGATTTCGCCACGCTTGGCAACGCCAACAGCGCATTCACAGGCGTCGCGGCCGGGACCGTCAACGGTGTGCGTTTCCTCTCCGGCGATCTGCGCGCCGGCGTGTATCGCGTGCTCTTCAAAGGCGATTACGTCCGGGCTAACGGCAAGCGGGCGGTCGACGCGAACCACCTGCCTCCCTGGGTGGGGTCGCCCGCCTACCGCTCGGGCGACGGCACAGAGGGCGGCCTCTTCGAGAGCTGGCTCACGTTCGAGAAGTGACGCGGGAGATCTTCTGAGGGCTGGAGAATTGATATGGCCAACGACATGATCCTCGGCTTCGGCGGCGTCGCCGCCAGGGATTGCCGCCCCGTGCCCGTCTGCGATCCGCGACCGGTGTGCCCCGCGTGCGGCGGGCTCGAGTGCATGTGCCGTCCGCGCTTCTTTGCCGGGCAGCTTCTGACCGAGGAGGACCTCAATCGTCTCGACCACTACATCGTGGCGAAGAACAGGCTGCACAACCGTCACCTGTTCGGCACGGGCGTGGTGTGCGGCCTTGAGGTCGTGTGCAATTACTGCGACCCGGCCGGCAACGGTACCGTCGTCGTCAGCCCGGGCTACGCGCTGTCGCCTTGCGGGAACGACATCGTCGTCTGCAAGCAGACGCCGGTCGATGTCTGCGATCTGGTCAACCGGTGTCGGCCGAGAGCCGACGATTGTTTCCAGCCGGGTCGCGACGGTCAGAACCGCGGCAATGACGATCGTGACCAGGGCAACGACGAATGGGTCCTCGCCATCTGCTACCAGGAGAAACCGTCGCGTGGAATCACCGCGTTACGCGCCGCGGCGTGCGGCTGCGGCGGAAAGACTTCGGGCGGGTGCGGCTGCGGAGGCGACCACGCGTCGACGACCTCGTACGGAGGCGGGGCACTTGCAGGTGAAGCGAGTTGCGGGTGCGGTGGCGGCGCCGGATCGCGCACGTCCAGAACGAAGGCGGCCGCGAAGGCGGGGCCCAGGCCCCCGCAGTGCGAGCCCACATTAACGTGCGAGAGCTACAGCTTTGCCGTGTACAGGATGCCGCCCGAGGACAGGGGGCGCGAGCGGGCCGACCCGGGTGCGCTGATCAGGCGCTTCATCTGCTGTCTGCTGCCCCTGTTCGAGCAGCTGACCAAGTTCCCGACCAACAATCCGACCCAGAAACAGCTGCAGGACTGGCTCACCAACTTCATCGCCGTCGCGCGGGAGTTCCTGATCACCGAGGGGCTGTACGACTGTGATGTCACGGCCAGGCTCAACGGAGTCGTCGTGCCGCTGCCTGGCGGCGCGCTTCAGCAATACGTCAACACGTGGACGACCGCCGTCGTGGCGGTTCTGGAGATCCTGGCCGCGGTATTTCAGAAGTGTCTGTGTGCCGCGCTCCTGCCTCCGTGTCCTCCGCCGGAGTTGAACGATTGCGTGCCCATCGCGACCCTGACCGTCGCGCGCGGCCACTGTCGCGTGACGCACATCTGCAACATCAGCAACCGGCGCTTCCTCGTGACCTGGCCGACGGTGCAGTACTGGCTCTCCTGGCTGCCGTTGTTCAGCAGTTGGATTCCCGGCGGTACGACCCTCCGAAAGCTGATCGACGCAATCTGCTGCACGCCGGTGGCAGGGATGTTCGGTTTCCTCGCCGCGGGGGACGTCCAACTGGTGAAGGGGCAGCAGCAGCCGGCCGGCGTCGTGCCGCTCCCCGTCGCGGCGCCGCGCGCCTCCGCCGGTCAGCCCGTCCAGCCCGAGGTTGCGGCCAGCGCCGCCGGAATCAGGGAACATCAGGCACTTCATCCATTCACGCACCTGCTCGGAGAGTCACTCCTCGGCGATCACCAGGTGAACGCGGCAACGCTGCTTCTCGCCGCGCTGGGCGCCACGCACAAGGACGGCTCCGCGCTGGTGTCGGACGTCGACCTGCAGTATCCCGGCCAAGCGATGCTGATCCACCAGATCGTCGGGCCCGCGCTCGCACCGCTCGTGCCTCTCCTCGGCGGGCTGGCGGCCCGCGGCGCAGATACGGCCGAACTCGAGCGCTCGATAGAGACACTGAAGAAGAAGGTGGACGAGCTGCAGGCGGCAATCAACAAGCCCACACGCTGACAGCTGACCTGATACGGAGGCGCGGAATGGACCAACTCGAGCGGCCGCAGTACTACGAAGGTGAATACCTCAGCGCGGACGATCTGGCGGCGATCGTGCGCTACGCGCGGACCGGACAGGCGCAGCACGCGCTCGCCGCGCACGTATGGGGCCTCGCGATCGGCCTGGAGCTGGTCGAGCGCCCGCTGACCGGCGACGACGTCGAGATGGTGCTGACGCCGGGGATCGCGTGGGACGGCCACGCGCGCACGCTCGTTGCCTTGGCTCCGCAGCGACTGTCGCTCGACCTTTTCGCCGACTTCCAGGACACGACGGTGCCGGCCGGCGTTCCGATCGAGATCTGGCTCACGTATCGCGAGCTGGCTGCGAAGCCCCCCGGCGTCGGCTTCGCCTGTCCCGACGATGACCTGCACGGCCGTGTCGTCGAGACGTTCCGGATCGAAGTGCGGCGTTCCCCGATCACTGACTATCACTCGGTGACGATTGCCGGCCGGTCCATCGAGGCCCAGAAAGCGCTCACCACCTTCGATGCGAGCAAGCCGATCCTGTTCGACGAGTCGGTGCCGGCGCAGACGTTCCCGGACAGCGGCGACAGGCAGCGATGGCCGATCTTCGTCGGGATCGTCCGGTGGCGGATGGACGCGGGCCAGCCCGGCCGTCTCATCAGGCGCATCGACGACGATCGGAATGCCACCCGCAAAGGGCGTCGCTACATCGGTGCGGTGGCCGAGACGATCCTCGCGCCCGATGGAGTGCTGCGGCTGCGGGATCGCTCGAAAGATCCCGCCGATCCAGCGCTGAACTACACGCCTCCCATCGTCGCAGCTCCGGGGGGCACGACCGTAGTCAACGATCTCGTCTGGTGCGAGGGACACCTGCGCGTGGTCGGTGATACGCGGTTGCAGACCGGCAAGCTCGACTACCGCGTCGCGAGAGGTGGAAACGACGGCGTACCGGTGTATCTCCGCCGGATCCTCGTGAACGCGCCGGTCATGAAGACCACGCTCGACGCGTTCGTCGGACGGCCTGCGCCGCTGCCTGCCCCGGTCAATGCGCAGACGCGGTTCACCGTGAGCACCGGCGACCCAGCCAATGCCACGGAATGCCTGACCGTCGTCACCGATGGCCGCGTCGGCGTCAACGCCGCCGAGCCCTCGAACACGCTGCAGGTCAACGGTCCGACCGGAATCCGGTACGGCTTCGGGTATGTCACTGGCGACGCGGGGGCAGGCTGGACTGCGTTTGCGTTCAATGCCTACAACCCGCCAGGGGGTCCCTGGATCATTCCGGATGCGGCGCACAGGCCGGCAGCCATCGTGCTCGACGATGCGGGCGGCGTGCCCGAGTTGAAGCTTCAGACCAGTCCAACCGGGAATCCCGCCGTGTGGAACGTGCACGTCGTCGTCAAGGGGAACACCGGCAACGTGGGCATCGGCACGACCGCGCCAGTTGCCCGACTCCATGTCGCGGGAACCAACCACCTGAACACGGTATTCGATCTCACCGACGCCCCGGAGCACCTCACGATCGTCGTAGGGACCGTGGGGAGCGGCCTGCGCTTCTCCAATACGAACGAGTTCTTCATCGCGTCACAGCCATACGCCAATCGCGGCGACAACACGTTCGGCGCCGAGCATCTGCGCATCAAGGCCAACGGCAACACAGGCATAGGTACCGCTACCCCGCGGACGAAGCTGGAAGTGGCAGGCAACGCGGATCAATTCGGCACGGCGGTGTTCGGGGCCGCGCCTGCGAAAGGACCGCATCTGTCGCACATCCACTGGGATCCAACCGGGGACTGGTATATCCGATCTGCGGCGACAGCCGGCAAGGTCGTGATTCAAGACACCGGTGGTAACACCGGCATCGGCACATCGAACCCCCAGACGAAGCTGAACGTTGTCGGGAATCGCATTCGCCTGGGCGACGCCGTCAAGCGCATCGATCTCTGGACTGACGGCAGTGCGGTCGATCTCCACTCCGAAACGCACGATCTGTATATCCGGACTCTCGGCGACGCCTTGCATCCCGGGCAGCGGAACGTTCTGATCAACCCGAGCGCCCAGGAGGGGAATGTCGGAATCGGGACCGCGGCGCCCACCAGCAAGCTTCATGTCAACGGCGATCTGCGGGTCAACGGTTCGGCTTACAAGACAACGATCGGCGGCTGGACGTTCGTGTCGGATCGGCGGCTCAAGAAAGACATCCAGCCGATCGAAGAGCCGCTGGGAAGGTTACTCGGGCTGCGTGGGTTGAGCTTCACATGGCGCGAGCCGGCTCGTGTCGGTGCGGGGCCGGGTACGTACGTCGGCTTCGTTGCCCAGGACGTTGAGAAGGTGTTCCCGGAGTGGGTGACTACGACTCCCGAGGGTGAGAAAGCGATCAATCCAGCAGGTCTCGAAGCGCTGTTCGTCGAAGCAATCCGCGAGTTGTCCGGCCGCACCGAGCGGCTCGAATCCGAGGTGGCGGATTTGCGTGCACGCCTGGAACGTTACGCGAAGGGTGGCCAGCCTCAGGCCCCGACAGCAGCGGCCACTCCGGAGGCGAAGGCAAAGCCGCGGCGATCGCGCAAGCAGGCGCAGTGACCCTGAGCGCGGGCGAAGGCCAGGGGTGACGTGATGCAGGGCGCCCTCAAGATCGGCCGGCTAAGGGCCGACTGCCGCGTAATCGGTCCGCCGGAAGCGTCGCCGGCCGTCGGCGATCGGGCGACGCGCGCGTTGCGCGATCACCTTCCGCGCGCGTTGCGTAGCGGGTTCGCGCGCCGGCTCGATTGCGACGACGAGAGCGTGTGGATCGTGCGGCGCCTCGATCTCAGTATCATGACGGCCGCGGATACGCCTGCTGACGACCTCGCTGCGGTGATAGCTACCTCGCTGGGCCACGCGCTCGCTGACGCGCTCACCGGGGACGGCGACGGCGTCAACACGATCCGCTTTCCGCGTCGTGCCGCTTACCTTGCGCAGTTCGTTGTCGACGTCGCGAGTGGGGATGCGTGGAGCCGTTGGTACTGCGCTCCTCTCGCGGGCTGGAAGCTCCTGTCGCCCTCAGCGACCATCCGGGCGGCGCTCGCGCAGAATCCGGAGCAGGGCCACGCTGCGCTGGCGTCGCTCGACGATGGTGCGCTGGCTCGTGTGGTTAACGCCCTGGCGCCGCTGGACGAGAGAACAATGCTCGACCTGTTCGCGAGTCTCACGCCGGCCGACGTCAGTTCTGAGGAGGCCGTATTCAGGAGCGCCCTCGCCGGATGCTCACGCGCGGTTGGGGCTGGCCCGTCGCGCGGCGGGGCGTTGTTTGCCTTCATGCGATCGGAGGCTGCTCCCTCGAGGACGCTGCTGCACGATGTGGACGTCATCATGGACGCGGTAGCAGCCGCGCGAGCAGGTGGCACCGTTTCTCGTGCGGCGTTGAGACAGTCAATTGAGAGCGCTCTCGCAGCACAACGTCCGGGTGTGCAAGCACATGCCGCCGGCATCGTGACACCGCTCGTTGATCTCCTGCTCGCGGAGGCAGCCGCGAAGCGGGCCGGGTCTGTGGCCTCAGCGTCCGAAGGTCCGCTCTTCACTCGCTTTGGAGGGGTCAGCCTGCTGCTTCGCGACGTGGACGCGCTGCCGTGGTCCGCGTGGACGGCCGGCTGGCCGTCGCCGTCTGCAGGAACTGCAAGCGCATGCATGAAGTGGTTGACCATCGCGCTGTGCGCCGGCCGCGCACAGTCCGCTGACGTGCTTGACGACGTGGCGTGGCGCGCGCTTCTTGGTATTCCCGCGGACTTGACGACCCGGGACGTCGCGCGCTGGTTGCGAGAAGTGGGTGCTGGGCGCTGCAGGGTTCTTGCGCGCGACATGCCGCCCTCCGTCCTCACACAACCGGAACATGCCTGGCTGCGATTCCCCCGTCGCGTTGGAATCGGGGCCTCGTGGTGCCAGGCTCTCGCCCGAATCGCACGCGCCGTGCTTCGAGGATTCGCGCACCGCCTTCCAGGCTTTGCCGATTCCACCGCGGACTACCTCTGGCGCAACTTCCTTGCGTTCGACGCCACGATCGAGCTGGAAGACGAGCGTGTGGTCGTCCAGTGCGGCCGCCCGCCGCTCCACCTGGTGCTGACGATCACAGGCATGACGCGAGGTCTCGTGACCGGTCTCGATTCGCTCGGCCGGCCGATTCTCGTATTCTCGCGCGCTTGATCATGGACACCCGGGCATCATGGCTGGCGGCGCTCGACGCGCGGATCGAACGCGAGATCCTTCGCCTCCGTGCGCGCTACGAGCTGTCCCTGGACGAGTTCCGCGGTTTGTACGTCAGCGACGAGCACGTGGATCGACTCATCGCCGGCGCGCACACGCCATCGGCGCCGGACCTGCTCGCCGTCATCGAGCGACCGGCGGCCGGACTGCGCGATCTGGACGATCGCTGGCGCCACGTCGCGGAGACGTTTGGCCTGTGCACGCTCGAGGAGGATCTGCTGCTCATCGGTGCGGCGCCGGAGCTGGATCTCAAATACGAGACGCTGTACGCGTATTTGAACAACGATGTCACGCGGAAGTGGCCGACCGCTGATCTGGCGCGGCGGCTGCTGTCGGACGTTGCCGGCAACAACTCCGTCGCCGGCGCGCTCGCGCCGGCGGCAACCTTGCATGCACAGCATCTCATCTACCGCGTCGACGGGCCGGGAGGACGGCCGGCGATGCTCCACGCAGGCTACGCGCTGCACCCATGTGTGACGCACTGGCTCCACGGCCACTCACCGTCGCTCGCGTTCGAGGCCGGCGCGACGGTGTGGTCCTCTGGCGCGGCGCTCGAATTCGACGACGCGGCACGCGCCCGCGCGGAACCTATCCAGCGGGTGCTGCACCGATGGTCGCCCAGTGCCGGGAACTTGCCGGTGATCGCGCTGCTCGGGCAGCCTGGGTCGGGTCGAGCGACAACCGCCGCGGCGCTTGCTGCACTGACAGGGCGGCCGCTGGTCCGGCTCCATCTGCACGCTCTCGCCGACGCGGATGCCGAGGCCGTCGACATGCTCGATCGAGTCCAGGTCGCCCTCTCACTCGAGCCCGCCGTCGTCCTGGTGGAAGGTGTGGACGTGCCGGCGGACGACGAGGCGCGCCGGCCGCGCCACGAGGCACGGCTCGCCCGTGCCGTCGCTCGATGGCCGGCGTCGGCGCTCGTGCTCATCCGCACGAGTGATGACGATCGCTGGCGCGCGTTTGCCGGCGCCCGCCGTGTCATTGAGGTGCGATGCGAGGTGGGCTCGTTCGCTGGGCGCCTGGCGTTGTGGAGGGATGCGGCGCGCAGCGAATCTATCCGGCTTCCCGATGCGGAGCTGCATAGCCTCGCAGGCCGGTTCAGCCTGACCCCAGGCCACGTCCGCGCCACACTGGCGACCGCGCGCGACCTTGCGACCATGGCCGGAGCCCACGGCCAGGCTGGTTCGGATCAGGTCGCTGCCGCTGCGCGGCTGGCCTCGGACCAGGCGCTTGGCCGGCTGGCGGTCAAAGTCGATCGCAAGCACGACTGGGCCGACCTCGTGCTGCCGCCGCCGACCCTGCGCCGCCTGCGGGAGCTTGCGGCGGCCATCCGGCACCGCCACGTCGTGTACGGCGAATGGGGCTTCGGCGAGCGCATCATCAACGGCACCGGCATCAAGGCGCTCTTCGCCGGCGGGTCCGGTACAGGGAAAACGATGGCCGCGGGAGTGATGGCGCGGGAGCTCGGGCTCGACCTCTACAAGATCGACCTCTCGGGCGTGGTCAGCAAGTACATCGGCGAGACCGAGAAGAACCTCGACCGCATCTTCCGCGCGGCGCGTGCGGCGAACGCGATCGTCTTCCTCGACGAAGCCGAAGCCATTATGGGCAAGCGGAGCGAGGTGAAGGACGCGCACGACCGTTACGCCAACATCGAGGTCGCCTACCTGCTGCAGCGGCTCGAGGACCACGATGGGATCGTGATCCTCGCCACGAACCTCAAGCGCAACATCGACGACGCGTTCAACCGACGGATGCAATACGTCGTGGACTTCCCTCGGCCGGAAGAGGGGGAGCGCGAGCAGATCTGGCGCCGCATGTTCCCCCCGCAGTCTCCGATCGGCACCGATGTGGACTTCGCGTTTCTCGCGAGGCAATTCGATCTTGCTGGCGGAGACATCCGCAACGTCGTGCTAGACGCCGCGTTTCTCGCCGCGCAGGACGGTGGCGTGATCGGCATGCGTGCCATCGTGGAAGCCCTCGCGCGTCAACTCGCCAAGGAGGGGAAGACGCCCACCGGGACGGACTTCCGTCAATACCAGCGGCTGCTGCCGGCGGCGGGCGGCCGGCACGATGCCCGGTGAGGTGGGCGCGGCTTCTGAATCGGTGGACGCAGGCCCAATCCGCAAGACGAGCGTACGGCATGCGCACGCGCTGTGCTCCCCAGCGACGATGGGCCTAGGCGGACGTTCGGGTTGTGACGTGACTTCAGTACAATTTGGCCGTTGCCCGGATGCCGCAAAAGATGGAAGATTCCGACAGCGTTGGGAGTAAGGACTATGATGGAACGGCAAACGAGACCCCTCGAACAACCTCAGCAAGCACGATCGTCCTCTCGCGCGAAGACGCCGGCATCGCACCGCGGCCAGGCGGTTGCCGTGACGGGCGTCGCCGCTCCTCAGTTCTTACAGATGCCGGGGAATCTGGCGGTGCAGAAGTGGCTCCGCGCCGACGCCATTCAGCCCAAACTCAAAATCAGTCAGCCAGGTGATGCCGAGGAGCGGGAGGCGGACCGGATGGCCGATCACGTCACATCGGCCGTTCCGGAACGAACCGTCCAAAGGAAATGCGGGGCCTGTGCGACGGGCGGAACGCCGTGCGCTGAATGCGATCATCAAGAAGAGATTGCCCCCAAGACCAAACTCGGCCATCTCTCCCGCCCCGCGCGCGCGCCCAACTTCTCGATTCCGGCGCTTCGAAGTGGTGGCGAGCCGTTGCCTTCGTCTGTTCGCGCGTTCTTCGAGCCGAGGTTCGGTTACGATTTTGCCAGCGTGCGGGTGCACACTGATCCGCCCGCGGCTGAATCGGCGCGGGCGATTCAAGCCCGGGCGTACACGCTTGGGCATGACATCGTGTTCGACAGCGGCGAATGGACGCCGCACGCGCCAGAAGGGCGCCACCTACTGGCCCATGAGCTGACGCACGTCATTCAACAGCAGGCGGGTCACTTGGGCGGACGGAATTACGTACACCGCAAGCCCTCGCGTGGCGTTCGGCTCATGCATCAGACGATGCCGGATCGGGACGTCTCCACCATCGAAGCCATCCAGTACGGCGCGGATTTCGGGCGGTCCGTCGCTAGAACGCTCCTCGACTCGCCCCTGCACCCAGCCTGGCAGCGCCTGCGTGTCTGGGCGCGCGAGCAGGGGATCGAGCCGATGGCACCAGAAATCGATCCGACGTTTCGAAGAGGGGCCCCAAGCGCGCTGCATGACTCGTCGCGAGGCGCGCTTCACGATTCGGATGCCCCTGACCCCGGCGAGCTGCAGACGAGGTACGGCGTGACAGGCTGCGCAGTCCCGCTGGGATTCCCGTATATGTACGTCTTGAACACGACGTGCTCGGCTCCCTGCACCGCCGCACACGAGGCCCAGCACTTGTTCGACACCGCCGGTTGCTGCATCAAGGCGGGCATCGCGCATCGGGCCGGTCCAACTCCTGTCGACAAAGCTCTCGTCGTATCTCAGTGGGGTGGCTACATCTCCTCCGGCCGGGCCTGGTTCGAGTGCCGCGCCTACGCGCGCAGCGTCACGTGCGCCGATACGATGTTGGCTGCCCTGTTGTGCTGGGCCCCTGCCTGGGTTGTCCAAAGCGTGCTGATCGGCGGAGGCGCGGTCGCCGGAGCTCTGATTGGTTCCCAGGTCCTCGGAGCCGCGGGTGCGGGGGCAGGCGCCGCGGGTGGGGCAGCCGTTGGCGGTGCTGGTGGTGTTGTCGCCGGACCGCCCGGAGTTGTCGTCGGAGCGGGAGGCGGCGCGCTGCTTGGCGGCGCCGCCGGCTTCGTCAGCGGTGAAGTTCTCGGTTTCCTGGGAGGCGCGGCCGTCGGTGCCGCCGCGGGCGCAGCGGCCTCAGCGATGCGCGAGGCGTGCTGCCGAACGCTCCAGACGTATCGTGCGGGTGCAGTCAGTCAGCGGGCGACAAATTGCGGCGCGGCCGGTGGCCCGCCGATATGCCCCTTCTAACCAGGCGGAGCTCCTGTGAAACCGCTGACCCTACTTTACGATCGGGAGCTGCGCCACGGTCTGTCGATTTCGGGATACCGGCTCGTACCTGGCTATCCCGGAACGCTGAGGTTGCCCCTCGAGGCGTTTCTGAACCTGTACGCCATCGATGAGGCGGGCAATGCTCGCCTCATCGATGGACCGGAAGCCCTGTCCCCGCTGGTCACCTGCGTTGGAAGTGGAGACGAAGCCTGGAGCTTCTTCCGTCTCTTCACGACGCCCGAGACGCACTATTACTTCCAGAAAGGGGATTCCCTGCTCGAACTCCGCGTGGGGGAGTCTGTCCCGCGTGAAGTTGTGACGATCTCTTCTCAAACGGCAGCCGACATCCGTTACGAGCCACCGACGATTACGCACGTAGGCGCGGAGTACCTCGCGACCCGTATGTTGGTACGTGGGCATGGCGCCCGGCTCCGACAGCCCGTGGAGATCATTCGCCGCCGCGAAGGCATCTCGACGAGTGGCCGGTATCGTGTAATTGAGGAGAAGACCGTCGCTCGACTTCCCCGAACCGTCATCACGCTTCCTCAGTATGAATAGGGCCCGGCCGGCCATCTGCCTCAACATGATCGTCAGGAACGAGTCGGCGGTGATCGACCGCTGCCTCGCGTCCGTCCTGCCCTTCATCGACTCCTGGGTCATCGTCGATACGGGCTCGACCGATGGCACGCAGGATCGAGTCCGTACGCATCTCCAGTCCAAACCAGGCGAGCTGCACGAGCGGCCGTGGAAGAACTTCGGCCACAATCGCACCGAGGCGGTCGAGCTGGCCCGCGGCAAGGCGGATTACCTGTTCTTCATCGATGCGGACGAAACGCTCGAACTGCCGTCCGGCTTCGAACGGCCAGGACTGAAGGCTGACGGTTACTATCTGGACTGCCGGTTCGACGGGACTACATACGCACGCTGTGCCCTGGTGGCGGACCGGCTGCCGTGGCGATGGGAAGGCACCGTGCACGAGTTCCTGACATGCCCGCAGCCCTTCGCCCTCCAGACCCTCGCCGGCCCGGCCATCGTCGTTTCGCACGACGGAGCACGAAGCCGCGATCCGCTGACGTATCTCAGGGATGCAGCGCTGCTCGAAGAGGCGCTCCGTGCGAATCCCGACAGCACGCGCGACGTGTTCTACCTGGCCCAGAGCTATCGGGATGCGGGCGAGCTGGCGAGGAGCCGGGACCTGTACCGCCGACGCGCTGCGATGGGGGGGTGGGACGAAGAAGTGTGGTACTCCCTCCACCAGGCAGCCGTTCTGAATGAACGTCTGGGCGCCCAGCACGCGGAGGTCTCGTCGGGTTACCTGCGCGCCTTTCAGCATCGGCCGACCCGAGCGGAACCACTCGTCCAGCTCGCGCGCTACCACCGCCAGCGCGACGAGTTTGCTGTCGCATACCTGTACGCCCAGCACGCGGCAGCCCTTACGAAGCCGCAGGACTTACTTTTCGTAGATGATGCGGCCTACGGCTGGCGGGCGCTCGACGAGCTGTCCATCTCGGCTTTCTACGCCGGCCACCAGGAAGAGGGCCGCGCCGCGCTTCGGCAGTTGCTGGCTCAGAACCAGTTCCCCGAGAGCGAACGTGCGCGGATTCTGGCAAATCGCAAGTTTTACGAGCCGCCGTGAGCCGCCGGCCGACGAGGGGCCTGGGAAGTGGACATCCGGGTGGTCCTGCCGGACGACACAAAGCGCCGGGGGCGCCGGAAAGTGCCGGTGTCAGCGAAGTCCACCGCCCAGCCGTGGGGCGAGGCTCGGGAGCGCCAGTGGGACTACGAGCTCACGCATCTACAACCCAAACACGAACCGAAAAAGGAGGTGCCTAGGTGCGATCCGCAAATATTCAGTCCGACCTGACATTCTCCGTGACTTCCGCTCCAGTGAAGACCGCACCACGGCCGACTGGACCGTCCAGCAGTTCCGCGCGATTATCCCGGGCGACCAACCGCAAGGATTTCTCATTCACGTCCACGACAACATCTATTCCTTGGCGTTCGACTTCGCGGTAGAAGCGGGGGGCCTGACGGTGCTGCAGGCGCCAGTGCGCTGCCTGCACGCGAACGCGTTCTGCGAGCGGCCGGTCGGCACGATCCGCCGAGGGTGTTTGGACTTCCTGATCCTGCTGAATGAACGGCATTTACGGTCCGTCCTCAAGGAGTGGGTCACTCACTACAAGCGTGATCGACGGATCGCCAGCCTCGGTCCAGCCATTTCCGACCTTCCGGTCGATAGGTCGCGACTGCGATCGCCATTCTGCGGGAGGCTGGTACGCCGCTCCACTACCAGGAGATCGCCGAGTTCGCCCTCGAACGCAGGCTCACTGAACCGAAAGGGCAGACACCTCATGCCACGATGGGCGCGCAGCTCTACTTGGCCGCAAAGCGAGAGGACGCCCCGCCGGTAATCGCCTCGGGGCGAGGCCGTTTTGAGCTCCTGGTCGGCCAGCTGCTGACCGCGACAGGCTTCGAGGACGGCGCGGTGACGCGCTACTCCGGCGACGGTGGCACTGACGTGGACGCAACGCTTACGGTCGGCGGCGTCACGAGGGTAAGGACGGCGATTCAAGTCACGCGGTGGACGTCAAACGTCAGCGGTGCCACGGTCCGAGAACAGCCTCGAGATCCGGGCAATGAGGGCATCGCTCGTTTTCTCATCCGCGAAGCCCCGTGACGCCGAATATTACTGCGTTGGATGGCTGCGACCAATCTGGGCGGCTTCGTTCGTTGACAATCCTGCGCCAGGCGCGACAATAGGTGCCAGCCGTCTCGCACCCATCACCTCGGCTTCGGATGCCGTCCTGTCGCTGTGGGGTCGGCGTGCCGACGGGAGAACGACGATGAGCGGATTCAAGCGTTGGCTCGGCGTGGTCCTCGCGTTGCCCGGTGTCGCGGCGATCCCGCTGCCCTTCTCCGAAGGCGTGTCGCCTTGGCAGGTGATCAGGGAGACGGCAGGATTGGTGTCCTTCTCGTTTGCCGCGGACTACATCTGGATGGCCATCCCGTTCTTCGTCGCGCTGACGATCTTGGATTGGCAGGTCCGACGGGCGAGGGCGATCCCGATCGGCAGGGGGAGGATTTTCGTGGGGCATGCGGTGGCCCTGGCGGCAATCGCGTCGGTTCTGGTCACGACGTTTCGCGTGTCCTCCGGGTCCCTGGCCGAGGCGTCGCCCGCGCTGCTCCCGGCCTGGGCGGCCATCGTCGTGCACGGCGCGCTCGTGGCGCGCTGTCTCGGTCGCAAGCTGCCCGCCGACGAGACGGTCTGCATCGCCATGAACAGCGCGTACCTGCCGAACGCGATCCTGTGTCTTGTGGGGTTCGCCATGGCGGACACGTTCGGCGGCTGGCAGGTCGGCGCCTACGTGACGCTCGTGGCTTGTGTGTGCTCGATCATCCAGATCGTGCTGGTGATGAGAACGCGGACGTGGCACGCCTGAAGGAGACCTCAGGCCCGCGGCCACGCCGGCCCGTGTGGGCCATGGCGGTTGTGTCCGTCGTCAATGTGGCGGGCGTCATCGGCACGGCGACGGGGCAGGGTAGTCGACGACGAAGCCGCGTGGGCGCTCAGTGGCCACTGCCCGATCGCGCTCGAGTTTCGCGACGCATCGCGCAAGTGGTTATGACCGGCATACGTAGAACTGCGAATGGCACTCGCAGCAGAACCTGCCCGCCTCACTCGATGGCGGCAGTACTGCCCGCGAGTGGTGGGTGGGTCCCAAGAGCGAGTGGATGCGCCCTTGCCGTCTGACCTGTCATTGACACCATCCACCTGTGTGAGCTCGACGAAAGAGGGATCACGATGAGAGTTCTGAAAGTGCAGGGTAAAGGACGCGTCAGCATCGAGCCCGACATCGTGACTCTCTCGTTCGAGGTTGAAACACAAGCAATGGACTATGAGGAGTGCCTCCGCGGTCTAAACGCCCGCGCCGAGGATTTGAGAGCAAGCATGACGGCGGCCGGACTTGATCGGGCCGAACTGAAGACGACGGCTTTTGCCGTGCGCGTCGAGACACAGTACAAGGATGGGCAACACCTGTTCGGCGGTTATCGCGCATCTCACAACCTGCATATCGAAGTACCGGTGGATAAGGCGCTTCTCAACCGGGTGCTACGGCATGTTGCAAGAGGCCATAGCGGAGCTGAGATCCAGTTGACCTTCTCCGTGAAAGACAAGGCTGGCCTGCGCAAACACGTGCTGGCGGACGCGGTGCGGACCGCCAAGGACAATGCAGAGACATTGGCGGCCGCGGCAGGCATAACTCTCGGCACGCTGCAGCAGATCGACTACGGATGGGCAGAGGTTCGCATCTATGATCGTGAAGCGAGCATGATCTGCGAAAGTCTCGACCCTGCCCGGCCAGAAGGCGAAGCGGATATCGAGCCGGAAGATGTGGCCGCAGAAGACAACGTGACGCTGGTCTACGAGATCGCAGACTGAGCGTGGAACCACGCGTCGGACGTCACGGCTTGCAAGCTCGCCGAACCTCAACGCAGACCTTCGGCAGGATGGACGGTCCTGCAACAGGCCCCGCGCCGTCAATGGGGCCATTGAAGAGCTTGAGGCATTTGTTATGAGCGACGGGAACGGTCGTTTCGTTGCGCCGAGCACCAGCAGGTTGAGAGTGACGCGGAAGAACTGGTCGAGACGAGGTTCGAGGACATCAAAGGGGGCGTCGAGTCGTTCGACATCCCTTCTGAGGTCCATCCCAATGCTGTCTGTGGCACCTTGGACGCCATCCAAGTGACGTGCGGCATCCCCGTCGTCTACACGTCCACGATGCAGGATCTTGCGACGGAGCGCGCCGCGATGCTGGCGACACCGCCTTGACTCGAGAACGTCCAGGGTCCGCAGGAAGTTCCCGGCGCGCTATTTCTCTACGATGTCCATCGTCATGGTGGTCCGGACGAGGCTCTGCGCGTTGATCTGGCTGCCGTCCGGGCCCGTCATCGACATCGTCACCGGCATTTCGCTCCTGGACGACGTCTTCTGCACGCGCCCTCTCGCGATGTCGAAGAGGATCTCGCCTTCACCCTTGCTGTCGGCGAGCTTCGCGGTCATCCCCATGGGGCCGGGCGGCGAGGCCTCCGCGTCCTGCCTCATCGCGATCATCGTCGCGATGCGCGCGATGGATGCGCCGCTTCTGCTCTCGACGCCCTGAAGGGTGGACGTTCTGGTGGTCGTCAGCGTCCCGATGATCGGAAGGCTCATCTTGAACTGGCCGGTCCAGGTTTCGCCGGCCTTGACGGCATGATCCGGAAACGTCACGAAGCCCTGCTCGAACATGCTGCGCATCGCGTCGTCGCTCATGGTCCCCTTGAACTGGCTGAATACCTGCGCCCCCGTGGGATCCTGCGGCAGGGCCTTCATGATCTTGTCGAAGATGCGGGACATGCCCTCGACCCTGATGACCGCCCCGGTCGGCATGAGGACGACCGTGATCGACTCGCCGATCATCGCCGACATCGTCGCCCCTATCGCCACAGCGATCGGATCGGTGGGCTTTTCCGCCGGCGCGCTGTCGAAGACCGCTTTCCCCGCTGGCGAGTTCAGCTCCATGCGCGCCGACTCAAAGGTCTGACGCAGGGTGGCGCTGCCGTCGGTGGCCACGTCTTCGACCGTCAGGCGGATCACCTGGACGTTGCTCTGATCCATCGTCATCTCGCCCATCCCGGGCAGGCCGTTGATCGTCGTGGTGCCCTGCTGGCTGACCCGGTACCGGACGTCATCTCCCTTGACCCACCGGTAGCGCAGCGTGGCGTCTTGCCCGTACGCGGACGACACCCCGACGAAAATCGCCACCACGCATGCCAACATCCCGACGCGGAACCTCATGGGACATTCTCCCTTCACGGCTGCACTGTCGCACGTGCGATCGCCCGCGGCGATTGGCGCGCCGGCTCCATTCGCGGGTCAGGCAGGGCGGCGGCCAGCGGCAACCGCAAACGCGATGAAGCCGCCGATGGCCAATATCAGTCCGGCCGCGCCCCGCAGGAGCGCAGTGCCTTGGGCTGCGGCCCAGTCGGCGACCGCTCGCGCGCGATCAACTCCGAAGAGCGGCGTCGCGAGTCCTGCCACGAGCACAATGGCTCCAAGCGCACGCAGGGTCCTGGGCGTGCGTGAGATCGGCGCGACCAGCATCAGCACGAGCCCCATCCCGACTCGAAGCGCGGCTATAGCGTAGAGACCGACAGGCGTCATCACGTATTGCCCAGCCGTCATCAGACGATCGGGCGCGACGACGCCCACGATGCCGATGAACATGATGAAGAGAGCGACGAGCAATGCGAGAGATCTCATACGTGCCCTCTCTGCCTGACTGGTAGTAGCAAGCTGAAGCGCCGGCCCGAGTATACGCGCCGACCGACGCGTGGGCCAACGTGCCGCACGGGCGGCCTCATGGCGGGCCACTTGCGCCAGGCGCGCCCGCAACGGCACAATCTCGGCATGGCCCGCCCGACGATTCTCGCCGACGAGAACATCCCGTACGCCCGCGAGGCCTTCGGCACACTCGGCGAGGTGCGGCTGAAGCACGGCCGGCAGATTTCGCGCGCGGACCTGGCGGACGTCGACCTGCTGGTGGTGCGCTCCATCACGCGCGTCGACGAGGCGCTCATCGCGGGCACTCGGGTGCGATTCGTCGGCACGGCCACGTCGGGCGTTGATCACCTGGCGATCGGCGATCTCGAGCGCCTCGGCATCGCGTGGCACGCGGCGCTCGGCTGCAACGCCAACGCCGTGGCCGAGTACATGACGGCCGCGTGGCTCACGCTGGCGCAGCGCCGGGGCGAGACGCTGGCCGGCCGCCGCGTCGGCGTGGTCGGCGTCGGACACGTCGGGTCGCTGGTGGTGGAGAAGGCGCGCGCGCTCGGCATGGAGCCCGTGCTGAACGACCCGCCGAAGGCCCGCGAAACAGGCAGCGGCCGCTACCGTCCCCTCGACGCTCTCCTCAACTGCGACATCGTCACCTGCCACACGCCGCTCACGGTGGACGGCCTGGACCCGACGTACCGGCTGATCGGCGAGGCGTTCTTCTCGCGCCTCAAGCCTGGCGCGTGGTTCTGCAACGCGGGGCGCGGCGAGGTGGTAGACGAGGCGTCGCTCCGTCCCGCGCTCGACCTCGAACGCCTGGGCGCGGTCGTGCTCGATGTGTGGGACCACGAGCCCGAGATCGACGGCGGCCTGCTGGCGCGCGTGGAGATCGCCACGCCGCACATCGCGGGATACTCGCTGGAGGGCAAGCTGAACGGGACCGACCTCGTGTACCGCGCCGCGTGCGGGTTCCTTGGCATCGAGCCGATCTGGCGCGCCGCCGCCGCCGCCCCTCCGCGCCCCGAGGGCCTGCCGCTGCGCGGATTCGCGCGAGGCGACGGCACACTGCGGCACCTCGATCGCGAGGGCGTCTCGGCGCTTGCCGACGCCGTCGCCGCCGTGTATCCAATTCTCCGAGACGATGAGGCGTTGAGGCGGACCGCGCAGATGGACGCGGCGGAGCGCGGAAGGGCGTTCGACCTGCTGCGCAAGACCTACCCCACGCGCCGCGAGTTCTCACTGGCGCCGGATCGTCTGCTTCCGTAGGACAAGGCGAGCCTGGTGCCGCGCTCCGTCACTTCACCTTCGCCACGAGCCTCTCAAGCGGCCGCGTCGAACCCGTTCGGCGACTCCCAGGCCGCACAGTGGCTGCCTGGAGCCGCCCTCCCGCTTCGTCCGGCGCTATTGCTGGGCGTACCCGTGCGTTCCCACGAGGGCGTTCGCGCTGTCGGTCACTCGAATCCCGGCCTGCCGCGGCAGCGGCGGTTGAGGCGCCGCGGTTCCCGACCGCACGTCGAACACCATCCCGGTGGTCCCGACACCGCGATTTGGACGAGGTTCGCTGGACCAGTCTTCCCCGGTTGACGACCGCTCGGCCTGCCAGCCGCAGCGCTGATCGTTCGGCACGATGACGAACGCCCCGGTGCCGCCGGCTGTGGTGAAGCTGGAGTTCGCGGGAATCAGTTGAAACGTGCAGCCGGATCCGCCGGTGCCGGCCTGATCGACCGTCAGGGCCTGGTAGCCGACGTATGCCGTTCCGGTGCGCCTGGCCGCTCCCGCGTTCGCAGCGGCGGTGATTCTGAACCCGAGGCCGCGGTCTGGGACCTCCTGCGTGATCGTGATCCACGAATCAGGGGTCTGGGTCGGGACCTGGCAGGTGGAGGGGTTGGCGAGGACGTCCACCGAGAAGTCGCCGCCGGCGGCCGGCACGCCCGCGCCGTGGAACACTCCGGTGTGCTGGGCGAGCTGGACGGTGAACGTGCAGTTGCCTGGCGTCCCTGTGGGCGTACAGCTCGAGGCCGCGAGGACGAAGGGGGCAATCAGGAAGAGGGGAAACGACCTTGTCATGGGGGTCACCTCGGGAAAACGCGCCACGCCTCGTCGCGAAGCCCGCCGCGGCAGTAGACATGGAGCAGGATATGCGGATGATACCTCAGCAAGGCGGGCTTTGGGCCATGAAGACCATCCTGCCCGTCCCTGGAGAGGAGCAGGGCCTGGGGCCCTCACGGCCTGGCGCGCGCCCGCAGCGCAGGGACTGATCCGGAACAGCCGGGGCCGCACCGGCCCAGCCGCCGTTGACGTCTACGCTCCTGCCTATTCGTCGTGCGACACGGGCAGTGAACCAACCAACGCCCTTGCGCGAGCGGCGTGCGGCGCAGGCACGACAACGAGAAACCAGCTCCACGGCAGACACGCGACGGGCGCGGCAATCGGCATGGCTCTTCTCACACCCATCGTTTCTTCTGACCGGTAGAACGCGATCCCGGCCTGCTCGAGCTGCTCCGCGACGAGATCCACCTCGTGGAGATACGTGCTCCGGTACACGAACTCAGCCGGGCCGGACTCGTGCTCCTGGTCTCCGGAATCTGGGGCTGACGGCCGCAACATCGACCGAATCGCGTCAGGGAATGGCGCGCCGCACTGGGCGCATTCCGTGCCCGGATCGTCCCGGTGGATGGACCTGCCACAAGGCGAGCACCGGCCGATGGGGGCCGCGGGCTCCGGAAGGCCGCGCCGGCGGAGTTCGGCGCGAATGATCCTCTCGCCTTCTTCGGTGTACTCGGCAAGGACTCGCGCCGCTTCGGCCACTTCGTCGTCGGTCCTGGAGCGCCAGACCTGTTCTCCGTCCTGCATACGGTCGTCACCACCATCGAGAATGACACATCCTTCGCACTACCCTGACACTACCGCGGAGAGCGACGCCGGCCAGGTGGAACGGTGGGGTGCTTCGGGGTTCCCCGATGTGCCGGTCGGTGGCCCTCGTGAGGGCCCCGATAGCACCCAGGGCCCGCGTGCGACGAAGGCCCGGACGGTCTCGCCTCGTGCCGGCGGGATTGCGGCCCCGCCGCCTGCGGCTCATGCCGTGAACCGATCGAACACCTTCAGCCGCCAGCCCTGCGGCCACAGTTCGTCGTAGCGCGCGCGGTACGCGGCGTACGGCGCGTCGTAGATCTGGAACTCGCCGCCGCGAGCGAGGCGACCTGTGCGGCCGACAGCGCCGCCGTGGACCGCGAGCATCGGCCCGGCATACGCATTGACGAACTGCAGCATGAATCGCGCGGCGACGGTGTGGTTGCCGGCGAAGAACTCGGAGAACGAGACGTGTGTGTCGGCTCGTCCACCCCACGTCAGGCTCAACGCCATGGTGCACCCTCAATTCTGCCGGTCATCGCAACCGGGCGACTACGACTCCTGTCCCGCCGCGTATCATGCGCTAGAACCCTCCGTAGGTCGTCATCAGGCGAGGCCACAACACACGGACCACGCTGAAGGCCAGCGTCGCCGACACGATGAGGTCGGCATGCCGGGGTGTGAGCGACAAGCGCCCCACGCGCCATCTCGTGCTGCGGAACGGATCGCGCGTTGTAAAGTACGCGAGGACGAAGAACAGCGGCGTCAGGTGGGCAATGACATACCGGGTTGTGCCAGTCGCGGAGACGGGGTTGTAGAACGCGCTCGCCAGCAGGTAGACCACCGCGTACTGCGCCATGAACACGGCCATGCCCGCGTGCTCGCGGAGCAACGTGGCTAACGCCTGCCGATTGGCGGCGATGAGCGCCAGTGCGCAGGCGAGGTACAGGATGACGAATGGGTAGTACCAATACGTCCGGTACGAGGTGACACACATGTCCCGGAACCCTTCCACGAAGCGGCTCGCGATCTGGCCGGCGGTGTGGTTCCTCCAGTACTTGCTCAGGCTGGGCAGCTCGGCCGCGGGCCAGTCGGGCCAGCGGCTTTCGGCGCCCGCGTCGCGGATGGCCGTGGCCTCGCCCCATGAGTCGTGCCAGATGTAGAACGCCGTGTTCGCGTTGTAGAAGTAGCTGCCGAATACCCGCTTGCTGGTGCTGATATAGGGGTAGAGCGGGATCAGGAAACTGACGATCAGAACACCGGCGGCAACCGCCCGCCACCGCGCCGCCACAATCGCCCGTCGCCGAGGCTCGTCCGCTCCAGCCCGACAAGCCTCGCGCAGCCGCAGCAGTTCGCCCATCGCATACGCGGCCAGGAGGATGAGCAGCAGGGGCACGACCGCGGCTTTCGTCAGATGCGTGAGGGCCGCCAGGCCGCCGGCCGCGGCGCCCAGCGCCAGGCTCCTCGCCGGGCGCCGCTCGTGGAGCAGGTGGCAGAACGCCAGGAAGGTCAGGAAGTGCAGAAAGTAGTACAGGAGCTCCGGCTGCGCATACCCGGCCTTGAAGATGAAGTACCCGAACGCCACGACGAGGATGAGATTCGTGGCCGGCAGCGGCGGCAGGTAGCGCGAGAACACCACACCCAGCACGACGAGCAGGGCCAGCGACAACCGGATGTTCCACCGCTTGGCGACGACGAAGAAGGCAGGATCCGAAAGGCTGGGATGGTAGAACATCGCCAGGTAGGCAGGGTACAGCGGCATGATGTTCCGCCGCAGCATCTTCGGCGGCGCGTCATCGTGCCAGTTGTGATACTCAAGCTCCGCCACCGCGAGAAACCCGCTCTGGTCGCCGCGGGCCTTGAACCAATTGACACGTTCGGCGTGCGCGCTCGCGGCCACGACGTAGAACCACGTCAGGGCCGCCAGCAGCACCACTCGCGCCACAAGCCAGACGCGGGTGGCGCGCGGCCGGGTCGCAGTAGGCTCGGTTATTGCCGTCAGGTTCATGGTTCTGGCAGCACCTGGACGGAGCATACCGTTTTTCCTGGCGGAGTGGGCCGTGGTAGCGTTTCCTCACCCGGACGGGGACCGAAATGACCGACCGCCGCGATCATGTCTCTCCCGACACCGTGCTGCCGTCACGGCGCCTTGCCGCGCTCCTCTCCGCGGTCTGTTTCTGCTCGGGGTTCTCGGGCCTTGTCTACCAGGTCGCGTGGCAGCGCCTGCTGACGATTTACGTCGGGGTCGGGGCCACTTCGATCGCGCTCATCGTCAGCGTCTACATGTTCGGACTCGGCCTGGGTTCGCTCATCGGAAGCCGGCTCGCCGGACGCGCCCGTGAGCCCTACCGCCTCTACGCGGCTGTCGAAGGAGCCCTCGGCATCAGCGGCCTCGTCAGCCTGCCGCTCATCCTGTGGTTCGGGCGCAGCTCAGTCGACTACACGCCGGCCGCGTCGTTCGCCTGGCTGTTCGCGCTTCTGGCCGTCCCCACCTTCCTGATGGGGGTCACGCTTCCGCTGCTCACAACCATGTACGCCCGCGGCACCGGCGAATTCATTCGACGCGTCAGCCACCTCTATTTTCTCAACACACTCGGCGCGGCGGCCGGCGCGATCGTGACTGGCTACCTGCTCGTGTCGCTCGTCGGGCTCGACGGGTGCGTTTACGTGGCGGCGGGGATCAACGTCGTCCTCGCTGCGGCCATCCTGCAGGCACGACGGATGGCCCAGCACGCAGACGCCGCGGTCCCACCCGATCCGCCCGCACCGAAACCGGCACTCGCCCTTGGGCGCCTCCCCTACCCCCTGGTGTTCGTCACCGGGATGGTGGCCATCGGGTACGAAATCGTCTGGTACCGCGTCATCGGCGTCCTCGTGAAGGACTCGCCGTACGCGTTCGCCAGCGTGCTGGGAGTCTACCTCTTCGGCGTCGCGCTGGGCAGCAGGTGGGTGCACCGGTTTCTCGTTCGAAGGCCAGGCGTCTCGCACAGGGACGTGTTCTTCACGCTCCAGTTCCTCATTGGCGTGGCGACGCTTGCCACCTTCGCCGGCTACTACTACCTGACGCGATACACGCCGGTCGAGGCACTCACCCGTCTGTCGTTCGCGACCGATCTGCACCCGTCGCTTGCGCCCGTCGCGCGGCGCCAGGGCCTGCCGTCGGTCGCAGATCTGTTCCTGCTCGTTGACGTGTTCGTCTGGCCGATGGCGTTCATGTTCGTGCCTACCGTCTTCATGGGCGCCAGTTTCCCGCTGATCTCATCGCTGGCCCTGAGGCGCCGCGGCGGCGAAGGCGCGGCCGTCGGCACGACGCTGGGGTTCAGCGTGCTGGGAAATGTCGCTGGCGGCCTCATCACAGCGCTCGTGCTGCTCCCGGCCATCGGCACCGAGATGACCGTGCTGTGCTTTGGCGTGCTCGGCCTCCTGTGTGGCATGGCGCCTCTGACCGCGCACGGTTCGCGGCTGCCGGTCTCGGTGCGGCGGGCCGGCGTGCTCGCGCTCGTGATCCTCGCGGTCGTGGTCTTTCCCCGCCGCGGCGCGTTGTACACCGAGATGCACGTGCCGCCCTTCACGCCCCGGAGCGCGCAGTTCGAGGAAGGCCGGGACGCCATCGTCATGACCTACGAGGCCGGCGATCGGATGCGGAATTTCATCAACGGCCAGGGGCACGGCTACCGGCCCGGTGAGCTGTTCCTGGCGGAGGCCGTCGAAGCGCTCAGTGCGGCCCCGTCGCCGCGACAGGTCCTGGTCGTCGGCTTTGGCGCCGGATCGATCACCGAGGCGGCGCTCGGCTCCACCGACGTCGAGCGGGTCACCATCGTCGAGCTGTGCGGCTCCGTCATCAGGAACCTCCGAAAGTTCCCGGGCCTCGCGGCGACCATGGAAGACGCCCGGGTCCGCGTGGTGATCGACGACGGGCGGCGGGTGCTGCTGCAACACGACGAGCGGTTCGACCTGATCCTGATGGACCCGGTGCGCACCACGACGGCGTACGCCAACAACCTCCACTCGCGGGAGTTCTTCGCGCTGGCAGCGGCGCGCCTGGCTGAGGGCGGAGTCCTGATGGTCGGCGGCATCGGCGACGGCGCAATCGTCCCGCGAACACTGCTGGCGGTATTCGCGCACGTGCGGGCCTACCCGGAATTCTCGCTGGCATCTCAGAGCCCGTTGATACGGAACGACGATCGCCGCCACCGGCTGCTGGCGGCCTATCCCGAAGCCACACGGGCCCGCATCCTGGAACTGGCCCAGGACAGCCTCGAAGGCGGGGCCCTCGAAGCCGCGACGGCCGGATCCCCGATCAACGAGGACTGGCGCCCGGTCTCGGAGTACTATCTCGGGCTGCAACTTCGACATTCAAGAGGAGGTTGAATGAACCAACGCCATAGGAGCCCTGTCTTGTGGTCCCTGTCCATTCTCACAGTTGCTATTCACTTGATCGCAAGTGGGATGGGAGGGTATGGCGTCTTCCGGGATGAGCTCTACTACATCGCGTGCGCACATCATCTGGACATTGGCTACGTCGATCATCCCCCGTTGTCGATTTGGCTGCTCTCTGCCTGGACATTCCTGTTCGGGGATTCACTGTTTTCGATTCGATTTCTTCCGGCCCTTTGCAGCGGACTGACGACGTTCGTCGTCGGAACCATTGCCAGAGGATTCGGAGGGGAGACGTATGCGCTCGTCCTCGCATGCCTTGCATCGATGCTCGCCCCGATCTTTCTTGGGTTCTTCGGTATCTTCAGCATGAATGCCTTCGACGTGGTTCTGTGGGCGCTTGCATTTCTCATGCTCCAGACTCTTGCTGAAACCCATCAGCCGAAGTATTGGTATTGGCTCGGCCTGATTCTCGGACTGGGAGCGCTGACCAAGATCAGCATGCTCTGGCTTGGTGCGGGAATATTCATCGCCGTATTGCTGACCTCACACCGCACGGCGCTGCGATCAATGGCTCCCTGGCTTGCCGGGTGCCTGGCGGCAGCGTTGTTCGTCCCCTACGTGATCTGGAATGTCAATCACGACTTTGCGCATCTTGAGTTCATCCGCAATGCGTCCACCGAGAAGTATGTTTCGCAAAACCCGGTCACATTCGTCTCCGGAATACTGCTGATCATGAATCCACTGGCCGCGCCCTTATGGCTTGCCGGATTCTGGTTCCTGATTACGCGGAGGGAGCATCGGATGGTTGGGTATGCTGTCCTGGTCGTGCTGGCTATCTTGATTGTCAACGTTCACTCCAAACCGGAGTATTTTGCGTCGGCAATGACGGTGCTGCTTCCGGCAGGATCTGTACAGATTGAGCAGTCGCTGAGGGGGAAATATCTCCGTTGGATACGGGTTCCGTATGCGATGTGCCTGACCGCATTGGGAATAGGCTTAGTGCCCCTGACACTCGATATCCTCCCGGTCGAGTCGTTTGTCAGGTACCAGTCAGCGCTTGGACTGACCCCGTCTTCAAATGAAGGCCTGCGGCTGACACGTCTGCCACAGTTCTACGCAGATCGATTCGGCTGGGAACACATGGCCGAAGTCACTGCCCGCGTCTATGCGTCACTTCCCGATTCAGACAAACAGCAGTGTCTCATTTACGGCCGGAACTACGGCGAAGCCGGGGCAGTCGATTACTTCGGACGAGCGTTCGGACTTCCCCCTGCCATCAGTCGACACAACAGCTACTGGTACTGGAGCCTGGAACATCTGAAGCAGGATGTGACACTGATTGTGATCGGCGTGACAAAAGATCGGTTGTTGCAGGATTTCGACGAGGTCGAAGAAGCCGGGATCATTCAGTCTGATTATGCGATGCCCTATGAAAACAATCTTCCAGTTTCGATTTGCAGGAAACTTCGACGACCGATTCAGGAATACTGGAAGGGAAGAAGGATCTTCATTTGACCACAAGGCTGGTCTGCCGTTCCAGCATCGCGAATGCCCGCACAGAGAACGTCCCCATTCCCTGCACTTGACGATAGGCCGGACTGGCGCGGTCTGTCATGCGCCAGACTCGCGGAACGCCCGCTATCAGACGCCGCCGGCGGTGTCAGCGTCCACGCTGTCAGCGACCGCGATGAACGGCGTCACGTCACCGAACCCGGCGTCCGCCGACGTCGCGCCCGGATCCACGAAAGGATCACAGCACTCCGTCGACGGCGGGTTGGCTACGCGGACTCTCGCCCGCTTCGATCGTTGTCGTTACTTCAAGGGCGGAACCACCCCGGCAAGCATCAAGAGATCGGTGATGCGAAAATCACCTGGCGTCGCAGACGGCAGCACGGGTGTCCAGTCCGGCTGAGCGGCCAAATAGGAAGACGCATCGGCCTTCAGAAGGCCGATAAAGACTTCCCCGACGATGCGGCTTCCGACCGGTCCTAAGCGGAGACCATTCTCCATGAGCTCCGCCTCCTTCAAAATGTAAAACCAGAGCGGCGTGCTCCTCTCCATGCCGAAGGGCGTGAGCGCGTCCAGCTGTGCGGGAGTCAACACCGGAAGACCCATCCTCCGCGCAATCGCCTGGCCGGACGGTATCCCGAAATTGACGTGGCGCATCAGATTGCGCGAGGCCAACGACTGGACCCCGTCGGCCGGCAAACCCGGAGCCGGCCCACGCGACCCCGGAAGCCGCATCAACACGCTGGAAAGTTTGCTGTCAATCCGCTTGTTGGGCCGGAAATTGCCATCGCCGAAATTGAAGAACGTTTGCCAGTCGACGAACCGACGGGGCGCTCGTTTCCCGCCCCGCAGATCGTCCGGGTCCGGATCGTTGGGGTCCTGGGTGTCGTCGAAGGCAAACGCGAAGAACGGCGTTCCGCCAGTGGGGCCAAAGTTGAGGCGGTAGCTAGGACGAACCTGCGAATGGCCGAAGCGGTAGGCTGCCACTGAAAATTCGATGGGGATCAACGGAGTCTTCATGTCCACTTTGTAGAAGCGGAGTCCATTGTGGAGGATGTCATCGACGCGCTCTTGCCCAATCGTCAGCGGCAGGAATTCGTGCACGATGATCCACTGGTAGTGCCAGCGGACCTCGCGTTGGGCCATTGTGAAGATCCGCCCGGCCGATTGATCGGCATGAGAGGGATCTGCGCGCAGGCGGTCGATCACCGCGTTATGAAAGCGCAGCATCGCGACGTGCAACTGGCTGATGATGACATTCTCATCGTTTCGGGCGTCGCCCACGACGGCGTTGTTGTTGGGATCACGCGGCAGGTCAAAACGGAGCGCTCCCAGGCGAGAGACGAGGTCTGACCCCGGAAGGGGCTCCACGCGCAGCTTGATATCGCCGGAACTCACGTCATACAACTCCGGGGATTCTCCAGGCCCACCACCGTACACACTGTCCAGATCGAACGCCGCGGTACGAAAGTTGGTCGTCGTTCTGGGGTTGCTCCGTTCGAGCAACGGGGATCTCGGGTCGAGCGTCACATCGTGGTCCAGGAACTGACCGAAGAAGGTCACGCCGGCGGTCATGTTGGGATTGTCGGGATTGTTCGGGCTGAACACCCCGGGATTCGTGATCGACTGAATGGGATCCGTCAGATTGTCCAACGCGTCCATGAGGCCGCCAGCTTCGCCCAGCTGCTTGGCCTGTTCACGTTCGGCATCGGTCGGCGGGGCGAAGGGCTGCAACTGGGGAAACATGCGGGTGAAGGAACTGTCAGGAGATGGAGGCCGGTCCCGCAGGCCGGGAAGGTGCAAGTTGTTCTGTCCATGAGCGCGAGCATTCGCTGACCTGCTCAGCGTCATGGTGAGTGCGGCACCGACAAGTGCTGCCATCACCGTGTAACGCGCTACCTTCGTTGTGATACCGAGCGAGGCGAAACGCCTACCCTGTAAAACGCCGAACCGTGGCTTCATGGGGGGACCCCGCGGGCTGGCTGCCCAATCCTCTGCGTTAATGAGGGTTTGGCGGGCCCAACTCGGCTCGATCGGTGGAACAGGCCAAACTGTGAGTGAAGCCATGAGTATAGAACGCGGGTTGGCAATTGTCGACTAATTTAATCGGAGTTGTTGTGACGTCGCGTCGGCGCCCCCCGGACGGTACTGCACCCCGGCACAGTGTGGAGAGGATTCGGGCGGTCACCCGGCCAGGGGATCGACCACCGCGCCCAGAAACACGACCTCTCCCGAATGGTCATCGCAGATGGCAAACACGAACGGACGATTCACGATCATCTCGAAGGGCGGCGGAGGCGGAGCCGGGATTCCGCATGCGCCACACGCCAGCCCCGTCAGGGCAGCGGCTTCCGTACTCTTCTCGTTGACTTCGACCAAGTCGGCCTGCATGGCCGCCATCAGATAGAGCGTTTATCGTCACCAGCGGCAAGAATCGCTCCAGCCAGTCCACGACCGTGCACCCCAACTCCTGGTCACCGGTGTCAATCCTGGGGGGGGCGACGGGTGTGGCGGGATCTCTCTCAGTCGCTCAGGGCTCGATGATCGGGAGCCCCTTGAAATACTGCCGATAGAACCCGCGGTCGCGGGTCAGCAGCGCATCGGCTCTCTCGAGTGCGTGGGCTCCAACCAGAAAGTCCGGCACGATGCGGTCGCGACGCGTGCCGCCCCTCTGCCGAAACCGCCGCCAGAGCCGGCCAGCCCTGGTGGCCGCTGTCTCGGTGATGCCATCGAATTCGACGCTCAGCTCCGCCATCGCCGCAGCCAGCACCTCGTCCGAGGCGAAGCGTCCCGCCACCTCGGCCCAGACAACACCGCACACGATCAGGCGTCCGGAGCGAATCGCGCGATCGATGGCCGTCGCCGCGCGAGACGCCCACATGGGCTCCTGCTGGAACAGATCGATGAGGACTTCAGTCCTGCGATCCGCCATTCACCCTCGCCGTCAGCGCCTGGGCGATCTCCGCCGCCGGCCGTTCCCGGCGGTCCACAACGTGCCGGCGACACCTATCTCCTGGTTGCCCCGGCCGTTGCGGAACAGGTGAGCGGTCCAATACCGCGACGCGTCCACCCACTCCCACGCGCGCTCATCGTCCGCATCAGCCCGGGCGAGAAACACGCTCGCCACGTCAACTCGGCGGACAATGCTGCCCGAGGGGGCATGACAAGCCTTGTGTATGGGCCGTTCGGGGCGCTGGACATCCGGCCCCGGGCCGTCCGATAGCGGGCGTCGCGTCAACTCGGCCCGGCAGACCCGGCCAATGCTTCCTATCGTCCGCCGTGTCGGTCGTGCGGCTGACGTTCGCGGCTCACCCGTGGCCGCTCCGGAGTCGTTAGCGGCCGTCGGGTGCAGCCGGTGTTAGCCCGCTCTCTTTCGCCGCTTCGAGGCGGTGCCAGGGTGAGTCTTGACAGGGAGCGCCGCTATGACCGAGCGAAGCAGTTCGTTCACGGACTCCGCCGTCTTGAACACCACCGCAACATCCGGGTCGAGGACGACGGTGACGGTCTCGTCGCCCATGCGCGAGGCAAAGCGGTTCGGACGCGCCTGTAGGTAGTCGAACCGATACTCTGGTCGCATCTCGCGAACGTCAGATGCCGATCGCCTGCTTTGTGTTTTGCTCATAGTCCTGGCGCTCCCGCGTCGTGGCGGATCTCGCGCTGCTCGGACGAACGCGGCTCCCACGTTCCGTGAAGGCGACCACCACGAGCTGTTGGCCCACCGAGTGCCCAATGATCAACTCCCGGCGCTCGTTCCCCGAGTGTTCTGGATCGTCAAAGATCCGAGCCAACGGGTCTCGAAACACCGTGAGTCCCTCCGCGAAGGTCACCCCGTGCTTTCTTGCGTTGAGTCGGGCTTTGGAGGCGTCCCATTCGAACTCGAGAGCCATGGCTTTCCGCACAGACTACCACGGCCGTTCAATGTGTCCCATGCCGGGCTGACGGCCGCCGCTCACGATACCACCGGCGCCGGTCGGGTGCAGCGCAGTGTTAGACGCCGCGTTCCTCGTCTGTGGCGCGCAGCAAGGCTGCTTCGGTGAGGCCTATTTGCGGCCCTCTCGACCTCGCTTGAGATCCATGTAGCCGTAGCGGGTCAGACTCTCGACCTTGAAGTACGACCGACGCCCCTTGTACAGGTCGGCCAACGGGTTTGCCGCCACGACTTCATCAACCGTCTTCCCAGCGTCGATCAACTGACTGAGCCGGTCTCGCACGATCACCAAGAGTTCCCGATAGGCGCGTACGTCGCCACGGCCAGACACCGGACCATGTCCTGGAATCACGCGGGTGTTCGCGTCGGTCATCTGGAGGATTCGCTCGGCTGCCCGGATCATCCCCTCGATCGAGCCACCTCCGGAGAAGTTGATGAACGGAATGGCGTTCGGGAAGAACAGGTCTCCAGTGTGGAGGACATTGGCCATCTTGAACTGAAAGACCAAGTCGCCGTCGGAATGTGCATTGGGAACGTGAACGGCCCGGATCTCGTCGCCGTTGAAATGGACGGTCAGCGAATCTCCGCATGTCACGATCGGCAGCGCGCCCTTTCGGTACGGGGGAATGGTCAGCCCCGGGTCCAGTTCCGGAGCGCGCTGCTCCACCAGCATATGCGCCCGTGAGTTCTCGTGGGCGATGACGAGGGCTCCAGACTCCGCCAGGCGTTCGTTCCCGTCTGCGTGGTCATAGTGCCAATTGGTGTTCAGGACGATACGGATCGGACGCGGACTGAGGTCCGCCACCGCCGCCTTGATCTTGTCCACGAGTTGCGGGAATTCGTCGTCAATGAGGAGCACTCCGTCGTCGCCGACGGAGACGCAAATGTTGCCTCCGGACCCTGTCAGCATGTATATACCATCGGCAATCTTGCTGGTCTCGATCTGGATCTTGGCGAAATCCTGTGCGCCTCCGATGCCGGGGCACATCAACACGAGGAGGAGCACCGTGAGTTCCAAGAGTCGACGTCCGCAATGGGTTGACATGAAGCCCTCCGTGACGAACAGCAGTGGGTGACTCCTCCGGTCTCTCGGCTGCGCCTCTTCGCGCCGCATAACGACCGCGCTTCAGCGGCGGCGCCCCATGATCATGTCTGGCGCCGTCCGCTGCGAGCGCTGGTTCGGCGGCGCTTTGGACCGAGAGGTTTACGGGAGCAGTTCCAGGACCCGAGTGAACCGTGGGCCGATTCGAATTACGCCGAAATCGCGCCGATCCGTCGTCAACACCCGAAAGATCTGCCGCCGCTCAGCAACAGCCGCCACGGTGCCGTCAACCAGCCCCATGTGGAGGTCCTTGAACTTCGCGTCGAACTCAAGCGCTCGAACAATGTCAGACGCCAGGGGGAGTTCGTATTCGTAACGCGTCCGCCCGTCGAATACCTCCGCGACCAGCTTCCGCATGGCGGCCCGGTCCTCTCGCAGGAAGTAATCCACTTCCGCCAGGACGAGCCCCGGGACGATTACGAGGCTCGCGGAGGTCAGCACGGATTCGTAGTCCGGGAAGCTCGGGCCGCCCTCGCTGTTGCGGGCCAGCGCCCGAAGCAGCCCGCCGGTGTCAGTGATGATGGGCGCCGTCAATCTTCCAAGCCTCGGAACAACTCGGACTCATCCCCCAGCTTCGTGTCCGTGCATTCAAACAGACGCGTCGACGGAGGACGCCGGCCTGGGTAGTAGCG
>Ga0315273_10000189_pt1 | contig 57976 bp, 54 predicted proteins | sample YL17G02_0_MG_FD_205753 | JGI IMG/M metagenome (GOLD analysis project Ga0315273, IMG submission 205753) | Sediment microbial communities from Yellowstone Lake, YNP, Wyoming, USA - YL17G02_0 | ecosystem: Environmental > Aquatic > Freshwater > Lake > Sediment | place: USA: Wyoming | collected... | reverse complement strand
AACCTGACACTAGTACGAGAGGACCGTGTTGGACAGACCTCTAGTGTACCTGTTGTGGCGCCAGCTGCATCGCAGGGTAGCTATGTTTGGAAGAGATAAGCACTGAAAGCATCTAAGTACGAAGCTCATCTCAAGATGAGATCTCCTTTAAGGGTCGTTGAAGACTACGACGTTGATAGGCTGCAGGTGTAAAGGCGGTAACGTCAAAGCCGAGCAGTACTAATTACCCGTAAACTTTCGGGGTATTGATTTTATTAACTTTTTCCGATATGTCATAAGGTATTAAATGCCTTTAGGTGACTATAGCGGCGGGGTTCCACCTCTTCCCATTCCGAACAGAGAAGTTAAGCCTGCCAGCGCCGATGGTACTGCAATTGTGGGAGAGTAGGTCGTCGCCGACTTTAAATTCAGGGTTCAGCCAAAAGCTGAACCCTTTTTTTATGAACTAAGCCCTTCTTCGCCTTCGCATAGCCGCTTCAGCGAAGCAAGGCAGGAAACTGAGGGGCTTTTTTTTGGTACCTGACTCAACCTCTCTGCCGGTAGTTTTATCCCCTTTTATTCCCCCCAAGTGGGGAAAAATACTCTGCATTCAAGTATAATTCAACACTTCAGCTTGCGAACTACCGATTAATTATAGTATATTTGATTATCCAGAGAATTAGTATGAAACTTCTTCCCAAAACAAATATTACAAATTCTGCCAACCTTAACCTCCCCGAAGGAACTATTATTGCGGAAACACTCTTACAAATCTTTAAATATAATAAACTTAATAAGATTTACTCCGAAGTGCATGATAAAGACCCTATTGTATTGATCAATTCATTACTTGATCAACTTGACCTTAAATTTGAAATACCTGCAGAGGACCTGAAAAATATACCCACGGAAGAGGCCTTTATTACAGTTTCAAATCATCCATACAGAGGAATAGATTCAATGTTCTTGTATAAACTTCTATCTGAGAAAAGAAAGGATTTCAAAATAATGGCTAGCTTCCTTCTCCAGAAAATTGAACCTCTTGGAGATATAATAATCCCGGTTAATACTTATGAAACATCAAAAAATTCAAAGTCCTCTTTTTCCGGAATTAAAGAGGGAATAAATCATTTAAAAGAAGGTCATTGCATAGGAATATTTCCAACGGGAGAAGTGTCAGCTCACATTGAAGTTTCCAAAGTGATTCTGGATGGAGCCTGGCAAAATGCAGCTTTGAAATTCATTAAAAATGCACAGGTGCCGGTAATACCTGTTTACTTTCACGGAACAAATTCCCGATTGTTCCATAATATCGGGAAAATTCATCCCATCCTTCGTACAGTTAAGCTGCCTTCAGAGCTTCTTCAGAAAAAAAACAGAACAGTTATAATCAGAATCGGAACTCCTGTATCAGTTAAAGAACAATCTGAATTTAAGGATATTGCACAATATGGTAGATACCTCAGGGCCCGCACCTATTCTCTTGGCTCCGCTCTCGAAGTACGTAAGTTCTTTAATTTACGGGCAAAACGGAAAAAACTTAAGCCTGAACCGTTAGCTGCCCCTGTTCCTTTGGATATTCTCACAAAGGAATTTGACAGGATCAGCCCGGAATTTGAACTCTTTTCAACAAAAAATTTTTCGGTTGTATGCGCTCCCACTGTAAAAATTCCGGAGATCTTCAAAGAAATTGGACGTCTCAGAGAACTGACATTCAGAAAAATAGGAGAGGGAACTAATAAAAGTACAGACATTGACGAATATGACTTCTATTTTAACCATCTGTTTATCTGGGATACTGATGCAAACAGGATCGTGGGTGCTTACCGGATAGGGAAAGGAAAAGATATCGTTGCAATTTATGGCATTAAAGGATTCTATATCAACTCTCTTTTCAGGATAAGAAAAAGTTTCTTACCCATCCTTTCACAATCTCTCGAACTTGGAAGATCTTTTATAACAGATGATTATCAGAAAAAAGCAATACCTCTGTTCCTCCTCTGGAAAGGGATAATAGTTTTTCTTCTGCGACATCCGGAATACCGCTACCTGATAGGTCCGGTAAGTATCAGCAATGACTTCTCAAAGTTTTCTAAAAGCCTGATAGTGGAATTCATCAGGAAATACTTTATCGATGAAGAACTTGCCGGTTATATTATTCCCCGAAGAGATTTTATCGTAAAACCCGATAAAGCTATCGACAGAAATATCTTTATTGATACTTCGGAAAGAGATATAGATAAAATTGAAAAAATAATAATGGATATTGAACCGGGTTACAGGCTACCCGTACTTTTAAAAAAATACCTTGAAATCAATGGCAGAATAATCGGATTCAATATTGATCCAAAATTCAACTACTGCCTCGATGGACTTCTTATCCTCGACTTGTATAATACTCCACCGGAGGTTATTAAAGGATTGTCAAGGGAATTGGAGGATGCTTCAATCATGGAGAGGTTCAGTAAGTAATAAAGAATACCCTCATCCCAGCCTTACTCCAGGGGGGAAGAATGTGTTTCATCAGAGGGAGTTTAAGAAGCAATAAAAAAAGCGTAGTTGAAAACTACGCTAGTCATAAAATATTGTATGTCAGTTTAATAAGCTTGGCATAGTTTGTAACTATGCTAAATAAGAATACGCTGTAACTCTATTAATAGAATTTATACCTTTTATCAACAATTTTGGCACCCTTGCGGAGAGCTTCATATGCCTCATAGTTACCTCTCATCTGGAAGGTTGCCTTCAGCCTGTCTTGTAATAATTTGAGGTCTTCACCAGCAGACGCAGTTACCGCATTGGCTGCCAGCATGTAAACACCATTGGTGCCTTTTACAGGACCAGCAATTGCTCCCTGTTTTGCAGCTGATGCAGTCGCAATCAATGCCGGTTCAGTACCAACACCAGGTACAGTATATGACCTGAAATTAATCTGGGTAGCCTCTTGTACTGTAAGTCCCATAGTCCGGGCAATCTCATCAATAGTTTTTCCCGTACCATTATTCTTATTAAATTCAACTGATAATAGATCAGCTTTTTTGTCTTTTATAAGGGCGAACTTTATGTCGTTCTCAACATCCTTTACAGAAGCAATTCCATCCTCCTGTACCTTAGTGCAATATGCAACAACATACTTATCTCCAACTTCAAAAACTGCCTGCTGGCTGTTGTCAAGAATAATTTTACCCTTTTCTGACTGGAATAATGACATGATCAATGACCTTGGATTATCAAGCCCGGGTAGCGTTTTTTGCTGTGGAGCAATATCATTAGCGACCCTCTTGTTAATAACCTGTGCAGCAATTGATTTTGTAAATTTTTCATAGGTATCATTTGTCCCGGCAAATTGGCTTGCCTCACTATATGCCTTTTGGTTTGTTACTGAACCGGCAATAATTTTTCTGTCAATATATCCGATACTATATTTTCTGATATCTTTTGATTGAGCAAGAATTTCAATAATATGAATTCCAAAAGTTGTTTCGGCAGTCTTAACCTCACCTTTTTTACCTGAAAAACATGCATTATTAAAAGGAACAACCATTCTGCCTTCCGGAAACCATCCGAGATCACCACCTATCTGTGCCGATCCCTTATCATCAGAATTAGCTAAAGCAAGCATCTCGAACGTGGTTCCCGATTTAAGTAATTTTAACAGACTGTCAGCTTGATGTTTTACCATAGCTAATGATCTGGTCTGGTTGGGTGATAAAAGAATGTGACGTACATGAACTGAATCAGGCCTGTCTTCAACTGCAATCAATTTGGCCACTTTATATGATCCATCCTCAATGTATGGCCCTATAATACTACTCATATCTTCTTTCTGAACGTAATCCTTCAGATTTTCAGGGACACTGCTTAATGGAATGAAAAACCCAATATATCTTGAATCCGCGCTGAGATTAATAAATTGAACAGGATCAGGCGCTGTTGAAAATTCTTCCTTGGTTTTGTTAATCCATTGTTCGGTCTGTTTAATATCATCTTCAGATGGAACAACATCAAATGTCACATATTCAATATCCCTTAATGCAGTTCTTTTGTAGCTCTCCTTATGTTTTGCATAATAAGACTGTATGTCACTTTCAGAGATGGTTACCGAAGAATCTGACAGAGAAGCATAATTTTTAAGGATGTAACTGAAATCAACAGTGTTACTTGCAAGATTTTTGTCAAATGCTGCCTGTTTTGAGGTAACAAATAATCCTTTAGCGACGAGATTATTATATTTTTTATTCATCCTGTCGTTAACTATTTCGTTTTCAAAAAATAACCAGTATTTTTTTGCTGTTTCGTCAAGTTCAGTCTGCTTCAGGAAGTTCACAAGAAAAGATTTATTAAAAGCTCCGGTCTGCTGATCGGTAAATAATTGTTGAACTATCTGATGCGGATTATTACCAAGAACCATCTCGTCAACCTCTTCATTGCTGACTCCTATACCAAGCTTCTTATACTGGTTATCCAGAATCTTTTCCCTTACCATCTGCTGCCAGGTCTGCTCCCGTATTGTCTCAGTTGTTGCTTCATCTATATTCGTTCTCCCTGATAATTTATAGATCTCTAACAGATTCTGTAACCTTGTTTCATAATCCTGATATGATACCATCTCTCCGCCTATTTCACCGATTTCATAGTATTTTTTCTGCTTCATTCTCTGGCCTCTGCCTCTTCCAAAGAAATCACTAACCACAAATAGGAAAAGTGAAAGACCAATAACTCCAGCAACCAGTACTCCGGCTCTCTCGCGTAAAAATTGAAGTGTTGACATGTAAAATGTTCTTTAATAATTAATAGAAATATACCTTTTTTTAATACAGGCGACAAATATAACTAATTTTCATTAAAACTCTTACCTGGCTATAAATTGTTGGTCGTTATGTAATCGTTAGTAATTGCGTATTATAGAAAAACGGAATCTTCAGGAAGGATGGCATATCTGACTTTTCCCGAATTCTTCTCTGCTTTTTCAGAACAACTACTTGCTTTTTATTGTTGAATAGATGATAATTCTCATATTCTTAGCGTATTCAGCATTATTGCAATAACTTTGTAATGTAAAAATTTTATAGATATCCAGGCTTAGTTTAACCTCTAAAATCAGCGAAGATGTCGAAAAACCTGCGAGGTCTATCCGAAAGAAAAGGTCTGGAAGACAACCTATTCGGCGAAGTCGTCAGAATTAGTTCAGAGGCTCCTGACCACAGAGATATTCTTCTCAAAGAGTTATCAAATAAGTACCTTATTGGCAAATCAACTGTCCTTGGGACAAGTTCGTTTTATGATTTCCTGAAGAGCGAACATATCGGTAAGAAGGTTTTTATCTGCGATGGTACAGCTTGTCTAACTTCGGGAAAGCAGGAGAAACTCAGAAATGGGTTACTTGAAAGTTTCATGGAAGAGGAGATTGGCACAGTCACTTGCCTGGGACATTGCCATACCAATCATGCCTTCATGTATAATCATGCAACTTATTCATTAGCCGACCTGGGATCCCTTGATAAAATCATCAAATCGGGCAGTCAGATCATAACAGCATTTAATACAGGTACAAATGCAGATAAGCCAGCCCTTCTTGGGGAAATAAATGATCTGAAAGAATATTATCAAATCATGGGAGAATTTGCCGGGAATATTTCCGGAGCTTTAAAAGAGATAGAGCTTTCAGCTCTTCGTGGCAGAGGTGGAGCCGGCTTCCCATTCCATGTTAAATTGAAAACTACCGGAAATACTGTTTCAGATCAGAAATATGTGGTTTGCAACGCCGATGAAGGCGATCCTGGTGCATTCTCTGATAAATGGTTGCTTGAAGAGAGACCTCATTCGGTACTATTTGGTATGATGATGACAGGTTTAATCACAGGCGCCCAAACTGGTGCAATCTATATCAGGGGAGAATATCCTGAATCGGTTAGGGCAGTTAAAGGTGCTATTGAACAACTTGAAAGGGAGAAGCTTACAGGCAATAAAATATTTTTGGGAGACTTCAACTTTAAATTCCATGTGGTTGAAGGAGCAGGTGCTTATATCTGCGGTGAGGAAACATCACTGCTTAACTCCCTCGAAGGGTTGAGGCCCGAGGTACGTACTCGTCCGCCATTCCCTGCCCAGTTCGGATTGTTTGGAAAACCAACTGTCCTGAGTAATGTCGAAACATTTGCAAATATCCGGTATATCCTCAATGAGGGTGGTTTGGCATACTCTGCCATGGGAACCGAAAAGTCCGCCGGGACAAAGCTTGTTTCTCTCGATGGTGCATTTCTCAGGCCTGGTCTTTATGAGGTAAGAATGGGAACCCCTCTTAGGGTCGTGTTGAAAGAAATGGGCGGAGGAACGAGAAACCCGGTGAAAGCATTCCAGATAGGCGGCCCTCTTGGAGGAATTATCCCGGCTGCCATGGTAAATGACCTTAGCCTTGATTTCGAATCATTCTCTGAGGCAGGCTTTCTGCTTGGACATGCCGGGGTCGTTTCCATTCCCGCAGATTTTCCTATTGTTAAATATCTGTTGCATCTTTTTGAATTCACTTCAAGAGAGTCTTGTGGGAAATGCTTCCCATGTAGAATTGGTGCTGACCGCGGTTTTGAGCTTCTGAAAAGAGCGGTTGATAAAGGAGAAAAAATTGACAAAGAACTCTTTTCCGATCTCATGGAAACATTGCAGCTAGGTTCACTCTGTGCCCTTGGAGGAGGCCTTCCCTTGCCTGTAAAGAATGCTTTGCAGTATTTCAGTAGTGAACTTGAGGAGTATTTTACATCGAAAAATCATTAATCATGGATCTAGTTGCCTACATCGATAATAATCCATATCAGATAATTCAGGGAGAGACAATTCTCGAATATGTGAGAAGGATTAAGGGAAGAGAACTTATTCCGACACTCTGTCAGTCCGACAACCTGGAAAACTATGGTTCATGCAGGATATGTTCAGTTGAAGTAGCTCTTATGGAAAATGGCCCGGCAAGGGTGATGGCCTCCTGTCACTCTCCTGTCACTGAAGGTCAGTTTATCTATCCTTCAACGGACAAAATTAAAAAGCTCAGGAAGAATATAATTGAACTTGTTTTAACCGATTATCCCGCTGATAAGATCCATCCCGAACCCGGAAAACTTCCCACTGAATTTCAGATGACGCTCTCTTCCATCGGGATCCCTGAGGTAAGATATCCCTCTGTTAATCATCAGACTGAAATTCCTCCTGACAGGTCACATCCATATATCTGGTCCGACATGGATGAATGTATCAGCTGTTACCGGTGCGTAAGAGCATGTGATGAGCTTCAGTCGGAGCATGTTCTGGGTGTAATGGGTCGAGGAATGACTAATAGAATAATCAAGGGATTCAATGAAAGTTTTATTGATTCCCCTTGTGTTTCATGTGGTGCCTGTGTGCAAACATGTCCTACAAATGCGATCTCTGACCGTTACGGAACAAAAACCATTATTGCTGATGAAGTGATCAGGACAATCTGTACTTATTGTGGTGTAGGATGTAACCTTGAAATGAAAGTAAAAGATGGTGTTGTAAGGGGAATACAGTCGCCTTTAGATGCTGAAGTTAACAGGGGCCACACCTGCCTTAAGGGAAGATTTGCCTTTGAGTTCTACAATCACCCCGACAGGCTCAGGTCACCGCTGGTAAGGAAAAACGGGAAATTTGAAGAAGTTACATGGGACGATGCTTATACCTATGCTGCCTCGAGATTCAGGGAGATAAAAGATAAATATGGACCTGATGCCCTTGCAGGAATATCATCAGCACGCTGTACAAATGAGGAGAACTATCTTATGCAGAAGTTTTTCAGGATTGTAATAGGAACCAACAATATCGATGGCTGTGCACGCGTCTGTCATGCCCCCACTGCAATGGGAATGCAATGGGCTTATGGTACAGGGGCCGCTACTAACTCTGTCAATGACCTTTATAAAACAGGCTGTGTTCTGCTCATCGGGTCTAATCCGACTGCAGCGCATCCTGTAACAGGTGCCAGAATAAGGTCCGTGGTACAACGTGGGATACCCTTAATTGTTATTGATCCTCTTAGGATCGACCTGGCACGGTTTGCAAAGTACCACCTTCAGAACAGACCGGGAACCAATGTGGCTGTTCTGAACATGTTTGCACGATTTATTCTTGATGCAGGACTGATTGACAAGAAGTTCATTGAAAGCCGTACTGAAGAATGGGATAAATTTGAGAAATACCTTCGTAATCTGGATATAACGGAGCTTGAAAATATCTGCGGAGTAGAAGGTGAGCTGGTCAGAGCAGCTGCTATTGAGTATGCATCAGCGCCCTCGGCTATGGAGTTTCATGGTCTGGGGGTTACCGAACACTGGCAGGGAACAAAGTCTATTACCCTTATTTCAAACATTGCAATGATGACAGGCAATATTGGGAAAGAGGGCTCCGGGGTTAATCCTCTCCGGGGACAGAATAATGTACAGGGGGCTGCCGATATGGGTGTGCAGCCTCACCAGGGCGCAGGATATCTCGATATTAAAGACCCTGAAAATATTGCCTTATACACTGATTTTTACGGGAAAGACCATCCTTCGAAAATCGGCTACAAAATACCCGAAATGTTTGCAGCATCACAAAGGGGCGATCTCAAGGCTATGTGGATAATGGGAGAGGATCTTCTGCAGACTGACCCAAATACATGTCATGTAAAAGATGCACTGGAAGGCCTTGAATTTTTGGTTGTTCAGGAGTTGTTTATGACCGATACTGCAAGAATAGCTGATGTTGTTTTACCGGCCTCTTCATTTCTTGAAAAAGAGGGCACTTTTACAAATGCGGAAAGGCGGATTCAAAAGGTGCAAAAGGTTGTGGAACCACTTCACGGAACAAAGCCAGATGGTCAGATTGTCGTAGATATGATGAACAGGATGGGTTATCCACAGAAAGGTTACGATGCAAAAATTATACTGGAAGAGATCGCCGGAATCGTACCTTTCTTTAAAGGTGTTAAATGGGAGGAGCTTGGTAAAAACGGAAAACAATGGCCCGTAAAAGAGGATGGTTCGGATACAAAGATTCTGCATATAGATTACTTTAAAAGAGGAAAAGGGAAATTTCATCCATGGGATTTCGAAGAGTCGCCTGAGATGGTAGCCAATTCATTAAAATACCCTTACATACTTACAACAGGACGTATACTGGAGCACTACAACAGCGGTACAATGACCCGCCGTACTCCAAATAAGGAATTGGTTACGGAGGATATTCTGTTCATCCACCCTCATGATGCGAATGCGAAAGGAATTACAACCGGTGATTTTGTGATTGTATTTTCAGAAAGGGGGCAGACAAATATGAAGGCTAAGATTACAGACATCGTTAAACCAGGGGTAATTTACACAACATTCCATTTTCCGGAAGCATCAATTAACTACCTCACAGGCAATGTTGGCGATGAGTATACGCTTACCCCTGAATTTAAGGTGGTTGCTGTTGACTTTAAAAAGTCTTTCTACAGGCAGTTAAATAAGGCAAAATGGGGCATTTAAACCATACCCAACAACTCGATTCTTCTTAAACGAACTCACCCCCTTGTGTTCCCCCTCTCTACTTTTGTACAACATGAACTCACCCCCTTGTGTTCCCCCTCTCTACTTTTGTACAACATGAACTCACCCCCTTGTGTTCCCCCTCTCTACTTCGTAAAGAGGGGGAATGAATGTATTGCGCCTTCTCTTTGCATTTGTAGAGAAGGGGTCGGAGGGTGAGTTTATACGAAGCAGAGATAGGGTTAAAGAGTGAGTCCGTGGGGGAAATGTAAGGGATATAATAAACAGGATATGTCAACAAAAAACATATTAAATATCGAAAAATGGATAAAAAAACAGGGGTGTGTTGATAAAGAGTATATAAAAAGCAAAAAAAACATAAAAAAATAGGGGTGCGTATTGAAAAACAGTTATTTTTGTAAATAAAATATTATAAAAATGGCAGAACTCAGATTTAGTGCATTAAGAGAGGTATTCAACAGGGAACCAGTTGCAGTTACGACACCTTCGAAAATTATTTCCGAATACTTCGGAGAAAATGTTTTTGATCTTCCAAAAATGGAGCGCTACTTGTCCAAAGAGGCATATAAGGTAGTGAAACGTGCTATTAATGAAGGGAAATCATTAAGCCGGCTGGAAGCTGACCAGGTAGCTACCGGACTTAAAGCCTGGGCTCTCGGGAAAGGAGCAACACATTATACTCACTGGTTTCACCCTCTTACCGACGGAACAGCAGAAAAACATGACGGATTCATAGAATTTGGAGACAACAGACTGGTTGTTGAAAAATTCTCAGGTGAAGTTCTGGTTCAGTCTGAACCGGATGCTTCAAGTTTTCCGAGCGGAGGTATTCGTAATACATTTGAAGCAAGAGGATATACTGCATGGGATGTTTCTTCACCTGTATTTATTGTCGGAACGACTCTTTGTATCCCAACAATATTCGTTTCATATACCGGAGAAGCTCTCGATTATAAGGCACCGCTTCTGAAAACTCTTTCAGAGCTCGACAGAGCAGCAGTTGATGTATGCCAGTACTTTGATAAGGATGTAAACAAAGTAATTGCTACCCTTGGTTGTGAGCAGGAGTATTTTCTCATCGATGAAGCATTATATTATGCCCGACCCGATCTGGTGCTTGCCGAAAAAACTATGATGGGTCATCAGTCCTCTAAAGATCAGCAGCTTTCTGACCATTATTTCGGATCCATTCCGGAACGGGTAATGAATTTCATGGAAGACTTTGAATGTGAAGCTTATAAACTTGGTATTCCGGTTAAAACACGTCATAATGAAGTGGCTCCGAATCAGTTCGAATGTGCTCCGATCTTTGAGGAGGTAAACCTTGCAGTTGATCACAACCAACTTCTTATGGATATAATGAGGAGGGTTGCCCGCAAGCATAAATTCAGAGTCTTATTTCACGAAAAACCATTTGCCGGGATAAATGGTTCCGGGAAACACAATAACTGGTCGATGGCTACCAGCACAGGAGTTAATCTTTTGTCTCCCGGGAAAAACCCAAAAACAAACCTTCAGTTCCTTACATTTCTTGTAAATGTTATTAAAGCTGTTAATGATAGTAATGATGTTCTCAGAGCCTCAGTAATGAATGAGTCTAACTCCTACAGACTGGGAGGTCATGAAGCTCCTCCGGCCATCATTTCAATCTTCGTCGGCACCTATTTGACAAGCATGCTTGAGAATATTGCACAAAAAGTGACTGATAGGAAGATGACCCCGGCTCAAAAAACGGAACTTAAACTGGGAATTGGTAAAATACCTGAAATTCTACTCGACAATACCGACAGGAATCGTACATCACCTTTTGCTTTCACCGGAAATAGGTTCGAATTCAGGGCCGTTGGTTCTTCAGCCAACTGCAGCGCTTCAATGATCGTCCTAAATGCTGCTGTTGCTTACCAGCTTACACAATTCAAGAATGATGTTGACCTTATTATTAAAAAGGGAAGGAACAAGGATGAAGCCATTTTCCAGGTGTTAAAGAAATATATTTTAGAATCGGAGAGAGTATTATTTGAAGGTGACAACTATAGTAATGAATGGCATAAGGAAGCCAAGAAAAGGGGACTTTGCAATATTGCCAGCGTTCCTGAATCAATAAGCATGTATCTGGCTAAACAATCAAAAGATGTACTTATAGGTACAGGTATCTTTACAGAAAAGGAACTCGAAAGCCGTGTAGAGGTCGAGTATGAGAAATTCACAAAGAAGGTCCAGATTGAAGCGCGTGTTCTGGGTGATCTAGCTATCAATCACATCGTTCCAACTGCTATAACGTACATGACAACTCTTATCGAAAATGTTAATGGCCTTAAGGAAATATTCAGCGATATTGAGTTTGAAAGACTTGCCGGAGCCCGTAAAGAATTGATAATGACTATCTCAGATCATATTTCGATGATAAAGAGACTGGTTAATGAAATGATCGAAGAACGTAAAAAGGCTAATGTGATTGAGGGCTCTTATAAAATGGCGTTAGCTTATGAAAGTAATGTCAAACCTTACATGGAAGAGATCCGTATGCATATCGATAAACTTGAACTCATCGTCGATAATGAGATATGGCCACTTCCCAAATACAGAGAATTACTTTTCACAAGGTAAATGGTTGGGTAGTTTTTATTCATGCTTTGAGTAGAAGGATTCCTTTTGGGGATCCTTTTTTAATTTTTACCTCTTCCCCCTGCCCCCTTCTCCTGAAAGAGAAGGGATTAACTAAATGATTTATAATTTCTTATCCCCTCCATCATGGGGGAGGGGTTCGGGAGAGGTAATAAATAAGGAGAATGATTGGGCTGTTGTAAAGAAAAGATCAGAAACAGAGTGAAGAGTTCATATAGTCATAATAATTACTTAGCTATAGCGTTATTTATTATTACCAGAATTCCTTAAATTGATTACTTTTATGGTCAAATTGAAAGCGGAATTATGAAACGATTATTATTGCTCATCATAGTGTTAATTACTGTAACTTCTCCAGAGGTTACAGCCCAGAAACGCAAAGCGGAGAGAGCTTATTCCGCTTTCAGTGCCGGGGAGTATTTCGATGCGATAGATCAGTTTAAGGATGCATACTCCAAAACGAAAAAAGCAGACAAAAACTCAAGAACCGAACTTGTATTTATGATTGCAGAATGTTACCGTATGATCAATGATCCGAAAAGTGCAGAAACTTGGTACAAGCTGGCAGTTAAATCCTCATATTCAAAACCTGAAGCCCAATACTGGCTTGCAGAATCGCTCAAGAAAAACGGCAAACACCAACAGGCAATTGATGAATTTAAAAAATACAAACAGATTGCTCCCTCCGATGCCAGGGCTGATCAGGAGATACGGTCCTGTGAACTGGCTATCGAATGGCTGAGGAATCCTGAAGCATATAAGGTTGATGAAATTAAAGACTTAAACTCAAGAGAATCTGATTTCAGCCCGGCCTATGGGCGCGATGATTTTGGGCTGATTTATTTTACATCCTCGCGCGATGATGCGACTGGTAATAAAACCCATGGAGCAACCGGACAGAGTTTCACCGATATATTCGAAAGTCGCATTGATAAAAAATCAAAATGGAGCACCCCTGTTCCGGTCGAAGTCATCAACAGTGAGTTCGAAGAAGGAACCCCTTCATTTTCATCTGATTATAGCGAGCTCTATTTTACAAGATGTGAGGCAGGAAAACGCGAAAAAAAGGGTTGCATTATTATGTACTCAAAAAGAACCGGCGATAAATGGAGTGATCCTAAAAACATTGGAATTCTGTCCGATTCAGTCGTAGCTGCTCATCCTGCATTGTCTCCCGACGGCTCAATATTATATTTTGTATCGGATATTGCGGGTGGTTCTGGTAAAAAGGATATATGGAAGTCAACCAGAGCAAAGCGAGGGGATGCCTGGTCAAAACCAGTTAATCTTGGTCCGGATATCAATACATCTGGCGACGAACTCTTTCCGTACGTAAGGGAAGATGGCACTTTATATTTTTCCTCCGACGGACTAATAGGAATGGGGGGACTTGATATTTTTAAGGCAAAACCTCAACCTGACGGAAGCTGGGTAGTACAAAATATGAAATCGCCGGTTAACAGCTTTGCTGACGATTTTGGTATATCATTCGAGAATGGAAATGAACGGGGAATCTTCAGTTCAACCCGGAAAGGAAAAGGTAATGACGAATTGTATTCTTTTGAGTTGCCACCTTTGAAATTCAATGTTACAGGACTTGTTAAAGACGAAAAAACCGGAACGGCAATTACCGTGTCTCTTGTTCAACTTATCGCAAGCGATGGATCTAACCTTCAGGCTGAGACAGGTGCCGGAGGTGATTTTAAATTTGCTCTCAAAGCTGATGTTGATTATATTTTCCTTGCCTCAAAACGAGGTTACCTAAACGGAAAAGAGAAAGAGACAACGAAGGGACAGGAGAAGAGCCGTGATTTTATGATAACAATCCTGCTTACCTCGATCGATAAACCTATCGAACTTCCAAACATTTTATACGACTTTGGCAAATGGGACCTCCGGCCCGAATCGATGGTTTCGCTAGACAAACTGGTTGAAACTCTTCTTGATAACCCGAATGTGACAATTGAACTTATGTCGCATACCGACTCTCGTGATACGGAAGAATATAACCAGGATCTCTCACAAAAGAGAGCCCAGGTTGTTGTTCAGTATCTTATCGATAAAGGAATTGAGCCGGAAAGACTTTCACCGAAAGGTTATGGTGAGTCAACCCCGAAAGTTGTGGACTCTGAAACAGCAAAACAGACTCCTTTCCTCAAAGCAGCCACTGCCCTTACAGAGCAATACATTAATACTCTTGCAAACGAAGAACAGAAAGAGACTGCTCATCAGATAAACCGCAGAACCGAATTCAGGGTACTGAGAACGGATTATGAGTCGCCCAAGAAGTAACCTTACTTTAATTTGATTATTAACTTATCATTTTAGAAATGAAAAAACTTCAGCTAATTCTATTTTGTGTTCTGATTTCATTTGTTAATTTATCTGCCACCAATCCCCCTGCTAAAACAATTCGCATTCTCGTCATTACCGGAGGCCATAGTTATAAGGTGGAACAATTTAATCAGATGCTCGCAAGTCTTGGCGAAAATATTACTTACCAGATAGCTGAATTACCGGCTGCATATGATATGTTCTTACCTGAAAACAGAAGCAAATATGATGTATTGGTTTTTTATCACATGTGGCAGCAGATTACTGATGAACAGGCAATAGTTTTTGCAGACTGTATAAGACAAGGTAAGCCTTTAGTGGCATTACATCATAGCATCTGTGCTTACGATGACTGGCCCGAATATTTTAATATCATCGGCGGAAAATATTTTCACAAACCAACAACTGTAAACGGGAAAGAGTATCCTGCTTGTTCGTACATACATGATCTGCATTTTAACGTCAAAAATGCTAATCCGAAGCACCCAGTGACAATAGGGGTAAAGGATTTTGAAGTATTTGACGAAACATATAAAGGGTACTATATTGAAGATGGCGTAACACCTTTATTGACAACCGACGAACTCAGTAGTACCCCTGTTATCGGCTGGACAAAAAACTACGGTAAAGCCCGTGTTGTTACATTGCAAAGCGGTCATGATGTGCCTACATTTGAGAATCCCAACTTCAGAAAGCTTCTGAAACAATCTGTCGAATGGGTGTATGATAATGGGGAGAATCAGAAGTAGCAGATACTTTTACTTCATCCTTTTTTCTATCTTCACGGTCTGATTTAACAAGTATGTCCACCGAATCAAAATACAGTAAAAGAGGCGTCTCTTCAGCAAAAGAAGATGTACATGCAGCTATAAAAAATATTGATAAAGGGCTCTATCCAAAAGCATTCTGTAAAATAGTGCCTGACCTTCTTGGTGGCGACAAGGATTATTGCAATATCATGCATTCAGACGGAGCTGGCACAAAATCATCACTTGCATATATTTACTGGAAAGAGACAGGCGATCTTTCAGTCTGGAAGGGAATAGCACAGGATGCCATTGTTATGAACCTCGACGATCTTCTTTGTGTCGGAGTTTATGATAATATCCTTCTGTCATCAACAATCGGACGCAATAAAAGCCATATCCCCGGAGAGGTTATCTCTGCAGTTATCAAAGGAACAGAAGAGGTGCTTGAAGAACTCAGGGACCTTGGGATTGGCATCTGGTCAACAGGCGGGGAAACTGCCGATATTGGCGATCTTGTCAGAACCATTGTTGTTGATTCAACAGTTATTGCCAGGATGAAAAGGGAAGATGTGATATCAAATCATAATATTAAGGCGGGAGACGTAATTATTGGATTGTCATCATCCGGAAAGACAAATTACGAAAAGACATATAACAGTGGTATGGGAAGTAATGGTCTTACTTCAGCCCGGCACGATATTTTTGCACCATATCTTGCTTCAAAATATCCTGAGAGCCTTGATACGACTCTCTCATATGATCTCATCTATTCTGGTAATATGAGGCTGACAGACATGATAGAAGGTTTAAATATTGATGCCGGCAACCTTTTACTTTCTCCAACCCGCACATATGCGCCAGTGATTAAAAAGGTGATTGAAACCATGCGAACTGAAATACATGGTATGGTTCATTGCTCGGGTGGAGGTCAGATGAAAGTCATGCATTTTATTGATAATATGCATATTGTGAAAAACAATATGTTCTCATTGCCACCATTATTCAGAATAATCCATGAACAATCTGGAACATCCTGGCAGGAGATGTACAAAGTATTCAACATGGGCCACCGCTTCGAGATATATACCGACCGGGAGAGTGCCTCTGAAATCATCAATATTTCAGCCGGGTTCAATCTTGAAGCTAGAATAATCGGACATTGTGAAGCATCTGAAAAGAAAAAGCTTACAATAAGTTCTGAATTCGGAACTTTCGAATACTAGATTGGTAAACTGCCTTGCTGCATGGGACCAGTTGCGTTGTGCCGTTATGCCTTTGCGCCATTAAACCTTATTTATTATCTTTGCACCCTGGAAATTTATTATGCTATGGCTAACAACATTATTCTTGATAGGCTGGAGGGTGTCAAATCAAGGTTTGTAGAGGTTAGTGAACTTCTTACCCAACCCGATATTCTCTTGGATATGAAGAAGTATGTCAAACTAAATAAAGAATATAAAGATCTCCTTCCTATCATCGAATCATATGAAAGATATAAACTGGCTCTCAGAAATATTACCAGTACCAAAGAACTACTTGCAACCGAAAAGGATGATGAGATGCGCGAGATGGCAAAGGCTGAACTGGAAGAGCTCACATCACGTATCCCCCAAATGGAGGAGGAGATTAAGTTGCTGATCATCCCTGCCGATCCCGAGGATGATAAAAACGCTGTTATGGAGATCAGGGCTGGAACCGGAGGTGATGAGGCAAGTATCTTCGCAGGTGATCTTTTCAGAATGTACAGCAAGTTCTTTGAAGCAAAAGGATGGAAAGTTGAGGTTAATAATGTCTCTGAAGGAACTGCAGGAGGGTATAAGGAAATTGTTTTGAGCATCTCTGGCGAAGGTGTTTACGGGATAATGAAATACGAATCCGGCGTTCACCGTGTTCAAAGGGTGCCTCAGACTGAAACCCAGGGACGCATCCATACATCAGCAGCATCAATTGTTGTTCTTCCTGAAGCTGATGAATTTGATATCGACCTTAAAAATGAAGATATCCGTAAGGACACCTATTGTTCTTCCGGTCCGGGAGGTCAGTCTGTAAATACAACATATTCTGCAATTCGCCTTACCCATATTCCTTCAGGTATTGTAGTTACATGTCAGGATGAAAAGTCGCAGCTTAAGAACTATGATAAAGCATTAAAAGAACTGAGAACAAGGCTCTATAATCTTGAATACCAGAAATACCTCGATGAAGTCTCTCACCGGAGAAAGACGATGGTATCAACAGGTGACCGTTCTGCAAAGATCCGTACTTATAATTATCCTCAGGGAAGAATGACAGATCACAGGATCAACCTTACTATCTATAACCTTCCCTCAATCCTCGATGGTAATATACAGGAGGTTCTCGATAAATTACAGATGGCTGAAAATGCAGAACTACTTAAAGAGAACAATATCTAAACCACTTGATGATGAACCATTTAAAACTATTTGAAAATATCGTTAAGAAACACTCTTTTCTTTGCGTTGGACTCGATTCGGAACTTGAAAAGATTCCTTCTTTTCTCCTTAAAGAAAAAGACCCGGTATTTGAATTCAACAAACGTATTATTGATGCAACTCATAAATATGCAGTAGCTTACAAGCCTAATATTGCATTCTATGAGTGCAACGGGTCAAAGGGGTGGACAACGCTTGAAGCCACAGTAAAGTATATAAAAAAAAATTATCCTGACCTTTTTATTATTGCCGATGCAAAACGAGGAGATATTGGCAACACCTCAAAAATGTATGCAAAAGCTTTTCTCGAAAATATGGCTTTCGATGCTATAACAGTTGCTCCTTATATGGGTGAAGATTCTGTAACACCATTCCTTTTATATAACGATAAATGGGTTGTTCTTCTGGCACTTACCTCCAATAAAGGCGCAGATGATTTTCAGTATCACAATGAAGATGGAATAAAACTCTTCGAAAGAGTATTGTCGGTTTCACAGAAATGGGGTACCAATAATAATATAATGTATGTTGTTGGTGCAACACGTGCCGAAATGCTGAAAGACATACGTAAGATAGTACCCGAACATTTTCTTCTTATCCCGGGTGTTGGAGCACAAGGGGGGAGGCTTGAAGATGTGGTACGGTACGGGATTAACAGCAAATGCGGCCTTCTGGTAAACTCCTCAAGAGGTATTATCTTTGCCGATAATACCGTAAACTTCGATAGGGTAGCCGGCGAAATGGCAAAAGAGATCCAGGTAGAAATGGGAAAACACCTCACCGAACGAAACCTGATCTGATTCACCATTGAACCCTTGCACCGTAACGCCTTTTATCGTATATTTATATCCTGGTTGCTTTCTCATTTAATTCGTGCTAAAATGAAAGAGGAGTTTCTTCATTACCTGTGGAAATACAGTCTCTATAACCCGGATAAGCTTTTCGATAACGACAGGAACAAAATTATTATCATCCACCCCGGTGAATATAACCGCGATTCAGGTCCTGATTTTTTCAATGCCCGAATCTCAATTTCCGGCACCGTATGGGCCGGTAATATTGAAATTCATACAAGGTCATCTCATTTTGATATTCACGGACACCAGAATGACCATGCCTTTAACAATGTTATACTACATGTTGTTGCTGAAAACGACAAAAGGGTTTTCAATGCAAAGGGGGAGGAGTTGCTGACCATCGAAATAGCATTTGACCCCATACTCTATGAGAAATATATATCCCTTGTTAATAATCCTTATATAATAGCCTGCCAGGATGAAATTAAGAAACTCGACAGCATTCTTGTCCGCCATTGGCTTAATTCACTGGTTATTGAAAGATTGCAGAGTAAATCAGACATAATCCTTAAGATATTTTCAGAAACCGGTAATGACTGGGAGGAGACATTTTACAGATTACTGACACGCTATTTTGGATTCAGGGTTAATACCGAACCTTTTGAGATGCTTTCAACAGCACTTCCCTTCAGGATAATCCGAAAGCATGCTGACAACAGGTTTCAGATTGAGGCTCTTCTATTTGGAACTGCAGGGATGCTTGAAGAGGGACTTTTTAAAGAGGCTATTTCTGATGAGTATTATCGCGACCTGATAAAAGAATACAGGATTCTTTCAGCAAAATACTCCCTTCAGCCAATTCATGGATGGGTATGGAAATTCTCCAGATTGAGACCTGCTAATTTCCCAACAGTCAGAATATCACAGCTGGCAGCAATGGTTTCAGTTGCCGGCGGACTCTTCTCAAGGGTGTTGGAAGCAACTGAGATAAAGCAACTTAAAGAGGTGTTCGAAGTAACTGCTTCAGCATATTGGGACGACCACTTTGTTTTTGGGAAGAAAAGCAGGAATATTTCGAAGAACACCGGATCACAAGCCACAGATATATTTCTTATTAATGCCGTTGTACCTGTAATATTTGTCTATGGACGTAGCAGGGATTGTAATGACATTTGTGAAAGGGCTCTTACCTTTCTTGAAAGTATCAATCCTGAAGATAACCTTATTATTCAGGAATGGGAAACGGCTGGCATCATAGCTGAGTCGGCTTTTTATTCCCAGGCAATGATCCAGTTACGAAATGAATATTGCAAAAAAAGAAAATGTCTCGATTGTCGAATCGGCAGTAAACTGATAGGCATGGGGAAAAAGTTAAAGGATCATGAAGAGCTTCTTCTGGAGCCATAAGTGAAGGATGGGGAGAATGGATGACATGGTGATTGAATGACAAAGAGTTTTAACTCCCTCCCTGGAGAGCCTGCTCCGATTTATCGGGAGATTTGAGGTGGGTTCATATGTTAATTGCACACTTTGTCTTCCAATATTCCGCAAATCTTTTGACGGAAGGTATAATTTGTTTGACAAATAGTTGAATGATAGCGTTATTCAACGCAACGTTTAGCATTATTTTTCCGTCTTAATAGTAATCAGAAACAATAATTATTTACACTTATTCGTTCCTGTAAAAATAAATAATTCAAGAACATTGTAAAAAAATATCCAATTGTTTGATAGTTTACATAAAAAAGCTTTATTTTTGCGTTCCAAAATTGGAGACTCAATTTATTTATGGATAAACAATATTTTAATTAGAGACATGTATTTAACAACTGAAAAAAAGCAGGAGTTTTTCAAAACATTTGGAACATCTGAAGTCGACACCGGTACTGCAGAAGGCCAGATAGCATTGTTTTCGTACAGGATCAATCATCTTACCGAACATCTTAAGTTGAACAAAAAAGATTTCAGTACCCAGCAGGCGCTTATTAAACTTGTAGGAAAAAGAAGAAGACTTTTGGACTACCTGAAAATTAAAGATATCGAGCGGTATCGCGAAATCATAAAAGCGTTGAAATTACGTAAATAGAGTTAAAAGGCAATTCAAAATTGCCTTTTTTCATACTATGTAAAATATTTAGTAATTTCAATTTTCATAAATCATATATATAATGTTTAAAGTAAAAGAAAAGATTATTGATCTCGGCGACGGGAGAATAATAACCCTTGAAACAGGCAGAATGGCCAGACAGGCAGATGGTTCTGTTTTGTTAAAAATGGGAAAGACAATGTTGCTGGCTACTGTTGTATCAGCAAGAGAGGCAAAGGAAGATACTGACTTTATGCCACTATCAGTTGAATACAAAGAAAAATATGCTTCATCGGGACGTTTCCCTGGCGGGTTTCTGAAAAGAGAAGCCAGACCATCGGATTATGAAATCCTTATTTCAAGACTGGTTGACAGAGCATTAAGACCTCTTTTCCCTGATGATTTTCACGCAGAAACATTTGTAACTATCAGCCTTATATCGGCCGATATGGATATAATACCCGATGCACTGGCAGGTCTGGCAGCATCGGCGGCACTTGCAGTTTCAGATATTCCTTTCAATGGACCTATGTCGGAAGTAAGGGTTGCAAGGATAAACAATAAATTCGTTGTCAATCCCACAGCCACTCAGCTTAAGGAAGCCGACATCGACCTTGTGGTAGGTGCCACATACGACAATATTCTAATGGTTGAAGGTGAAATGAAAGAAGTTTCGGAAGAAGAAATGCTCGAAGCTCTTAAAATCGCCCACGATACTATTAAACTCCATTGCAAAGCACAAATGGAATTTGCAGAAGAAGTAGGTTCTACAGTTAAGAGGGAGTATTGCCATGAAGTAAATGATGAAGATCTCAGAAAAAAAGTCTGGGATGAGACTTATAGCAAATGTTATCAGGCAGCAAAATCTTCAACTGCAGATAAACATAAACGCCTGGACGCTTTCGAAGCTATTATTACCGGATTTCTTGATCAGTACACAGAAGAGGATGCTGCTAATAAAGCACTTGTTAAAAAATACTACCATGATGTGTTAAAAGAGGCATCAAGAAGACTGGTCCTCGATGACAACACTCGTCTGGATGGACGGAAGCCAGATGAGATCAGACCGATAATGTGCGAAATAGATCCTCTTCCCGCCACTCATGGCTCAGCTCTGTTTACAAGAGGTGAAACCCAGTCGCTTACAACAGTTACACTGGGCACAAAACTAGACGAAAAGATTATTGATGATGTACTGAATAAGGGAAAGGAAAAATTCACACTCCACTATAATTTTCCACCTTTTGCTACAGGCGAAGCTAAACCTGCCCGCGGAACAAGCAGAAGGGAAATCGGTCATGGAAACCTTGCTCACCGGGCCCTCAAAAATATGATGCCGTCTGATGATGAAAATCCTTATGCAATAAGGGTTGTTTCCGATATTCTGGAATCAAATGGCTCCTCATCTATGGCTACGGTATGTGCCGGAACTCTTGCTCTTATGGACGCCGGTATTAAAATACGGAAGCCTGTATCAGGAATTGCCATGGGTCTTATTTCAGATATGACGACAAAAAAATATGCGGTGCTTTCTGATATCCTTGGTGATGAAGATCATCTTGGTGATATGGATTTTAAAGTGACAGGAACCCGTGATGGTATCACAGCTACACAGATGGATATAAAAGTTGAAGGTCTTTCATTCGAAATACTTACAAAAGCTCTCAATCAGGCCAAAGCCGGAAGATTACATATCCTTGATATAATGAGCCAGACTATTGCAGAGCCTCGTCCTGAGCTTAAACCACATGCACCAAGGATTGAAATGCTTACCATTCCTAAAGAAATGATCGGTGCGTTGATCGGTCCTGGAGGTAAAATTATTCAGGAGATACAACGTGTAACAGGTGCCACAATTATTGTTGAAGAGATTGATGGTCATGGAGATGTCAATATTTTTGGTGAGAATGCTGAAGTTATAACTGCCGCACTCGACTGGGTAAGAAAAATTGTTACCATTCCTGAAATCGGACAGGTTTATAAAGGGAAAGTTAAGACAATAGTCCAGTTCGGGGCATTTGTGGAGATACTTCCAAACAAAGATGGACTTCTTCATATATCTGAGATTGAGTGGAGGAAGATCAACAATGTAGAAGATGTTCTGAAAGAAGGGCAGGAGGTCGAGGTTAAGATAATTGATATAGATCCGAGAACCGGGAAAATCAAATTATCACGGAAAGAATTGCTACCACGTCCTCCGCGCCAGGAGAATGAAAAAAGAAATTCTGAACAAAAATCAGAATAATTAGATAGAATCCTGCAATTGCGGGATTTTTTATTGCTATTTCACATTCAATATTTAAATTTGATTTGTTGAAACAGCAATTGTTTTCATAGATGAAGATTAAATACAGCTATGTAGTTATAGAAGGAAATATCGGAGCAGGGAAAACCACCCTGGCCGGCAGAATAGCAGATCAGTTCAATGCACGACTTATTCTTGAACATTTTGCCGACAACCCCTTTCTTCCGAAATTCTATAACGATCCCGAAAAATATTCTTTTCCACTTGAATTGTCATTTCTGGCAAGCCGGTATAAACAGCTTAAGGAAGAGCTTGTTCCTCAGGACCTCTTTAAAACATTCACAATAGCAGATTATTACTTCATGAAATCGCTTGTGTTTGCTGCATCAACACTTAAAGGAGATGAGTATAATCTTTACCGGCAGATCTTCTATATAATTTACGGTTCTCTTCCCAAACCCGATCTCTATGTCTACCTTCACCTTAATACTGAAAGGTTGCTTCAGAATATTGAAAGACGGGGTCGCAATTATGAGAAATCCATAACTAAAGAATACCTTCAGAAGATCCAGGACAGTTATTTTTCTTTTTTCAGACAAAATCCTGAAAACAAATATCTTGTTATTGATATTAATGAAATAGACTTTGTTGACAATGAAAGTCATTATTCTAAAATAATTGGCACTATTTTTTTTGACGATTACCCTGTTGGTTTAAATAAGGTGATTTTATAATTATTTTTATATAATTTGCTTCGATTGTGTATATTTTATTTTAAATTTGCACTTATAAATAAAATTTAGTATATTGTTCATTATAAACAGACAAACAGATATTGTAAACAAATAACACTTTTAACTATGAAAAAATTCAGAAGCTATTTTATCCTTATCGTGGCCGCAACAGTTATGACAAGTTGCAGCGGTCTGAATAAGATGAAGAAAAACTCTAACTTAGTTAAGTATGAGGTTACTCCCAAAGTTCTTGAAACACATGCGGGTGTAGTTACAGTAACAATTAAAGGTACTTTCCCGGCCAAGTACTTTGATAAGAAGACAACAGTAACTGCTACTCCTGTTCTCACTTACACCGGTGGTGAAACTGCTTTTGAGAAAGTGCAGGTTCTTCAGGGAGAAAGTGTTCAGGCTAATAACAAGGTAATTACTTCCAGCGGTGGAGATTTTACCTATACCAGTACAATTCCCTACAAGGAAGGTATGAAAATTTCAGAGCTGGTATTAAGAGTAAAAGCTGTCAGAGGTTCAAAAAATCTTGATTTTGACCCTGTTAAGCTAGCCGACGGTGTAATTGCTACCTCAACTTTGGTTGAGAAACATGGTAAAGCTGTTATGATGAAAGATAATTTTGTCAGAATAACTCCTGAATCTCAGGTCGCTGATATAAACTATCTGATTAATAAGTCAGATATTCGCAGCACAGAACTTAAAGCTGAAGATATTGCTCTTCTTAAAGAATATATCAAGACTGTTAGCGTAGATCCTAATCGGCTGTTAAAAGGTGCAGTTACCAGTTCCTATGCTTCTCCTGACGGGAAATTCGATCTGAACGAAAAACTTTCAGGAAACAGGGGCACATCTGCTGATAAATTCATTAAAAAGGAGTTTGTAAAAATCGAAGCTGCTAAAGGTGAAGGTTTTTTTGATTCAAAGACGACTGCCGAGGACTGGGACGGTTTTAAAACTGAAGTAGAAAAATCAACCCTTCAGGATAAAGAACTTATCCTGCGTGTTCTGTCAATGTATGCTGATCCTGATGTTCGTGAGAAAGAAATTAGAAATATATCAGCTGCTTTTGAATCTCTTAAAACTGATATCCTTCCAAGGTTAAGAAGATCAAAGATGATGATATCTGTTGATATGGTAGGCAGAAGTGATGAGCAAATTCTTGCACAGATGAAGTCAGATCCTAAAGTATTAGGTCTGGAGGAGATGCTACGGGCAGGTATCCTTACAACTGATCTTAACGAGCAACTCAAGTTTTATCAGGCTACATCAGAAAGCTTCCCGAAAGATATCCGTGCACAAAACAACATTGGATATACCTATATGGCTTTAGGCAAAACGGATGAGGCAATTGCAGCATTTGAAGCAGCAAAAGCTATCCAGAATAACGACATGGTTAAGAATAACCTTGGTTTTGGCTCACTCGTGAAAGGTGATTTAGTTAAAGCTGAAGAGTATTTCACTTCAATGACAGCAGCAACTGCTGAATCAAAGTGGGGACTTGGTGTGATCGCTATTACAAAAGGTGAATATGACAAAGCAGTCAATTACTTTGGCACCGAACCATGTTTCAACCTTGCTCTTGCACTGGTTCTGAAAGGTGACGTTAATAAAGCAAAAACTACCCTCGACAGCATGAAGGAATTGTGCAAATGCGGAAAGCCATCATATCTGAAGGCTATTGTCGGAGCCCGTCTTGATGACAGGAATTATATGCTCGCCGGTCTTCGTGAAGCAATCGGATTTAAACCTGAATGGAAAGCTTATGCAAAAACTGATCTTGAGTTTGCAAAGTTCTTCAATGATGATACATTTAAATCAACTATCCAGTAACAAGAAACTATAAAACAATAAAGGCTGCATCAATAGTGCGGCCTTTTTTTTATGTTCTTATTCAACTCCCACAAAACAATACCCACACTTATTGCAATATTGAATGAGTGCTTGGTGCCAAATTGCGGTATCTCAGAACAAAGATCGCAAAGATTTATAACTTTCTGGTCAACTCCATTTACTTCATGACCAAATACAAGGGCATACTTTTCTCCTTTTTCAATGTGTATATCCTGCAATTCAGCAGATCCTTCAACCTGCTCAATACCGATAATTTTATAACCTCTTTCTTTAAGATCATGTATTGCATCAGTTGTGTTGGAGTAGTATTTCCAGGCTACAGATTCAGTAGCTCCAAGAGCAGTCTTCTGTATTTCCCTGTGAGGCGGTTTGGCTGTTATCCCGCATAAGTATATCCCTTCTGCGAGGAAGGCGTCTGCCGTGCGGAAAATTGAGCCGACATTACTTTGGCTCCTGACATTATCCAGAACTATTACAAATGGTGATTTTTCAGATTTTATGAACTGTGCTACCGTTTTTCTTTCAAGTTCACTGTTGAGAAGCTTCCGCATTCTTTTTTATGCGAAAATAATCAAATAATCTGGTAATTATTGTTATTTTGTGATCAGTGAATTCTGTGGATAAGAGTTTGTTATTTAATTTAACTGTCATAAAATGAATGTTCATGAATTTCAGGGTAAGTCGTTACTTAAAGTTTACAATGTTGATATTCAGGAGGGATTTGTCGCAGAAACTCCTGAACAGGCAGTAATGGTTGCAGAACAGTTAAGAGAAAAATTCGGGTCTGAATTTTTCGTTGTAAAAGCACAGATACATGCAGGAGGGAGGGGCAAGGGCGGTGGTGTAAAACTGGCAAAATCTGTCGAAGAAGCTGGTAACCTTGCCAGTCAGATACTGGGCATGCAGCTGGTTACTCCTCAGACAGGGCCAGAAGGAAAAAAGGTAAACAGGGTACTCATCGCACAGGATGTTTATTATAAAGGAGAATCTGAACCGAAAGAGTTCTATATAAGTATTCTGTTGAACAGAAACAGGGGAAGATATATATTTATGTATTCTACCGAAGGAGGGATGTCAATTGAAGTTGTTGCAGAAAAATCGCCGGATCTCATTTTTACCGAGGAAATAGATCCTGGTATCGGATTGCAACCATTTCAAACGCGTAATATTGCCTTTAACCTGGGATTATCGGGGATTGCTCTTAAAAACATGCAGAAGTTTTTGTCCGGGATTTATGAGACTTTCATGGGTTGCGATGCGCAACTGCTGGAAATTAACCCTGTATTGAAAACCAGCGATAGCAGGATATTGGCAGTCGATTGCAAACTTGTTCTTGACGATAATGCGTTGTTCCGGCATCCAGCCCTTGCCAGTATGAGAGACATTAATGAGGAAGACCCGGTAGAAATTGAGGCAGGAAAGCATAATCTCAATTTTGTAAAACTCGATGGAAATGTAGGCTGTATGGTTAACGGAGCTGGTCTGGCCATGGCAACTATGGATATAATAAAACTTTCAGGAGGAGAACCGGCAAATTTTCTGGATGTAGGAGGAGGTGCCAATCCTAAGACTGTCGAAGCCGGCTTCCGGATTATTCTTAAAGACCCTGCTGTGAAAGCAATACTGATTAATATCTTTGGTGGAATTGTCAGATGCGACCGAGTGGCTAATGGAGTGGTTGAAGCGTATAAATCGATTGGTAAAATTATTGTGCCTGTAATAGTGAGGTTACAGGGTACTAATGCTGAGGAAGCAAAAACAATAATAGACAACTCAGGTCTTGCGGTATTTTCGGCAGTCTCTTTTAAAGAGGCCGCAGAAAAAGTAAGTGATGCTTTAGCAGTTAGTTAGAGGATCAGGATGGGGAATTTAACCCACTTAAAATTGTTATCTTTTATGCGATTCATCACAATATGGTTTGTTTCCTGATTTTCCACATCTGCAAAGCCAAACCTCCCCTTGTGAATCCTCCTTATCTCTTTTCAAATCTTTTAAAAGATAATTACCTGTAATTTTCAATGGTCCGAAATCAATTACTTCGACAATGGCCAGAGGTTTGTTTTCTTTATTTTCTTCCATGCCTGAAATATTAACCAATAAAACCGATTTTCCTGTGTTGACCATCACAGAATGGCTGATGGTCACTTGCTCCACACCGGCAAATTGAAATCATGCTTTCACGAACTTCTTTTTTATTCCCGTTATAGGTCAGAGTAAAATTGCCCTTAAAAATAATAGGTCCGTCAACCAATATCTTAACCAATACAGGATGTTCTTCATGGCCACTATCATTTATATTCATAAGTTCAGGCCTTCTGAACTTAATATGATTAAGCTGATCACTGCCAACCGACCCGTTTTTTTCATCATCATTCCACTTCCAGGCAAGAGCTTCAGTGGGACATAAATTTACAACTTCAATAATCCTGTCTGTTGTGGAGCCATTTATATCAACCCATGGTCTCCTGCTCGGATCGAAAACCTCAATAAGCTCCCTGTAGCAATATGATGCGTGAACACAAGCCGAAGGTTTCCAATAAACTGTTATTTCATCATTCCGATATTTTCTGCCTCCAGAAAATTGGTTAACCTCTCTTTCCATCACTGCTACATTTTTGTTATACGAATATCAATTGTTCTTCGGTAAGACATCAAGTTAAATTCCTTGTAATCCGGATATTAAACCACTGAATTTTGGCAAAGTAAAATATTAATTACCTGGTTGCAATTTAACATTTTTATAATATATGGGGTGAAGTGACACAATGAATATTTAAATTTGCCTGATATCTCATTTTAAATGAGTAAAATTAATATATTTAGTACCGAAATTATAATGGAACTTTAAGTTAAATTTTTTATACTGGGAATAGCAGATTGTTATTGTTGAGATCAGAGTATTTTTTATTTTGCAGATTGTAATTTTATGTGGAAGTTGTCAGTGTCTTAAATTCATAGTATTTTTATTATTATGATAAGAAGAGGTTGGAATATTAGGTTTAGGGTAACCGGCAGATATCTTTCGTATCTGGTTTTTTCTGTGTTACTACTCTTATTATCAATACAATCGTATTCTATTAATAGGAGTGAAATCAATCTTTCAACGCTCCCTTTATATTCAACAGCGGTTTTAACTAACTCTGTTCGTAATTTACTACTGACCTTTTTGGATACTCTGTTAGTAATTTGCACAGTTATAATCCTTTACTCAATAAAACTTAAAAGAGTTAACAGGGAATTACAAAAAAGAAACAAACAAATTCTCGATATCAATCTTGACCTGCAGAGAGCAAATAGCGAGCTGGTACTTCAAAAAGAAGTGATCACAAAAGAGCATTATGAGTCAGATAAGTTTTATGGGATGTTGGTACAGGCTGCTACTGATGGCATCTCTTTCTACGACAGGGACTGGAACCTGAAATATGCCAACTCTGCATTTTATTCAATGATTGGCCATGACAGAGATTCATATAATTCATTAAATCCCATGGATATTATCCATCCAGATAATCATGATTATCAATTAAACAGAGAACAGGCACTTATCAATAATGGATTCTTTGAAAGCGAACTCAGCCTCAGACATAAAGAGGGCCATTATATAAATCTGTCAATCAAGTCGGTTACAGTCAAGAGTGATAATGGTGAGGTTCTCGGTGCACTTACAATTTCTCGGGATATTACAAGATTGAAACAAGTTCATGTAGATCTTATTAAAGCAAAAGTAGAGGCTGAAGCAAGCAACAAGCTTAAATCGAGCTTTCTGGCAAATATATCACATGAGATACGGACTCCTCTGAATAGTGTTGTTGGTTTTTCAAACCTGCTCCTTGCTAATGATCTGCCTAATGAAGTTAAGGAGGAGTATATTGGACATATTAACCACAACAGTGAAAAATTAATTCAGATTATCGGTGACATTATTGACCTCTCACGGCTTGAAAATTCCCAGATTGAAATTACCTATGAAGAAGCTTCTCTTAATCAAATTGTTAATGAGATAATTGAGGAAGCCAGACAGGATATCAGACGAAACGAGAAGTCTATAATCCTGAATGTTAAAAATCAGTTTGAAGAAAATGGTGACCTTATTTTTACTGACAGGATCTGGCTAAAACGGGTTTTGACCCATCTCATGGATAATGCAGTTAAGTTTACACTTGACGGATCGATTGAATTCTCATATTTAAAAGAGAATGAGAATATTGTATTCAAAATCAAGGATACAGGCATCGGGATAAAAAAAGAGAACCTCGGACGTATTTTTGAAGAATTCCGACAGGAGATTGATGGTCATCATCGTCCATTTGAAGGACTGGGGATAGGACTAACCCTTGCAAAAGCGGTTGTTGAAAGAATGGGAGGAAAAATTTTTGTTCAATCAGAAAAGGGTGTAGGTTCTGAATTCAGTTTTTCACTTCCCTACAGACCGGCTGGAAGCACAAAGGTCAAAATTAATACCTTTGGTAACGATCAAATATTCCCAACTATTAACTGGAGTTCCAGAAAATGTCTTCTTGTCGATGATAATAAGGATGTGCTTATTTACCTGAACAGGATACTACTCGATACCGGAATTACCATAATTACTGCCAGATCAGGTTTCGAGGCTATAGAGATAATCAAAATCACCCCGGATATTGATGTTGTCCTCCTTGACATGCAAATGCCCGAAATGAACGGTATCGAAGCAACACAAGAGATAAGGAAAATCCGTAAAAATCTTCCAATCATCGCACAAACTGCTTTTATTTTTGAAGATGATAAAGATATTATTCTTGAGGCTGGGTGTGATGCCTGCCTTATCAAACCCATCAGAAAAGACCACCTCCTTACAGTAATGTCAAGCTTTGTTAAGTCAAATTACTCTATATAACTGATTTAGATTCAGTAATATGCGTTACTTTCCCTATAACCCCAAAACCCTCTAAAGGGGGCTTGAAATTCAGTTGTTTTTGGCTCCCCTTCTTCGCTTTCGCGAAGCTTCAGCGAAGCAAAGTAAGGGGTTACGGTTAAAAAGTTATTCTTACTTTGCATGCTGCTTTCACAAATGACAATACCCCGGTTTGCAGATATTATTTTGCCTCTGGCAGTAAAAGGAAGATTCACTTACAGGATCCCTGATGACATTCTGGAAACGGTTAAACCCGGAGTAATAGTCAAGGTTCAGTTTGGCAGGAAAAACCTCTATTCCGGAATTGTCAGTAACATACACGACAACTCACCGGCTTTAAAAAATGTTAAATCTATACTTGAGGTACTTACTGCTGTTCCGATAATTAATGATAAGCAGCTAAAATTGTGGCTCTGGATATCGGAATATTATTTATGCAGTGAAGGGGAGGTGATGAAAGCTGCCTTACCATCAGAAATAAGCCTTAAGAATTATAGACCCCGATTAGAAACATTCATTGAACTTGCCCGAAAATTTTCCGACGATGAGTTGAATGTGATTCTCGACAAACTTACCAAGGCACCCCGGCAACAGGATGTCCTTTCAACTTATATCAGGTTATCAGGATATACATATGGGTCTGAAATTATGCCAATCAGGAAGTCGTTGCTTTTATCCGAAGCACACTCCTCTCCAAATATTATTGAAGCTCTTGCTGGTAAAGGAATTTTGTCAGATGTATCACTAGCTGTTTCAAGACTAACTGAGTCTGACAGTTATAAGGAATCAATAAAAGAATTAAGTGAAGCGCAATCGATAACTTACCGATCAATTACAAGCCAGTTTATGGAGAAAGATATTGTATTGCTTCATGGAGTGACATCCAGTGGTAAGACAGAGATTTATATACACCTTATTGAAGAACAGTTAAAAAAGGGGAAGCAGGTTCTGTATATGCTACCCGAAATAGCCCTCACAACTCAGATAATCCTCCGGTTGAAAAAACATTTTGGGGCTGTAACAGGTGTATACCACTCCCGGTTCAGTGATGCTGAAAAAGTGGAAATCTGGAAAAGGGTTGCAGATAATGATCCTGTTATTGGTTACAGGATTATTCTCGGAGTGAGATCGTCTGTGTTTCTTCCATTCAGTAACCTCGGACTGATAATTGTGGATGAAGAACACGACGGGTCATATAAACAACATGATCCGGCACCACGATATCATGCACGTGACTCTGCAATAATGCTGGCTGCTCTGCATAAGGCAAAAACCATCCTCGGTTCGGCTTCACCATCGGTTGAAAGTTATAATAATGCCGTTAATGGAAAGTATGGGCTAACAGAATTAAAAGAGAGGTTTGGGCTTATTAAATTACCTGCTATCGTAATTGCTAACACCCGGGAGGCATACAGGAAAAAACTGATGGTTTCACATTTTACGCCTGAATTGCTTCAGGCAATCGATGAAGCACTCGGTAAAGATGAACAGATAATTCTTTTCCAGAACAGGAGAGGGTTCTCTCCATATATCGAATGTTCAGAATGCGGATGGATACCGGTCTGCATTCAGTGTGCTGTTAACCTGACATATCACAAAGGGATCAGCAAGCTTTTGTGCCACTACTGCGGCTATACTACCGACGTGCCATCCAAATGCGGAAACTGTCATTCTGGAGGTGTGGTGACCAGAGGCTTCGGTACAGAGAAAATAGAAGATGAGATAAAAATTGTATTTCCTGCAGCCCGCGTTGCAAGAATGGATCAGGATACAACAAGGAATAAAAACTCTTTTAACAAAATAATCCGGGCTTTTGAAGAAAGTCGAATCGATATCCTGATAGGAACGCAAATGATTTCCAAAGGGCTTGATTTTGAAAATCTTACAGTTGTCGGGGTATTAAATGCCGATAACCTTTTAAACTATCCCGATTTCAGGTCTCATGAAAGAAGTTTTCAGCTGATGGAACAGGTTAGCGGAAGAGCAGGACGAAGGCAAAAACAGGGTAAAGTTGTAATCCAGACATCTGACCCCGCAAACAAGATAATAAGACTGGTACTACGACATGATTATGTAAGTATGTTCAGGATGCAGGCTGAAGAAAGAATAACCTTCAACTATCCACCGTTCTGCAGGATGGTTAAAATCAGTATCAGGCATAAGGAGAGGACACTTTTAAATTATTATTCCGATATTCTAGGACGTGATCTGAAAGAAATATTTGGTAAAAGGGTTCTTGGCCCTGAAGCCCCTGTAATTTCACAGGTGCAGTTGTGGTATATTAAAACCATACTGATAAAAATTGAAAGAGAAAAACCACCTGCAAAAGCCAAACAGTTAATCGTTGAAGCTATTGAAAGACTTGAAAAAGAAAAGGGAGCATCTTCGCTTAAGATTGCTATTGATGTGGATCCATACTAATCTCTACTCCTCACGAACTCACCCCCTTCTTTTCCCCCTCGGCCACCCCTGCAGTCTGGCTCGTCGCTAAACTAGCCCCCCGGGCTAGTTCTTTACGTTCCGCCCTGTAAAGAGGGGGAATTGACTAATATTAAGTGCATTACACCCCCTCTTTGCAAAGCAGAGAGGGCGCCGGGGGGTGAGTTCATGCACTTCAAATAGGGGTGGCGGGGGTGAGTTCATGAAGGCAGAAGGAGAGATAAAAGTTCTTATTATATCAATTGATTTGTTGCTGCTTAAAAAGATGCTAATTTTGAATAACAAAAAAACTCAGGATGAAAATTGAAGTATCAAATGGGGAGATAATTGATAAACTCACTATTATCCAGATAAAACTGGAACGGATCAAGGAGAAGGGCAAGCTGGTAAATCTGAAAAAGGAATATGACGAACTGATATCCGTCTCTTCATCAGTCATCAGTACTTCAGATACATTATATATAGCATTGTATGAAGTGAATTGTGAATTGTGGGATATTGAGGACCGGATACGTGATCTTGAGAGGAAAAAAGATTTCGGCGATGAATTTATTTCCACTGCACGCGCTGTATATTATAAAAACGATAAAAGATCGGAACTTAAGAGGGGAATCAATATAAAGACCTCCTCCGGACTGATCGAGGAAAAATCATACGAAAAGTACTGAAATGCGCCTTCTTGTTATACGTACCTCTGCAATGGGTGATGTAGCCCTCACTACCCCGGTTTTGACAGGGATGAGGAAACAATATCCTGATGTTGAACTGGTTTTACTTACCAGACCGGCTTTCAAAGCATTTTTTTCTTCTATTATTGACCTTAAACTTTTATTTCCTGATTTTAAAAGCCGGCATAAAGGCTTTTTAGGGCTGATACGACTTTTCAGAGATATAAGAAAGCAGTATAAAATTGACTATGTTATTGATCTTCATGATGTATTAAGATCAAAAGTTTTAAGACTATTCTTCCGATTGAGCGGAGTACCTGTATATGTAATTCATAAGGGAAGAAGTGAAAAAAAAGCTGTTATAACCGGAAGCAAAAAAATCAGGTTAAAGCATTCAGTTGAGAGGTATTGTGATGTATTTGACAAAGCGGGTTTTCCTTTAATACCAACAAAAGGACCATGGATCATTCCATCGTCAGAGGCATTAACAAAAGCAGGCTTAATGACAGGTACACCTGCTGAATTAAACATTGGAGTGGCTCCTTATACAAAGCATAAACTGAAAATGTGGCCGGAAGAGAACATGGTCGGACTTCTCGAACGTATTTCGGGAAAGTATAAAACTAAGTTCTGGCTGTTTGGAGGAAATGAAGATTCAGAAAGACTCTCTGCTTTACAGAAAAAGGTAAACGGTTCTTTTAATATAGGCGGGGAACTTAATCTTGATGAAGAATTGGCCCTGATGGGCAAGCTCGATCTGATGATTGCCATGGACTCTTCAAATATGCATATGGCAGCTCTTATTGGCACTAAGGTCATTTCAATATGGGGAGGAACAGATCCGTTAAGCGGCTTTGGGGCCTGGATGCAACCTGAAAATTTTTCCATCAGTATCCCTGTTGAAGAACTGACCTGCCGCCCATGTACAACTTTTGGTAAAGGCGAGTGCAGGAGAGGTGACCTGGCTTGTATGAACTGGATGACACCGGAGATGGTTTTTAAGAAAATTGAGAAACTGGTAATATCAGGTTATCCGAAATGAGATGGAATCAACCACCTCGTCCCCGCCTAAGCGGGGCTACCCTTGCAGTCTGGCTCGTCGCTAAACTAGCCCCCCGGCTAGTTCTATACGCTCCGCCCTGTAAAGAGGAGGAATGTATCCCCCTCTGCGGAGCAGAGAGGGGATGGGGGAGTGAGTTCGTGTGATTTTAAAGAAAAGGGGTTGGAGTGAGGTTTAAAGCTTCAGTTTAATATTGAACCGTACAAGTATACCAGTGAGTCCCACCATCAATAGTGCCCATATCACAGACCCTGCAATTATAATCAGCGGGACATCCGATTGTTTGTAGATAAGTATAGGAATTCCGGTGCTCCAGATGAGGTAATAGATAATATCCGGCGCCAGGTAGGTGGTAAGGGAATTTTCTCCGGCAGGTTTTAAAAAGAATGTCCACTTTGTATGCTTCTTAATATCGATAATCCAGTAAAGCAGGGCGAAGAGGATCATGCTGATTCCGTTACAGATAAATCCCCAACTTGGAGTTGCCTGGATCTTTGAGATAATAAACCACTTCCTGAGGATGAGTCCGGTAATGATGCAGAAAATGCCGATTGCGACAATTGTTACAATTGTCCTCCGGTAATCGCTTTTTGAAAGCTTTTTCAGAATAAGTGTTGTGAGTAATCCTGTAATTACAATAAACGGAACATTACCTTCAATAATGACACCTAATATCGGTTTCAGGGGATTGAGTGAAGTCAGAAGTTCAAGTTTTGACAGGATATTAAGTGCGAGGAAGAAAAGCATGGCAACCACGGTATTCAGTATGTTGTCACGAACCGCAAGGTATAGGAATGCAGAAACAAGATAACCCCATCCAATGAGACCAAGAATACCCCACCAGCCGGTTATCAAGGAGCCATTATTTTCAAATTCACCAGATCTGAATTTAAAAACAAGAAATACAATTATTGCTATTCCAGCCAGCCTGAGTCCTGCAATAGTGAAGAAATTCTTGTCATTTTCCACATATTTATTCCATATGAGAAAGACACTCGTATACATGAGTATTGCCCAGAGGTTTTCTCCCATGCCTGTAAATTCCGGATTAACCCTTCCTGTATTTAGCATAAGCACGCCTATTATCAAAAGGCTAACAGATCTTACCATGATATGTCTGGCAACTGAAAAAGTATTCTCCCCTTTTGCAATTCTATTGCCGATGGAGAATGGGATAGCCATTCCGACCATAAACAGGAACCCTGGAAAAACCCAGTCGGCAAGTCCCATACCATCGAAATTTGCAGTTGTGTGACCAAGCCATGAGGGTACTCCCGGCATATAAAGATCATTTACGAAGAGCATCAAAACGAGGGTAAGGCCTCTCATGATGTCTATTGAATAGATACGGTTGTTGTCTGTCATAAGTTTATTCGTAAATGTAAAACAATCTACAGCTTCAATCTGAAGTTTATCCGTTCAAGCAGTACAGGGAGACCTGCACCCATTATCAGGGCCCATATAATAGATCCGGCTATTACCACGAGAGGGACATCTGAATGCTTGTAGAAAAACAGTGGCAGACTTAATTGCCAGATAATATAATAGAACATATCAGGGACCAGGTATACTGTAAGAGAGTTTGCTCCGGCAGGTTTTAGAAAGAGAGCCCATTTGATATGCTTCTTTATATCTATAATCCAGAATAGCAATGCAAATAATACAATGCTTATTCCGTTGCAGATCAAACCCCAGCTTGGAGTAGACTGGATCTTTGAGATTATGAACCATTGACGAAGAATGAATCCGGCCATAATACATAGAATGCCAAGAGAGGCAATAGTAAGAACTGTTTTTCTGACATCATTTTTTGAAAGTTTTTTCAGGATAAGTGTGATATATAATCCTGAAAGGACAATAAATGGAGCATTGCCATTAATAATGATACCGAAAACTTGTTTGACAGGCTTTAAAAAATCCAGAAGATGTAGTTTTGAGAGGATATTCAGAGTCAGGAAAAAAATGAGAGCAATTGCTGTTTTCATGATGTTATCGCGGGCAGCCATATAAACTAATGATGCGACCAGATAACCCCAGCCAATTGTTCCGAGAATACCCCATGATCTATATGAAAAACCAGCCGTTTCGCCTGAGCGGAATATATAAACCATAACTACAATCATTGCCGCGCCAGCAAGCCTGAGACCATTAATGAATAAGGAGTTTTTCCCGGTTTCTTTATAATTATTCCAGATGAGAAAGACTCCGGAATACATAATCAATGACCAGAGACTTTTGCTCATACCTGTAAATTCAGCATTGACATTTCTTGAATTGCTCATCAGCACCCCTATAATAAGCAGACTGACAGTTCTTATCGATATATGTTTTAAAATTGAAGAGCTCTTTTCGCCCTTTGAAATTCTGCCACCTATTGCAAAGGGGATAGACATTCCGACCATGAACATGAATCCCGGGAAGACCCAGTCGGCGAGGCCCATGCCATCAAATTCTGCGGTAGTATGACCAAACCATTGAGGCACTCCGGGCATATGAAGATCGTTTACAAAGAGCATGAGAACAAGGGTAAGGCCTCTCATGATGTCAATTGAATAGATACGGTTATTGTCTGTCATAGGATTATTGATAATTTGGAGGTCAAGGTAAAAAAAAACCACTTGGCTTATACGAAGTGGTCATTTTTATTTTGTCGGGCTTTGCCCGCACACTTTCTCTTAAGCTTCAGCCTATGCATATAACTGATTTGATTAATATCACTTGAAACGCCATGAAAAACATCTGTTTACATTAGGTGATATGGGCATATAAATTATTTAATTTTGATTTCATATTACAAGGATCTTACAAACGAATGGGGAAAACAAGCTTTTATCCTTAATGTGATGAAAACAATTGCCGTAGTTATTTTCAGCTTATGGTTAATCAATAATTCAATTTTTTCTCAAGGTAAGCTGGAGGTGGATATTGGTGCCGGATATTTTGAAGCTGTGAGTTTAAAAATTAAATACGGTAGTAAATTTCAGTTTGGGGTCTGCCAGGGATTTTTCACTGGCTCTCCGATTTGGTTAACAGGAGTAGAAGGTTACTATCACTTTTCCGGAGAATCAAAGTATACTGAACAACCAACATTTTATGCTATGGCAGGTCTTTCAAGCACTCTGTTTTCTAATAGTTATGGCCGTTTTGAAAAGATATTCATTTATCCAAGAATTGGAAGAGCTATTAATTTTTCTGAAAGATTTGGAGCAAATATTGATATTGGTATTGGTTTATTCCTGGATAAAGATATTAAAGATTCTGATGGTTATCTTCCGATGCTTACACCATCTTTTGGGATACATCTTTTTGTTAGAATTTAATCAAATCGTTACAATAATAGTAAGCAATTCCTGATCTGTTTTTCCAAGTTTATAACCCAGTATTTCAAGCATCTCTTTTTCCTTACCCAGGTCAAAACACAAATCTTTATCAGTTAGATTTTTATATTTCTTAAGAAGTTTTTCTTTTTTATCTTTCCAGTATCCAATTGAATCAGTCCTCATGATGTGTATTTTTCAAAGTGTTTATCTTTCGTACTTTAGGATAAACCAAATGTTATGCCAGATAGAAAAGTAAAATAGTGAAAATTGATTTCATTCGGTTAATAATCTGATTATATGGTATTAGCGATAAGGATGCGTTTCTGAAAACAGTAGTTGATTAAATGAATAATTCTCAGATTAAGAATAGTTCATTTCAATTTGGGACAGTTACCCTGAAGTTTCAGGTTACTTAATTACCGTGTAAGAAGATTGCCCTGAAGTTCTAAGCAACAGATTTGAAAACCTTAAGTGGTGATGGAACGAAATATGAAATGCATTTCCATGTAGAAATTATCAACCCTAAAACTATTCAGACAGGATTTATTTTCATTACAAAAATTTGTTACTTTTGCAATCCTGTCAGTGACTTTTCATTGGCAGGATCAATCGCCTTCGCTACCTCTTTCGCTAAAGCTTCAGAGGTCGAAGAAGGCTACGGCGGTCAAAATGCTCCTTCACCAGGGCTATGGAGCATAAAGCGGGGTGTGGCGCAGTTGGTAGCGTACTACGTTCGGGACGTAGGGGCCGGAAGTTCGAGTCTTCTCACCCCGACTTTTAACATGATTAGACCGTTGTAAATCAATAAAATACAACGGTCTTTTTCGCTTGGTTTATTATGTAATATAATTATATTTGCGTAACCATGAGGCAAATATTAAATAGACTAATATTCGTATTGATTATCTCGGTTTTCTTTATAGAGATATTCAATGATACTCATAGTTTTGTAAATCTTCCTTTTATTGTGCATCATCAATCAGAAAGAAATCATAGTGAACTACCTGTTAATCCATTCTGCCTTGAGAACCATGAAGTGGATTTGTTAAACTTTCTTCCTTCGATTGAATCGGTTAAATTGCAAATTGTTATCGGTAAATTGTCGCTTTGGAATTTCTCCAAGGCAAATGCATATTCGGGCTCAATCTTCCACCCTCCCAGATTATCTTAACCTGTATTCCACTTCATTTTTCCAATTTTAGTCGGTAATTCTTTTTACTCCCAATTTATTTAATCGGAGTGCAATTGATTAATTCAGAAATTAATTGTTTACGAGATTTCTTAAATATTAAATAAAAGTCATAAAGACATGAAAAAAATAGTAGGTATTCTTATTATAGTTGTGGCATTAGTATTAATAAGTTGTGACAGAGACGAATGTCCTGTATGCCATGAATGTAAGCCATGCCTATGCTCTCATTCAATATAGTGAATATTAAAAAAGACTCTAAACCAATTGGTCAGAGTCTTTTTATTCCTCTTATGTATATACTTTTAATCTTTTCCTGATGGTAAAAGAGAAGAAAAGGGTGGCACTTATATCAGTATTTGCTGCTATTTTTTTAACTGGTTTCAAATTAGTTATTGGTATTCTGACAGGCAGTTTGGGGATATTATCCGAAGCATTGCATTCAGGACTCGATTTGGTTGCAGCAGTAATTACATACTTTTCAGTAAGGATATCTGATAAACCAGCAGATAAAGAACATAATTTTGGACATGGTAAAATCGAGAACTTCTCTGCATTTATCGAGACCATTTTATTGGTTATTACCTGCATATGGATTATTTATGAAGCCGTTGGAAGACTTGCTTCTGGTAAAACCCATATAGACGTCAATGTTTGGAGTTACATAGTTATAATTAGTTCAATTATAATTGATATTTCACGTTCACAGGCACTCTCCAAAGTGGCAAAGAAATACAATAGTCAGGCTCTTGAAGCGGATGCCCTACATTTTTCAACTGATATCTGGAGTTCGGCAGTTGTTTTGTTAGGTCTTGTCTGTGCCAATTTCGGGCTTTTCTTTGCTGATTCGGTTGCTGCCTTATTTGTTGCCTTAATTGTACTGTTTGTTTCTTATAAACTTGGGAAGAGGGCAACAGAGGTTCTTCTTGACAAAGCACCACAGGAAACAATTTACAGAGTAGAAAAAATATTGAAGACCTATGATGAAGTATTCCAATTCCATAGTCTCAAAATCAGGACTGCAGGTGCGGATACATTTATAAAATTTAATATTCACCTAAGTCCAACCTCATATATTACGGATGCTCATGCATTATGCGATAGGATTGAAAAAGATTTAAATGAAGCAATCCCCAGAAGTGAAATATACATTCATGCTGAGCCTCAGGATAGTCTTCATCTTCAATCAGAAGGAAATAAGAGCGATAATATTGTCATATAGTTAATAGTTAAGCAACGGTCAAACATTATATACAGGCAATAACCCTCATTATGTCCATGATGGTTATAACCAAATATCAAAAAAATATAATTTTTATAAAATGAAGTATCAACATTTTAAAAAATGGCAGAACAATCCCAAAGTGAAGGTGTTGCTTATTGTTGCAGTCGTTATAAAATTAATTATTGTAGTAATGGTAGCAACACTTAGATGAAAGTGGATAGGGCTCAGTACACTGTTTCCCGTGTAAATTTTGAAGAAAATTGTAATTAGTAATTTAGCAATGGAAGTCGAATGCAATTTGCATAATCATCTAATTGAAAATAAGGTACATATATGAAATCAACCAGAAGATTAATACAGAAATGGTCAATAGCATTAAAAATATTGCCATTAATTATATTGGTGACCGCACTGAAGTTCGGTACACATAAATTTGGTTTTGAAGTGATGGAGTTAAATGCACTGTTTTCAAGTTTAGTAGCGGGCACAATCTTCCTTATTGGATTTTTAATTTCAGGTGTCCTTACTGATTATAAAGAGAGCGAAAAGTTACCAAGTGAACTTGCAGCAGTGCTACGAAATCTTTATGATGATACTTTGACTATCCATAAAGGAAAAAACTCAGTAGCAGCCAAAGAACTTATTGAATTTCAAAGGGATTTTATTAGTCCCTTAAAGGATTGGTTCTATAAAAAGGTAAAAATTAAAGTTCTCTTGGACAAACTTAGTTCAATGAATGATTATTTTATTGCTCTGGAAAAAGAAGGCATACAGGCAAATTATATTATTAAAATGAAGAATGAGCAAAATAATATCCGCAGAATTATTATGAGAATCGATACTATAAGAGATACTGAGTTTGTTGGTTCTGCCTATGCAATTGTTGAAGCAATGGGATTCCTGACAGTCTTTGGTCTTCTTATTATAAGAATTGAACCATATTATGCTTCACTCTTTCTTACTTTACTGATAACTTTCTTAATATCATATATGTTTCTTTTAATAAAAGACCTTGATAATCCCTTTGACTATGCAAACAATGGAGAAACTGGAACGGAAATATCACTAAAACCAATTCATGATTTTGAAACCATGCTTAATGAATCATTAAAAAAGTCAGAATAAATATTATAGTATCTTTTAAAGATGCTGTAAAAAATCAGGGTCGAATGACCTTCACGGGGCGGTACTTCTATCCTCATAGCACGAGGAAATGCAGCGAGACAATTCAGATAGTACCGCTTCTCTTTTGTTAATATTTCTGCATTTTATTCCCAAGCCGGAAACTTAATACTTGTGTTATTTGTCTTTAATAATAATTGATTGGATATTCAAACTTCTTTGTAATTTTACATTAGCATCATAACTCTAATAATCAGCAATATGAAAAGCGGAATGTGTTTTGTATTAAGTATTTTAATCCTTGGATTATTGTTGGCATGTAAGAAGGAAGATAATGATAGAACGAAGGATGAATTTTACTTGCCAATTATAAATCCGAGCGATTTTGTTGGTTCTGTCACAAATCCATTTATGCCTTTAGTAGTGGGCACCAAATATACTTATCAAGTGCAAACTGATGAAGGAAATGAGGTCGTTGAAATCACTGTGACACCCGATTCAATTAGAATATTGGGGATAAAATGTACTGTGGTGACTGACATTCTGAAAAATGATATAGGTGATATTATCGAAAATACAATAGATTGGTATGCGCAGGATAAAAATGGTAATGTCTGGTATTTTGGCGAGGACACCAAAGAATATGAAAACGGCAAAGTAGTAAGTACTTCTGGTTCATGGAAGGCTGGTGTAAATGGTGCTCAGGCAGGAATAGTAATGTATGGCAAACCAGTTTTAGGTATTCCTTACCGACAGGAGTACTTATTTAATGAAGCAGAGGACATGGGGAAAGTGATAAGTACTTCTGAAACAGTGACTGTACCGTTTGGGACATTTACTAATTGCATTATGACAGAAGAATGGACACCACTTGAACCAGATGTTGTTGAGCATAAATATTATGCTTCTGGAATTGGCAATATTAAGACTATTATGATAAAAGGGGGTAATGAAGCAGAAGAATTGCTTACAAAAACATTTTAAGTTATAAGGTCAGACGAACATAATGAGACAGTTCTTCCAAACCATTAGCACGAGGAAATGCAGCGAGACAATTCAGATAGTACTGCCTCTTTTTTTATTAATAGACCAATAAATGAGTTTTAATAAGTCTGTTATATTAAAGGTAGGTTTCTGAACAAACCCCAAGCATTTCATAATAAGTCAACTTTTCTGGCTACGCTTTGTTATTAATTAGTAAATACTTAAGCCTAAGCCAAATTCTTATATAATGCAAACAGAAGTAAAAGCAGGATATTCACTGCAACAACTCGCTTTATATTTCCTTAAACTTGGCTACTCTGGTTTCGGTGGACCTGTAGCACTGGTAGGTTATATGCACACAGATTTGGTTGAAAACCGAAAATGGATTTCTGAACAAGAATATAAAGAAGGTTTGGCATTGGCTCAGTTGGCACCAGGTCCTCTTGCTGCGCAGTTGAGTATGTATCTGGGATTTATTCACTACAGGTTCTTAGGTGCTACTATTGCCAGTCTTGCTTTTGTGATGCCTTCATTTATAATGGTAGTTGCAATTGGAATCGCATATAAAATGTTTGGTGGATTACCCTGGATGCAAGCCATATTTTATGGTGTCGGTGCAGCAGTAATAGGAATTATTGCCATGAGTTCTTATAAGCTAACCACCAAGTCAATAGGGAAATTTAATATTGAATCGCTGAAGAAAAACTGGATTCTCTGGTTGCTTTTTCTCATCGCCTTAGCTATTACCATCATTACACAAAAAGAGCAAGTCCTTTTATTTGTCGGGGCAGGTATTTTATATATGCTGATTAAGGCTTCTCCAAAATGGATGACGAAAAACTCTACAGGATTGGTTATGGTTGCCGGAATTGGGTTCTGGCAATTTGAAACATCAACCCTGGTAAAAATTGCTCTTTTCTTTACTAAGGCAGGTGCTTTCGTATTTGGAAGCGGACTTGCAATTATTCCCTTTTTACATGGAAGTGTTGTCAATGAATTTCACTGGCTCAATGAAAAGCAATTTCTTGATGCAGTAGCGGTGGCTATGATTACTCCCGGACCTGTAGTTATTACAGTTGGCTTTATAGGGTATCTGGTTGCAGGTTTTCCGGGAGCATGTGTTGCCGCTCTGGCAACATTTCTACCATGCTATTTTATTACCTTAGTTTCTGCACCTTATTTCAATCGAATTGCTACAAATGCTCCAATTAAAGCATTTGTAGATGGCATTACAGCAGCAGTAATAGGTGCCTTGGTCGGTGCAGTAGTTATAATTGGTATCCGTAGTATAGTTGATGTCCCGACTGCATTAATTTCAATTGCATCAGTAATTACGCTGCTTTACATAAAAAGGATTAAGGAACCACATATAATTTTTCTATCGGCTTTAATTGGACTAACTTTGAAATTATTGTTTTAAAAAAATCGTACGATGGACAGAAAGAAATTTCTTCAGAACAGTCTGATTATTGGAAGTGCAACAGTACTTCCAGTAAATTCACTTCTTGCTGCAAATGCAAATGAAAACGGACTTGACAAACTGGTTGACAAAGATGGAAATTTTAGTCAGCAGTCACTTCCATATCCGGACGACTTTTTAGAGCCATATATGGATGCAGAGACCATGAAACTTCATTATACATTTCATCACGGTGGAGCAGTCAAAGCAGCTAATAACGATTTGAAAAAAATCAGAGAGTCAATCGACAACAATACCCTTGAAACAGTTGATTTCTGGACTAAAAAACTATCTTTTCATTTTTCATCCCATATCTTGCATTCAATCTTCTGGACAAATCTCACAAATAAACAAATGATGCCAGGGGGAGAACTAAAGAAGAGAATTGAAAAAAACTTTGGAAGTTATGACAAGCTAAAAACGTATATTGCTACGACTTCAAAAAACATTGACGGTAATGGTTGGGGTATTTTAGGGTATCAACCTTACTCGGATAGTTTGACTGTACTTCAATGTGAGAATCATGAAAAACTAACTCAATGGGGAGTTGTTCCACTCTTAGTAATTGATGTCTGGGAACATGCTTATTATCTGAAATATAAAAATAAACGAACCGATTTCGTGGATGCTTTATTCAATATTATCAATTGGGATAATGTTTCTCAACGACTTGATGTAGCCTTGAAATTGACGAAGTAATTTGTACAACACATCAAATAAGATTTTATAAAAAAGATGAAACGCCAATTAAAAATAATATTAGCCTTTATAATCTTAGGTAATTTGAATTTTTTACAGATTGCCATCAGCCAAGTAAAAAATAGCGATGTTAACATACCATTGAAATTAACTGCAACAATTGATTTACCTGATGTAGCTGGTAGGATTGACCATCTTGCATACAATAGCAAGAATCAGACAATATTCGTTGCAGCTTTAGGCAACAATACTGTTGAAGTTGTTGACTTGAAAAGCAAAAAGGTAACTCATACCATCAAGGGTCTGCACGAGCCACAGGGAATAAAATATATTCCAGAAAGCAATACAGTTTTTGTTGCAAACGGGGAGAATGGGGAATGCGATATATACAATGCAGATACTTATCAGTTGATTACAACAGTTAAAATGCCTGGAGGCGATGCAGATAACGTAAGGTATGACGTTACTGCCGGGAAGATATATGTAGGTTATGGAGATGGTGGCATAGCAGTTATTGACGCAAAAACTTACAAGCAATTGGCTGACATAAAACTGCCAGGACATCCCGAATCATTCCAACTGGAAGCTGATTCAAAGAAAATCTTTGTAAATGTTCCGGATGCGCAGATGCTTGCTACAATCGACTTAGATAAGAATTTAATAACTGACAAGTGGAAGATAGAAATTGCAAAGGCAAATTTCCCAATGGCATTGGATTTAGCTAATCATCGATTGTTTATAGGTTGCCGAAATCCGGCAAAACTGCTTGTTATAAACAGTGAATCCGGCAATATAATTGCTCAAATTGATATCGACAGCGATACTGATGATGTTTTTTATGACAATCTCTCCAAACAGATTTACGTAAGTTGCGGAGGTGGATATGTGGATGTTGTTAAACAAAATGGACTGGATAAATATGAAGTCACTTCAAGAATTGAATCCCGTGCAGGGGCACGAACCTCTCTTTTTGTACCCGAATTGAACCAATTATTAGTGGCTGCACCCGCTCGTTCCGGAAGTGAAGCACAACTGATGATTTATGAAAAAATGAAAAGATGAAAAGGAAAATATTTATTACTGTTTTTGTCAGTACTGTTTTATTGCTCTATTCGAGCAACACGATGATTTACAGCAAAACAAGTTTGCATAGTGAATATGTGGCTGGAAAGGATACCGTTATTAATTTTGAAAAGGGTGTAATTGACAAATTACCAGATGGTTTCACTCAAACAGCAACTGGGAAGCTACAGAAACTAAACTGGAAAATTATAAATGACAATGGAAATAAAGTTGTTGCGCAATTAGCAAAAAATGAGGGTGATTACTACAATCTTCTCGTGCTTGATAAACTAAATTATCAGGATTTTACATTGACGGTGAAAATGAAAGCTGTTGCCGGTGAAGAAGACCAGGGTGGTGGTTTAGTTTGGAGATATATTGACAACAACAATTATTATATCGCCAGATGTAATCCTCTTGAGCACAACTTCCGGCTATATCATGTAGTAAACGGAAACCGGAAACAGCTAATAAGCGTAGATTGTGATATCAAAACGGGGATATGGTTTACAATGAGCATTGAAATGAAAGGCAATAAAATTTCTTGCTCTCTCAATGGCATCAAGATGATAGAAGCAACAGATGATATTTTCAAATCACCAGGGTATATAGGTTTATGGACAAAAGCTGATGCAGTTACTTACTTTGATAATTTTACTATTCATTCGTTTTAAGTATTAACCAAGCTGAGCAATTTAAATTCCTGACTTAAAAATACATCGACCTGTATTTTGCTACTACATCAATGAAAATGGTTAGACTTGATTAATTCCTACCCTTAGAATTGAATGACTACATTATACTTCAAGTGGATGAAAAAAACGAACAAACTAATAATCGCATGTGTTTATAAGAATATTCTCTTTTTGAATGGATTTAACCTGAACTATAATAAAAGTAACTTGTTGTGTTTACTGAGTGGATAACCGTAACCTTAAACAGCCAAAAGACCTTCAACCGACATTTATAATGACAGACTCAAAAATATCTTATTGTAACAATCATAGCATTTAGGGTTAAAGTGCAGGACTTAAATCACATGTTGAAACTCATTAATCCTGACAAATGGCGTATAATGAAAATTTAGCAAACCGTGTTCGTGAAGAACTTGCAGACCTTTCCAACATTGAAGAAAAAGAAATGATGGGCGGCTTGACATTTATGGTTAATGACAAAATGTGTATTGGCATTATAAAAGACGAAATGATGTGTCGAATTGACCCAGATTTCCACGAAATAGCAATTGAAAAAACAGGCTGCCGGACAATGGATTTTACTAAACGACCAATGAAAGGTTATGTTATGGTGGACGAAACTGGAATGAGAAGCAAAAAAGAATTTGACTATTGGATAAATTTATGTTTAGAATTTAACAGCAAAGCAAAGTCATCAAAAAAGAAAAAATAATTAAATCATTTATAAACAATTAAAAATCAAACAATATGAAAAATGCAATCAACTGGTTTGAAATCCCGGTAAAAAACTTCGACAAAGCAAAAAAGTTTTATGAAACAATTCTTGGTGCTGAAATGCATCTGATGGAAGCAATGGGAATGAAATCGGCTTTTTTCCCAGCAGACTTGGAAACTGGTGGAATTGGTGGCTGTATTATTCAAGGTGAAGGATATGAGCCTTCAGCGAAAGGTTCATTGGTATATCTAAATGGCGGTGATGATTTGAGTATTCCACTTTCTAAGCTTGAGGCAGCAGGTGGGAGAATTCTAATGCCTAAAACAGCAATAGGTCCAAACGGTTTCATGGCACACTTCTCCGATATTGAAGGAAACAAAGTAGCATTTCACTCAATGAAATAAAAAATACAAAACAGCCCACAAAGCAGTAAAAATGACTGAAAAAAAGCATTTCATGCTGACAAATGAGAAAATAATCCGATGAGACAATTAGGTATGCTGCCAATAAAGGCTATACCCAATAAGGCTTCTTATGGTAAATTGCAAGCAAATGCAATTAATAAAAATTAGTAATAAATTGAATGGGAAGTACCTCGAATTCCATTACTGGGCATATCCAAACTGTTAGTGGTAAGCATTTGATGACATTGCAGACATTAACAGGGAAACTAATCTAAGACAACAAAAACAAATCAGAGGATTAATGATAGATGATTCAAAACACTGGTTTTCACTCCGAAAAAATAATTTACTATGGAACAAAAAATTCAACTCAAACATCCTGCTGGGAAAAAAGCCGTGAGTATGGATAAGGCAAAGTACGCTGTATTGGAAAAAGCGATTTTGAATTGTTTAAAGACAAAAGGTGAATCGACACATAAAGAAATTTTAGCGACCATAACCCAAGATTTTATAATAAATAAAATAAAATTTGAAGGTTCTATTGGATGGAACTTGGAATGGGTAAAACTTGACATGGAAGCAAGAAAAAAAATTAAGCGAATTGGAGACCTAACGCCAATTAAATTTATGATTACTTGACATGTTCTGATTATAAGGTTCTCTACTCCAATTTTGTAAATCTTACTCACAATAAATCTCAGCAAATGATTTTCCCTATGTTCAAACGAATTGCCTTATTATATATTCAGATATCGATTATATGGAAAAAGTAAGACTACCCCGAACCAACAAAGAAGGTGCTTAGCGACTATGGGGAACTTCAAACGCTGTAACTTTAAATAAGTTTTAAATCCAGATATCATGACAATCAAAGAATCTAATATAACAATTAATGTAAAAAACTTGGACAATTCCATTTCATTTTACGAATCCATCGGCTTGATAGTTGAAAAACGCTGGGGGAATCATTATGCACAACTGTCCGCACCAGGTCTTGTAATTGGTCTACATCCAACCAGCGAAACTAATTTGACAGGTGGTTCAGGAAATATTTCCATTGGCTTTACTACTGACAACTTTGAAGAAACTAAAACTTTGCTGCAGGAATTATCTATCGTGACAACTGACAGACAAGAAGAAGGGGGACAATTTCTACACTTTAATGACCCTGATGGAACATCTATATATTTTATTAAACCTAAATGGTAGAATTAATGCTATGTAGACACTGGCAACTTGCAACAACAGCCTGACACACGTTTAAATTTGAAAATTCAAAAAACTACTAAAATGATAAAAGAACAAGGGACAAAAGAAAACCCGTGGAAATTAAAAACTCCACTACTTTCGTCAGACTTTACAATGCACAAAGATGTAAAGGATGGCAAAGAAATTTTGGTTTGCACTGTCGGGAAAACAGTTTTGCATTACGACTATTGTTGTCTTACTGACCTGTATTCAATGCTTAAAAAGCATGGCGACTGGATGGAACTTGGCAGTGCAGACGAACAGAAACCTGCCAAGGAAGGAACTGTTGAAGCATGGGCACGGTCAGAAAAAAATCCAGTTGGCGGTTGGTATGGATTGAAGAAAGGACTTCGTGGACGGTTCGGAATGTATATTCCTCCTCTTATGGAAAAACTTGGACTCGCAGAAGTGACACATGATTCAAAAGGTAATAAAATGAAAGCAATGTAACAGTACAGGAAGAAACATACTTGAAAAATCAGTGAAGCATTAATTAAAAAATGGGAAACCCATTAGTAAATAAAAAATACTTACTTGAAAAATATCCAGGGAAAGGCGGTTGGACTTATGCAGTTATTCCGGAAGTTCTTCAAGCCAAAAATACACCATTTGGTTGGGTTAAAGTACGAGGAAGCATTGATAATCATGAATTTAAAAATTATCGGTTAATGCCGATGGGTAACGGAAACCTATTCTTACCTGTTAAAGCAGAAATCAGAAAAAAGATTGGTAAAAAAGAAGGGGATTATGTTCAAGTAATTTTATATGCAGACAATTTGCCGACTGAAATTCCAGAAGAACTTTTACTTTGTTTATTGGAAGACCCAATTGCCCACAAGAAATTTTTAAGTTTTTCTGATGGAGAACAGAAAGCATATATTGATTGGATTTATTCTGCAAAAACTGACGTAACCAAAGTAGAACGAATAGCTAAAACACTTAACAGACTTATAAAAGGTCAAAAGTTTTACGATAAGGAAGTCTAAAATTCTGACTGCCAACATCAGGGAGAACAACAAATAACAAGCATAACATATAGCACTGGGTGTTTCTGAAAGTTTGGATGAAATGACTATAGACAGAGACTAATTCAAATAAAAGTCAGTATCGAATATTTTTATTGTCACACCGGCATGAGAGTGGAGTCCTCCATCCAATTTCAATTTACAAATTGAATCCATATTTTTCATTAGGTCTTCTTGACTTGAAGCCTTGCTCCATATTTTACCTTCGGGGACAATAACTTCACCCATTACCACCGGATTGCCAGCAACATCAACCTCCCTCCGGATAATACCCATGAAAGTCCTGGTCCAATCGGCTTTGATTAAAAATAATTCAGTAATTTCTATAGTCGGTAGTTTCTTTTTCTTCTCCATAAGCATATTATTATTTTGCAAATATACCTGGAAAATCCAGTGAATGAATACATTAAAAGATTAATTCTGAAATATATTTGTATCAGAACTCGAATTCCAATAGGTCATCCTCACTTGATTTGGGATTAATTTCTGTATTAGATTTCTTCTCAGGCTCATCACATCTACTGCAATACGATTTAATTGCCTTTTCATTCATTTTATCAAAAAAGTAATTTGCATCGATGAGACTCCATGAACATTGGTCTTCAGTGCTTTCAATCTTGTGCTCAAGAGTAAAAATCTTTTCGGTAATGATGTCCTGGACAATAACATGCATAAGACCTAAATGATAATAAGCGTCAATCAAAATGACCTCAGTTATTTTGAGACCTTCAATCGTGTCATGAGTAAATAGAATATATTCTTTCCCTTTGGTTACTATTTTATTGGTAGCAATTATACAAGGAGAGTTGATATAGAATTTATTGTCACCCATGGTAGTGTATATTCCGTTGAGTCCCAAAATCGTTGAGTCATACGGAAATAAGTCTTGTGTATTCATTTTAATCGTACAATCTATTATAATTATGTAATGTACACATAATCAGGCACATAAAAGTATCCCTCCCCCGTAGTCCCTCTGGCAGCAATGGGCATGTAATAGGCTGTAGGTGAGGCATATATGTCTTCTTTATGTATGGTCATTTTATTCATTAGATGTCATTTAAAAGGTTTTTTCGTTTGCTTTTTAAGTAAAATTTCCGGATGCATGTTAAAGTGTTTTTCCAGATATTTTTCCTGACACCACTAATAAATACTCAGAATTTTTATTTGGAATTTTTTTCAAAAATTAAAATCCAGGGGTGTGCAAAGATGTCCGGAAATAAAAAGTGTCAAATTTTTTATAGAAAATCTGAGATGGGGTAGAATTATTGAAATATTACAGCAATAAAAATGTCCCAAAATATTAAATCTTGGGGCATTCAAATGATATTAAGAATCTGTACTTAAATATTCCAAATCACTTCTTTTACTGAGAGGATTGAAGTACAATTGAATGAATTCGCTTATTTCTTTTTATCTGGTGGTTTTATTTCCATACCGAGTTGCTGGAACAATCCGAGAAGGTCTGCATCTTCCCTCTGCTCAATAACTTTGCCGTTTTCAATACGTACAATAAAAATACCACCTATTTCAAACTTCTTACCAGAGGCTGGAATGCCATTCCATTCTTCTTTAGGAGTACCACTGGAAGTAAACCTTGTTGCGACCATGTTACCTTCAGCGACCATTGCTTCGATTCTCCAGTGGACATCAGGCATAGCATTCCAATTTCTCTTGGAAGATTGAAGGTCTGCTGCTCGTGTTGTCGGTTTGGTACTCGATGAAGGAAAGTATAATGCACAATTAGGAGCATAGACTTCTTGATACATCATAGTATCCCGATTGTTCAACCCATCAATGAGTTTCTGCACAATTGCTTTATTCTGTGCTTCAATATTCATCTTAGCATTAAATTCTTCCAGCTTTGCTTTAGATTCTGTGTCTTGAATGCAACTTCCGGTAACCAGCGCAATTATCAGACATAAAAAAACAACTTTTTTCATAAATACAGGCTTTAGTTGTTAATTTTTAAAAATAATTATTACAAGTATTTCTATTTCGCACGTTTTGCTATTCTTGTTGCTACTTTATTGTTTTCAATTGCTGTTTCTTTAAATTCATCAGGAGAAATACTTTCCATTATAAACTTGTTACCAGTTGCACTATTGACATCGAATAATTCAAGTTTACCAGGAGATGTAAATTCTCCTAAGTAATGAAAAACATAACCATTAGATACTATGGCTGAAAGGTCAATTTTATTTTTTGCAGCATCATACCCCCAAAAACCTGTGCCTTCAAATAAAATTTCACCCTTTGTCACGCCTTTAAAGAATAGACTCAAAACATTTTCTCCTTGTAACCTTTTAAATTGGACAAATTCAGTAGTATCCTTACCCATGGGTGCTTCCCAATTACCAGCGAATTTCATAAGTAATTCTGCTTGGTTAAGTCCTTTAGAACTTTCGCTGGAAACGCTTTTCTCAGCACCAGATTCAACATGATAAATCACTCTCCAACTGTTATCGATTTTCTTAAATGTAAATTGCACTGCCCAAGGGTCTTGAAGAACAGAATGACCATCCTTATAATTCATTAACCAATTGGTATTTATCGTACCCAAGACCGTGGAATTGTCAAGAACAGCATACTTTTCATCCACTATTGTGCACTTTTGATTTAAAAGTACATTAAGAAATTGTTTCATTTCATCCATACATTCCTTGTAATTATATGTCTTTCCATTGCACATATAAACAAAATCAGGTGAATCATACCATGATTCAATAACCTTGTCAAAGTTTGCCTCTTCAGCACCTTTAAAAATAGTATTTACAACTTCTATTATTTCTCCTTTTATTTTCTCTTTCTGAGCATCAGATACTGGCTTATTATTTGTCCCACATGAAATACAGACAATAAGCAAAACCAAAAGAATAAATCTTGTTTTCATTTGATTGGGTATTGGTTTATGAATAAAACTAAAATTTCAGAATTCAGTTTGTTGATGCAAGTTACGACAACAAAAAGCCGAAGTCAAATAAATCTTTACAAATTGAAATGTTTAGTGGCAGCAGAGAGTTAAAATGTTGTTCCATTTGATATAGTTTTATTGTTAGTATTTCATTTTTGCTGAGAGTTAACATGCCTTAATCAGTTTCAGGTCTCCTGAAATGACTTGTTGCAAACGGTAAATAACAATTCAAGATTTCGGTAAATAAGGATGCAAGATTTCGGTAAATAAGGATGCAAGATTTCGGTAAATAAGGATGCAAATATTCTGTATGAACAAAATTAATTTTGAATTGTTAAAAGTATCAAAAAGTAGAACTAATCATATGTTACTTATTATCATACATTTTTTATTTAAATCGCCATTTTTTATAAACCTATACTTCACATTCGCTAGGAACGTCAACGCTCACAAATCCTTTCTATTGGCATGAAATGCAGCAAGAAACGCTGAATTTTATGAAGAACTTGTTCGGTTTTTAAAATGAATATTTAAATTAAGAGAATGAATAACACTAAAGCTGAAGCCAGATTAAAAAATTTAGAACTCGAACTTAGTTCTATGGATTCGATTGAAGTTGAAACATCTTTGCAAAAAGAGATGTCTTTCAGAAAAGCAATTGAAAATGCCATTCCGAGTGGTATTGCAGTGGTTGATGATACAGGAAAACAAGTGTATGTCAATCAATCATTTTGCAATATGGTTGGTTGGGATGAAGATGAACTTTTAAGAAAGCATCCACCCTACGTATATTGGGCTCAGCAAGACATTGAAAACATAAACAATGCATTAAAGCAAACTCTTAATAATAATGCACCTAAAGAAGGATTTGACCTTGTTTTTTGCCATAAAACTGGAAAAGTATTTAATGTTAATGTAATTATTTCACCGTTTGTTCAGGAAAATGACAAAACATTCTGGTTAGCAAATGTAATTGATATCACTGAACGTAAGAAGGCAGAGGTAGCACTTATAAAGTCAAAGTTACTTTTGGTGTCCAGTATAGAGAGCCAGAAAGACACGATAATTTTTTCCATTGACCAAGGTTATCGTTATTTGTATTTCAATAAAGCCCATTGGGATTCCATGAAGTTTGCATATAATGAGGATGTTAAGATAGGGATGAATATTCTGGATTGTATTTCTTCAGATGAAGACAGAAAAAAGTTAAAGGATAATGTTGACCGTGCGTTAAGGGGTGAATCCCATTCGCTTATTCAAACTTTCGGCAAGGTTAATATTGCTTCTTATGAAGTTTTTTATAACCCTATTTTGAATGAGAAGAATGAGATTATCGGCTGTACTGGCTTAGCCAGAAATATCACGGATCGCGAACAAGCAGTGCAAGCACTTAAAGAAAGTGAAACAAAATTTAAAGAAATAATTAACCAGATTAACGATGTAATTATTGTTTTTGACGAGCAGGGAAAAATAATAATATGGAACAAAGGTGCTGAGCAAATTTGCGGATTAAAAGCCGATGAAATTTTAAACAGAAATATCGTTGATATTCAATATCAATTTACTCCACCGCCATTTAATGACAAAGAATTAATTGAAAATAAAATAAAAGACATTATAACACAACAAACTTCCGAAGTTTTTAATCAGACTATAGATAGTGAAATGATTACGTTAAATTCTGAGAATATAAGAAATATTCAAAGCAGGGTATTTCCGATTAAATTAGACGGATACAATTTGTTTTGTACTGTTATCAGAGATACAACAGAAATAAAGAAATACGAAAAAGAATTACAAAGGATAAGTTCGGATAAAGACAAATTCTACTCTATCATTGCCCAATACCTGTATAACCCATTTAATTTATTCCAAAACTTTACAAAAATGATGTCTGCGGAACTTGATACATTGTCAATTAGAGAAATTCAAAAGATGGTCGAAACAATGAGAAAATCAGCCACCAACCTCTATAGTCTTCTCGATAATATGCTTCAATGGACAAGAATGAATCAAGGAATAATCAGTTTCAACCCACAAAAATTGAATTTTATGAAGATTAGTCGGGATTCTGTTTCAATTCTTAAACCAAATGCCGATGCAAAAAACATCACGATCAATCATTTTGCAGCAGATGAGATAACTGTTTATGCAGATATTTTTATGCTAAAAACAATATTAAGAAATCTTGTTACGAATGCAATAAAATATACTAACGGTGACGGACAAATTCATATTTCTGCTCAACAAACATCTTCAAATGTAACAATTTCAGTTTTGGACAACGGAATTGGAATTTCCCCTGATTATTTGACAAAACTATTTAATATTTCAGAAATTCATACAACATTAGGTTCAGCAGAAGAAAAAGGAACAACATTAGGATTATTTCTTTGCAAAGAATTTGTCGAAAAACATGGAGGAAAAATTTGGGTAGAAAGTAAGAATGGTAAGGGTAGTGAATTTAAATTTACTTTACCAATACTAACGAACAACCAAATGCTATAACTTTTACTTTGTTTGATGGAAGACCAAATAGCACACAAAACCTTTTTAAGTTATTCAGATGGAGAGCAGAAAGCATTTATTGATTGGATTTATTCAGCAAAAACTGACGAGACCAAAGTAAAACGAATAGCCAAAACGCTTAACAGACTTACAAAAGGTCAAAAAGAATACATTAGCTGCAGTACTTCAAAACCCTTCTTGCAAAAATATATTAGCGGTTTAGCCACAAAAACGTCAAATCTATTTCTCTCTATACTTATATGTCATACTTATTGTTCATTTGTGAAGGGCAAATGTTAATAAGTTAATAAATTGACTGATTCTGATGAAATTAGTTAAGCCTATCTTTCAAGTCAATACATTTTAATATCAGACAACATGAATACTAAGGTAAATGGATATTGGAACATTAAGAAAGAAAAACTCAAACAGAAATATGAAAATCTTTCTGATAAAGATTTATGTTTCAGTGAAGGTAAGGAAAAAGAAATGATTGAAATTCTGGGTTATAAACTTGGAAAAACAAAACAAGAATTGCTTGACATTATCGTAACACTTTGATTTAATATAATTAAAACAGTTTAAAAGATAATCTTACAGTAACTTATAAAGGCATTTTCATAAGGTATCTATCTATTTTCATCTGTCCAACAGGATTGTATTGCAGACATTGACTTTCACATACAAACAAGTGTCGCTTTTCTTTTAATCCATTAGTCAGGATAACTGTTAATCAATGTGTGGTATATTCAGGTTCTATCAATACTCTAAATGGAACCTGACCTCATGATTTCGAAATACCCTGGTTTAAATGTATTAAATTTAAACCAAACCAGTGGTCTTGGATTCGGGGAGTATCATAGCTAATCAAGATGACTGGCTTGATTTTTGTTGTGAAAATATTAACACTAAAACTAATATCATGAGAATAATAGTGTTGATGTTTTTCTTTTCTCTCATGTTATTTTCATGCAAAAAGGAAAATGACGAGAAGTATCCCGCAAATCCAGATTGGTTAAATGCAAAGATTTCTCAAATGGAAACTCCAGTCTATTATGCAGGGACAGTTGTATATGCATATAAATGGAATAAGGAGTATTATTATTTAATCTCAATAGGGTTATCCTCTTGTGCGTTTTGTGAATTCTATAATTACCAAGGAGTAAAAGTTGAATGGACACAAGAAAAGATTGATGATTTCCAAAAAAATGCCAAAATGATTAAGGTTGTCTGGCAAAGAGATATAATATAATTATTGAGTTATAATATCATGAAAAAAATAGCACTGATGTTTGTCTTTTCTGTCATGTTCTTTTCCTGTGAGAAAGATAAACAATTAATTATCGAAAACACAGATATCCCGTTGATAAGTAAGGTATTAATTGGTGGTGAGATTTATATGGAGTATTCATATAATAGTGCAAATTTAGTGACGGAAGAAAAAAGTAAGTTTCATTACACCAGACACATCTACAATGACAGGAATCAGTTAATAACATCTGATTTTTATTGGGACATTTCCATGGCAAGCAGTGATAGCCGTGTTATTGAGGCTGCAATGAACCGAAAAGAATGGGTTAATCCTGATAACACACCGAAAAGCATTTCTCATGCATTGGAATATAACAGTAAAAGCCAATTAATCCGAAAATCATATATCCGCCCATCAGTGCATATTACCGATTCCGAGGAATTCCTCTATGAGAATGACAGAATAGTAAGGGCAACAGGGTATTATAATAATTCAATATCGGGTTACACAGATGATTTATATGATGATAATGGAAATATAATTAAGCAGACGAAATACTTTGTATCATCAGCAGGAATTGCTGAGTTAAGCACAACCACAGAGTATGAATACGATAATATGCATAACCCATATCAATCATTTAAGCGATTGATAACCCCCGGTGTTTATACTAACCAAAACAATATTACAAGGGAGACCTGTACAATTCAATTCGAAGTTGACCCATCGACTGAAAAAGTACAGATAACAGAAAACTCCTATGAATATAATGACAGGGGATACCCTTTAAAAGTAAATGGGTTGACTGAATATGTGTATAAATAATAACAAGCCGTTTACTATTATGTGACCAAGGAGCAAATATGTTTTATAAATTGTTTGTTATAGTAACTCAATAATTACATTTCAGGTTACGCAACTGGTGGTATATTTTAAACTTATAGTACTTCTCATCTTAATCTTTTCTCTTACAGATTGTGAAATAAAAGAGTTCACATTGATTAAATAAATAGTAAAGACATCTTATGTTAACCTAATATGAGAACAATATCATTTTAAAAATGCTCCGTAAGCGTCCGGTGAACCACATCTTGCAAATGCCTAAACTGTCGTCGTATATTTCGGAAAAAATACAACATGATTAAACGACGGAATAAAACCACGATGTATCGTATGATTCAGCAGTGGAAGGAAAGCGGTATGAGCCAAGCGGCATTTTGCGCAAACGAGAAATTATCAGAATCCCTTTTCTATTATTGGCACAGGAAATACAAACAGGAGAATAGACAATCTAATTTTCTTCCGGTAAAGTTGCAGGCAGAAAACAAACCAACGGAATCAACCATTATTGAAATTCATTATCCGAATCAGGTAAGATTGGTAATACCGGGAAACACACCGATTGACTTTATCAGACAATTGACCTGGATTCAATAAGACATCCGATGTTTGCATTAACAACGACCAATATATTTTATCTATACCGCTATCCTGCCGATATGAGAAAAAGTTTCGATAGCTTGTGCGGAATAGTGCAGAACGAACTACAACGTAATCCATCATCAGGCGATGTTTTTATCTTCATTAATAAACCTCGCAACCGCATAAAAATGTTGCATTGGGAACGTGGAGGGTATTTGTTGTATTACAAACGGCTTGAATCAGGAACTCTTGAAATGCCGGAATTTGATACCAA
>Ga0315273_10000188_pt1 | contig 58080 bp, 62 predicted proteins | sample YL17G02_0_MG_FD_205753 | JGI IMG/M metagenome (GOLD analysis project Ga0315273, IMG submission 205753) | Sediment microbial communities from Yellowstone Lake, YNP, Wyoming, USA - YL17G02_0 | ecosystem: Environmental > Aquatic > Freshwater > Lake > Sediment | place: USA: Wyoming | collected... | reverse complement strand
GCAGGGTGTGGACGTCAAGCGACGCGTCCAGCATCGCGGCGACCAGGCCGTGCAGCGGTGCCGTGTCCGACTCGATCAGCGAGCCGAACTCGAGCCCCTCGCGGACGCTCAGCACCGCGAGCCCGTGCAGGCCGACCGGGCCGCTGAGCAGGACGACGTCCCCGGGCCGGGCGAGGTTCGGCGCGACGTGGACGCCTTCGGGGACGACGCCGAAGCCGCTCGTCGTCACGAAGAGGCCGTCTCCCTTGCCCTGGTCGACGACCTTCGTGTCCCCGGCGACGATCTCGACGCCTGCCGCCCGCGCCGCCGCCGCCATCGCCTCCGCGACGAGGCCGAGCGTCTCGAGCGGCAGCCCCTCCTCGATCACGAAGCCGGCGCTGAGGAAGGCCGGCCGCGCGCCGCTCATCGCGATGTCGTTCACCGTCCCGTTCACGGCGAGGTCGCCGATCGTGCCGCCGGGGAAGACGAGCGGGTGCACGACGTAGCCGTCGGTCGAGAACGCGAGGCGCCCGCCCGGGACGGCCACGACCGCCGCGTCGGCCAGCGCGGCGAGCGTCCCGTTCCCGAACGCGGGCAGGAACAGGTGCTCGATCAGGTCGGCCGAGAGGCGGCCGCCCCCGCCGTGGCCCATCACGATGCGGTCGTAAGCGGCGAGCGGCGCAGGGCAGGTCCACGCCTGGAGCCGCGACCCCGCGTCAGTCACGCGCGACCCCCGCGGCGGCGAGCCCGCGGTAGCGGTAGTACGCGGCGCAGGCGCCCTCACCCGAGACCATCGTCGCCCCGAGCGGCGTCTGCGGCGTGCACTCGCGGCCGAACGCGGCGCACTCGAACGGCTTGATCAGGCCCTGCAGCACCTCACCGCTGCGGCAGAGCTCCGACTCCCTCGTCTGGATCTCGCCGACGTCGAACCGCAGCTCGGCGTCGAAGGCGGCGTACGGCTCGCGGAGGCGCCAGCCGCTCCGGGGGATGCTGCCGATCCCACGCCAGGCGCGGTCGGTGGGCTCGAACACCTGGTCGAGGACGGCGAGCGCGGCCGGGTTGCCCTCGTCGCGGACGGCGCGCTCGTAGGCGTTCTCGACCTCCGCGCGCCCCTGCTCGAGCTGGAGCACGACGCGGCGGATCCCCTCGAGCACGTCGAGCGGCTCGAAGCCCGTGACGACGATCGGCACGTGGTAGCGCTCGACGATTGGCTCGTACTCGCTCGTCCCCATCACCGTGCAGACGTGCCCTGCGGCGAGGAACCCCTGCACGCGGCAGGACGGCGAGGAGAGGATCGCCTCGATCGCGGGCGGGACGAGCACGTGCGAGACGAGCACGGTGAAGTTCGTCAGCCCCTGCCGTTGCGCCTGGAGCACAGCCATCGCATTGGCGGGCGCGGTGGTCTCGAATCCGATCGCGAAGAACACGACCTCTCGGTCCGGGTTCTCGGCCGCGATCCGCACCGCGTCGAGCGGCGAATAGACGATGCGCACGTCGCCGCCCTCGCTCTTGACCCGGAAGAGATCCTTGGCGCTCCCGGGGACGCGGAGCATGTCGCCGAACGAGCAGAAGATCACCCCGTCGAGCGCCGCGATCGCGAGCGCACGGTCGATCATCTCGACGGGCGTGACGCAGACCGGGCACCCGGGCCCGTGGATCAGCTCGATCCGATCCGGCAGGAGCTGGTCGATCCCGTTGCGGATGATCGAGTGCGTCTGCCCGCCGCAGACCTCCATGATCGCCCACGGACGCGTGGTGATCGCGGCGATCTCGTCGAAGAGCCGCCGGGCGACCTCGGGGTCGTTGAACTCGTCGAGGTACTTCATCCGCCCGAAGTGTGCCTCGCCGCGGCTGCGACCGCCGCCTGCCCGAGCGCGAGGCCGCCGTCGTTCGGCGGCACGAGCCGGTGCGTGAGCACCCGAAAACCCGCGCCGCGGAGCCTGTCACACGCGAGCTCGAGCAGGAGCACGTTCTGGAACACGCCGCCGGTCAGAGCGACGGTCTCCAGCCCCTCGCGCTGCGCGAACGCGAGCACGAGGTCCGCGACGGCGAGGTGGAAGCGCGCCGACACGGCCGCGGCGCCGGCACCGGCTCGCACGTCACGGGCGACCGCGCGGATCACGGGGGCCGGATCGGCGACGAGCGGGTCTCCGTCCCCGAGCGCGAAGCGATACGCCTCGCCGCCGGGCTCGCCGGCGAGCGCCTCGAGCTCCATCGCCGCCTGGCCCTCGTAGCTCACCTCCTGCCGGACTCCGGCGAGTGACGCCACCGCGTCGAACAGGCGCCCCATGCTCGTCGTCGGCACCGTGTTGAACCCGGTCTCGAGCTGGCGGCGGAGGAGGCGCCGCTCGTCTTCCCCGGCGGCCTCGACGGGCGCCAGCCCGTCCTCCCAGGCGAGGCCCGCGGCGAAGAGGTGCGCGAGCGCGACACGGTAGGGACGGCGGATCGCGGCGTCGCCGCCGGGAAGCGGCACGGGCGCGAGGTGGCCGGCGCGGCGGAAGCCGGCGTAGTCGGCGACGAGCGCCTCGCCGCCCCAGATCGTCCCGTCGCTCCCGTAGCCCGTGCCGTCGAACGCGATCCCGAGCACCGGCGCGGAGCCGTCGAGGCCGTGCTCGGCCATCGCCGAGGCGACGTGGGCGTGATGGTGCTGCACCGCGAGGAGCGGCCGCGGCCCGGCGGTGCGCCCGGCCCAGCGCGTCGTCGCGTAGCCGGGGTGCGCGTCGTGGGCGACCGTCTCCGGCTCGACGGCAAGGAGCGCGGAGAGGTGGCCGAGCGCGCGCTCGAACGCCTCGAGCGTCTCGAGGCTCTCCATGTCGCCGAGGTGCTGGCTCAGGAAGGCGTGGCCGTCGCTCGCAAGCGCGAAGGTGGACTTCAGCTCGCCGCCGACGGCGAGCACCGGGCGCGTCGCGTGCGGGAGCCGGACCGGCAGCGGCGCGTAGCCGCGCGAACGGCGCAGCGGCAGCTCGGCGCCCTCGTGGACGCGGACGACCGAGTCGTCGCAGGGCACGTGGATCGGCCGGTCGTGGACGAGAAAGGCGTCCGCCAGCGGGGCGAGGCGCTCGCGCGCGTCGGCATCGTCGTAGGCGATCGGCTCGTCCGAGCGGTTCCCGGAGGTCAGCACGAGCGCGCTCCCACCTTCCAGCAGGAGGTGATGGAGCGGCGAGTACGGGAGCAGCAGGCCGATGCAGGGATTCCCCGGGTTGACGAGCGGCGAGAGCGGCGCTCCGGCGCGCTGCCGAAGCAGGACGATCGGACGTGCGGGCGACGCGAGCAGCGCCGCCTCATCGTCCGAGACGTGCGCGAGCCCGCGGGCCGCGTCGAGGCCGGCAACCATCACCGCAAAGGGCTTCTCGACCCGTCCCTTGCGCTCGCGCAGGCGTCCGAGCACGGCGTCGTCGGCCGCGTCGCAGGCGAGGTGATAGCCGCCGATCCCCTTCACCGCGACGACGGCGCCGCCCGCGAGCAGCCGCCTCGCCTCGACGATCGCCGCGTCCCCGAACCGGCCGTCGAGCGCCACCTGCGGGCCGCACGCCGGGCACGCGATCGGCTGTGCGTGGAAGCGGCGGTCGCCGGGATCCTCGTACTCGGCCCGGCAGGCATCGCACATCGCGAAGCCGGCCATGGTCGTGTTCGGCCGGTCGTACGGCAGCGTGCGCACGATCGTGAACCGCGGGCCGCAGTTCGTGCAGTTGACGAACGGGTGGCGGTGGCGGCGGTCGGCGGGATCGAAGAGCTCGCGCAGGCAGTCGTCGCAGGTGGCGACATCGGGCGAGACGAACGTGCGCGGGCCCGCCCGCTGCTCGCTCTCGACGATGCGGAACTGCGTCTCGCCGGTCGGCTCGAGCGCCGCGACCTCGACGGCCTCGACGTGCGCGAGCGGCGGCGCCCCGGAGTGAAGCGCCTGCGCGAACGCGTCGAGCGCCGCCGCCGGGCCCTCGACCTCGACGAAGACGCTGCCACTGTCGTTGCCGACGAAGCCGCTGAGCCCCGCGCGGGTCGCGAGCCCGTGCACGAACGGCCGGAAGCCGACCCCCTGGACGACGCCGGAGACGACGATGCGGCGCCGCTCAGGCCGCTGGGCCGAACTCATCCTCGATCGTGCCGAGCTCCTGGAAGAGCGCGAGCGTCCGCAGCGCCGAGGCCTCGTCGAGCTTCTGGATCGCGAAGCCGACGTGGACGATCGCGTAGTCGCCGACCTCGGCGTCGGGCACGTACGCGAGGCTGACCTCTTTCTGGACGCCGCCGAAGTCGACGCGCGCCATGCGCATCCACTCGGAGTCGTAGACCTCGACCACGCGACCTGGGACCGCGAGACACATCGGGCTACAGGGTACTAGGGGAGCCGCGGCGACCAGAGGGCGGAGAGCACGCCCGCGGCGACGAGGAGCGCGGCCGCGGCCGCGAGGAACTCGTAGGTGACCTCCGTGCGTCCCGGGATGCGGCCGAGGTGCGAGCCGAGCTTCACGTACGCCGCGCGCAGCGGTTCGGCGCTCCGGGCCGCGAGGAACTGGCCGCCGGTGGTCTGTGCGATCGCCTGCAGCGTCGCCGGGTCGGGCGGCACCGGGATCGTCCGCTTGAACAGCCCGAACCCGCGGGTGAGCGTCCCTCCCGGCGTCCCGAGCGCGAAGGTGTAGACGGGGATCCCGGCCGCCTTCGCGCGATCGGCGCCGTCTTGCGGCCGCAGCGTGCCGCGGGTCTGCGAGCCGTCCGAGAGGAAGAGGATCGAGACGGGCCCGCCGCCCCGGGCCGGTGCCTGCACGACGTAGGCGATCGTCTGCCCCGAGGGCTTGGGCGGCGCCTTGACCGCCTGCTGCCCCAGCTCGACCGCGGCCGCGAGCGCATCCCCGATCGCGGTGCCGCCGAAGCCCGGGAACATCGCGAGGTCGTCGAGCGCCCGGAGCACGAGCTTGTGGTCGGTCGTCGGCGGCGCCGCGACCTCCGGCTCGCCGGCGAACGCGATCAGGCCGACGCGCAGCTGCTTCGGGGCGTGGGCGATGAAGGCGCGTGCCGCGGCCTGGGCGGCGGCGAGCCGCGTCGGGGGGACGTCCTTGGCCTGCATCGACCCGGACACGTCGATCACGAGGATCACGGTCGCCTGGTCCTTCAGCACCGACGTCCTCTGGTGCGGACGCGCGATCGCCAGACAGAGGGAGGTGAGCGCCGCCAGGAAGAGGACCGGTGCGATGTACCGCCGCCATGCGCGCCGGGCGGCGACCCCCGCGAGGACGTCGAGGTTGGTGAACCTGACCGCGTAGCGCATCCGCCGCCGCTCGGCCAGCAGGTACAGGCCGACCGCCGCCGGGACGGCGAGCAGCGACAGGAGCAGCAGGGGGCTGTCGAAGCTCATCGCCCACCCGCGCAGACCGCGCCGACCTGAACGACGGCGCTGACGCCGCTCAGCGCGGTGCCGGACCGAACCGTGACGGTGACGCGCCCGCCGCTCACGGCCTGTGCAGCCGTCACGCTCGAGGCGAGCGCCTCGCCAGGGGGCGCGGCGGTGTAGAAGCCGAGCGCGTGCGAGGCGCCGACGAGGCGTTCGCCCGCGGCGCAGCCCTGACCGACACGCTGGACGCGACCCGGCCGCAGCTCCACGGTGCGCACGCGCCGAAGCGTCGGCTGCCCGGGCGGGAAGACTCCGGCGGCGGTGGGTACCCGCGCGCCGCCCCCTGAGGAGGGCATGCAGCCGACGTGGGGCCGGAAGCTCGGCGCCCGCGCCGACGCGCCGGCGTAGGAGGCAACGAAGACGACGGCGCGCGAGGTCGTGATCCCCGGGTTCACGGGCGCGCCGAGGGCTCCCAGGAAGCCGAGGTCGATCGCGCGGTCGCTGAGCTCCGCGTCGAGCCCGCCGACGATGAAGCCCTTCGGACAGGAGAGCTGGAACTCGACGCGCGGCCGCGGCACCGCCCCGCCGGTCGGAACGACCACCCACGGCCCGGCGACCGGCACGCAGACCATCAGGCCCCTGCACTCGTTCGTCGCCCCGGCCGGAGCGACGCCGGCCGCGAGCGAGGCAGCGGCGAGCGCGACGAGCACGGCGAGCCGCCTCACGGGACGACCCGCTTGAACCAGAGCGCCGACAGGCCGCCGCCGAGCAGCAGCAGCAGCACTGCCGCGGCGGCGAAGACGTCGGTCAGCTCGCGGCTCACCGAACGGTGGCCGAGCCGCGAGCCGAGGCGCTGGTAGACGTCGCCGAGCCGTGAGTCGTCCGCGGCGGTGAAGAACCGGCCGCCGGTCGCCTGCGCGAGCTGCTTGAGCGAGTCGGGGCTCGCGGGCACCTGGATCGTCGCCGTGTATCCGCCGGTGAGCTTCTGCCGGATCACGCCGTTGGGTGTCCCGAGGGCGAGGGCGTAGACGGGGAGGTGCGCGGCCTTCGCCTGCTTGGCCGCGGCGTCGAGCGACGTGCGGCCGCCGTCCAGCTTCCCGTCGGAGATCACGAGCAGCGCCGCCGGCGCCACCTTGCCGTCGGCCGAGCGCTGCCGTTGCACGACCCGGGTCGACAGCACCACGGCGTCGCCGAGCGCCGTCCCTCCGCTCGCGTGGAGCGAAGCGAGCGCGTCGTCGAGGAGCGCGCGGTCAGTCGTGGGCGGGAGCGAGACGGTCGCGCGGCTCCCGATCGAGATGAGGCCCACCTGGAAGCGCTTCGGCACCTTGGCGACGAACGCGTCGACCGCCGCCCGGGCCGCCGCAAGCCGTGTGGGCGGGACGTCGTTCGCCCGCATCGAGTTCGAGACGTCGATCGCCAGCATCACCGTCGCCTCCTCCCGCTTCACGCTCACCGTGGCGTGCGGCCGCGCGACGCCCACCACCATCGTCGCGAGCGCGACCAGCAACACCACGACCGGCAGGTGGCGGCGGATCCCCGGCGAGTGGTCGATCACGTTCGGGAGGAGCGCGAGGCTCGCGAAGCGCGCCTGGTACGCACCGCGTCGCCGCTCGCGGACGATGTACAGGGCGACGAGCAGCGGCACGACCAGGAGGCCGAGCAGCCACAACGGCGACTGGAAGCTCACCGGCGCGCCTTGCGGAGAAAGACGGCGAGCGACCGGAGCCAGTCGCCGGAGGTCGAGAGCACGACGTGACGCACGCCGAGCGAGCCGAGCGTGCGCGCGAGCCCGCTCCGCTCCTCCGCGGCCGCCGCCGCGAAGCGGGCCCGGAGCTTCGCGTCGCGCGTGTCCACCCGCAGCTGCCTGCCCGTCTCCGGGTCGACGAGCCACAGCTCACCGGCGTTCGGGAGCTCCTGCTCGCGAGGATCGCGGATCTCGACTGCGAGGACGTCGTGACCGCCGGCGAGCTCGAGCATCGGCCGCCGCCAGTCGAGCGGGCCGCGGAAGTCCGAGACGACGACGACGAGGGCGCGCTGGCGGGCGACGGCTCCCGTCCGTCTCAGCCCCTCCCCGAGCGAGGTCGCGCCCGCCGCGCCGCCGTCCTCCTCGCCCCGAAGCGCGGTGAGCAGGCCGACGAGCCCGACCCTCCCCTGCCTCGGCGGCAGCACGCGGGGGCTTGCGTCCCCGAACGCGACGACGCCGAGCCGGTTGCCGCGACGGGTCGCAACGTGCCCGATCGCGATCGCGGCGCCCTCCGCCACGTCGGACTTCCGGCGATCGGCGGTGCCGAACCGCATCGAGGGCGACGTGTCGAGGACCAGCCAGGTGGCGAGCACGCGCTCGGCCACGTTGACGCGCACGTGCGGCTCGCCGGTCCGGGCCGTCACGTTCCAGTCGATCCGGCGGACGTCGTCGCCGTCGGCGTACGGGCGGATCTGGGCCAGCTCGGTGCCGTCGCCCTGCAGCGAGGAGCGGTAGTCGCCCGCGAGCAGGCCTTCCATCCTGCGGCCGACGCTGATGTCGAGCGCGCGCAGCAGCGCTACCGGCATCGGCCCGGGGCCGGGCCGGTCGGGCGTCGGAACCCGCGCCAGTGCGCGCAGCGCTCTCACGCGGCGCTCGTCCGTGCGAGGTCGACCCGGGGAACCGGCACGGCCGCGAGGACCGTGTCGAGGATGCTGTCGGAGCTCACCTCCTCGGCGAGCGCCTGGTAGGTGAGGACCAGGCGATGACGCATCGCGTCCTTCGCAAGCGCGTGGAGGTCCTCGGCGAGGACGTAGTCGCGGCCGCGGACGAGCGCGAGGGCCCGCGCCGCCTGGACGAGGCTGATCGGGCCGCGCGGACTGGCGCCGTAGGCGATGTACTCCGCCACCTCGGGCACGCCGTGAGCGGCCGGCTCCCTCGTCGCCGACGCGAGCGCGACCGCATAGCTGACGAGCGCCGGGTCGACGTAGACGCCGAAGACGGCACGCTGCAACGCCTCGAGCTCGGCCAGCGAGAGCGCCTCCCGCAGCACCGGCGCCGAGACGAGCTGGCGCTGCACGATCGTCAGCTCCTCGTCGTGCTCCGGGTAGCCGATCACGACCTTGAGCATGAAGCGGTCGATCTGCGCCTCGGGCAGCGGGTAGGTGCCCTCGGACTCGATCGGGTTCTGGGTCGCCATCACGAGGAACGGGGCCGGTACCGGATGCGTCGTGTGACCGATCGTCACCTGGCGCTCCTGCATCACCTCGAGCAGCGCGGACTGGACCTTCGCCGGGGCGCGGTTGATCTCGTCGGCGAGGAGGAAGTTGCAGAACACGGGGCCGAGCTCGGTGTCGAAGACACCCTCGCCGGGCCGGTAGATGCGGGTCCCGATCAGATCCGACGGGACGAGGTCAGGAGTGAACTGGATCCGGGAGAACGTGCCGCCGAGCACGCCGGCGGTCGTCTTGATCGTCAGCGTCTTCGCGAGGCCCGGCACTCCTTCGATCAGCAGGTGCCCCTGCGCGAGCAGGCACACGAGCACGCGCTCGAGCATCGCATCCTGGCCGGCGATCACGCGCCTGATCTCGAACAGCGCCTGCTCGAGCCGGTCCTTCGCCTCCTCCGGGGTCGGTGCCGGCACCTCTTCGGGCTGTTTGCTCACGTCAGCGCTCCTCCTCTCCCGCGGGGTGAAGCCACATAGAGAATCACGTCCGCTTAAGTTTCGGATGAAAAGCGCGATCGGATGGGCCGAGCCCTAGATCGCTAGCCCATCTCGATCTCGACGTGGCGCCCGAGGCGGCCCATCGTGCGCAGGTGCCGGAAGTGCGACCGCAGCGCGAACCAGAGCGAGGGCTGGGCCGTGTAGCGCACGCCGTGCTTCTCGGAGTTCCGCCGCACGATCTCGGCGATCCGCCTGTAGTGCGTGTGCGGGACGCGCGGGAAGAGGTGGTGCTCGATCTGGTAGTTGAGCCCGCCCAGCACCCAGGTGAGCACGGGGTTGCGCGGGCAGAAGTCGACCGTGGTCTCGACCTCGTGGACGGCCCAGATCCGTTTCGGCCCGCTCAGCTCGTCGGCGGAGGCGAAGTCGGCCTCCTCGACGCAGTGGGCGAGCTGGAAGGTCGTGGCGGTGACGAGGCCCATGATCATCGCGAAGACGACGTAGGCGCCGACCACGGCCCACCAGGGGTAGACGAGCATCGGGATGACGAGCGCCCAGCAGATGAAGAGCGCCTTCCCGGCGACGAGCCCGACGAGGTCCCAGCGCTTCGGCGCGCGCAGCGGGCTGCGGCCGATCCCACCCCGGACGAACGCGGCGACGTCGCCGGCCGTCTGCCAGCGCAGCACCATCAGCATGTAGAGCGGCCAGATGTAGTACTGCTGGAGCCGGTACCAGGGCCGTGCCTTCTGCTGGGGCATGAACCGGGCGAACGGAACCTGGCTGACGTCGTCGTCGTAGCCGTCGACGTTGGTGTAGGTGTGGTGGGCGACGTTGTGCTTGACGCGCCACGCGTAGCTCGAGAACCCGAGCAGCGCGTCGGTCGTCCACCCCATCAGGTGGTTGCAGCGCCGCTTTGCGAAGTACGCGCCGTGGTTCGCGTCGTGCTGGACGCAGAACGCGGTCAGCGTCGAGCCGGCCGCGAGCCCGACGAGGCAGAGCAGCGCGAGCCACGGGCCCGGATGGAGGACCATCAGCGCCGTATACGACGTGAGCGTCAGGCCGAAGGCGACGACCGTCTTCGCGTAGAGCTGGAGATGGCCGCTGATGCGCGTGCGGCGCGACTGCAAGTACCGCTCGACCTCGCGCCGTGTCTCGCGGATGAACTCCCCGCCGTTGTCGAACGACACCTTCTGCGGTACACGAAGCTCCATGCCGATCCTTCCTCGAGTCTCGGCGAAGCGGCGAGCTTCGCACTCCGATGCTAGCAGCGACCCGGGCCGCGACGCTTAGAGTCCCGGGCGTGGAACGCGCGCTTTCGTCCTGGTTCCGGGAGCACGGGCGCGATCTGCCCTGGCGCAAGACCAGGGACCCGTACTCCGTCCTCGTCTCGGAGCTAATGCTGCAGCAGACCCAGGTCGAGCGGGTGATTCCTCGCTGGGTCGCCTGGATCGAGCGGTGGCCTACCGCCGAGGCGCTCGCCGCGGCTTCGCCGGCCGAGGCGATCCGCGCCTGGCAGGGGCTCGGCTACAACCGCCGCGCGCTCGCGCTTCACCGCGCGGCAACCGTGATCGCCGAGCACGGCTGGCCTGACGATCTGACCGAGCTTCCCGGCGTGGGCCGCTACACCGCAGACGCGGTGCGCAACTTCGCCTTCGGCGAAGCGGTACTGCCCGAGGACGTGAACGTGCGCCGTGTGCAGGAGCGCACCGCGCGCTCCTTCGGGCCTGAGCATGCCGCCGCCCTGATGGACCTCGGCGCCACGGTCTGCCTCGCGCGCGTGCCGCGCTGCAGCGCCTGCCCTCTCGCCGGGGAGTGCCCCGCGCGCGGACGGCGCTACGAGCCGCTGCGGAAGCAGTCGCGGTTCGAGGGCTCCTTCCGCCAACGCCGGGCCGCGGTGCTGCGCCTCGTCGCGGAGGCGCCGCGCCGGCTCGAGGAGCTCGACGGCGACGCGGTCAACGCGCTCTCCCGCGACGGGCTCGTACAGGTCGACGCGGGGCTCGTCGCACTACCGACCTGACCCCAAACCCCCACCCAGGGTGGGGAATAGGTCCCACGATCAACGCTACCGGATCGAGACGCACGCATTCGCGCCGTCTTTGCGCCGATTCAGAGACGACCCTCCGTCAGCGCTCGAGCAGGGCCACGGCCTGCGCGGCCAGGCCTTCGCCGCGGCCGGTGAAGCCGAGCTCGTCGGTCGTCGTCGCCTGCACGGACACCCGCTCGGGCTCGACGCCGAGCGCGTCGGCGAGACGCTCGCGCATCGCCTCGCGGTGCGGCGCGAGCCGCGGCTCCTGGCCGACCAGCACGACCTGGGCGTTGACCAGCCGCCAGCCGGCCTCCTCCACCTCGGCCCAGGCGCGCGCGAGCAGGCCGATCGAGTCGGCGCCGGCGAGCGAGGGATCACCGGACGGGAAGAGCGAGCCGATGTCGCCGAGCCCGGCGGCGCCGAGAACCGCGTCGGTGAGCGCGTGCGCGAGGACGTCGCCGTCGGAGTGGCCGGCGAGCCCCCGCGGATGGTCGATCCGGACGCCGCCGAGCACGAGCGGCGCGCCCGCCGCGAAGGCGTGCGCGTCGATCCCGATCCCGACCCGGAGCTCGCTCACGCGCGCCCCTCGCCGGCGGCGGCTCCCGCCGGGCGAAGCCCGGCTCCGCCACCGCCTGGCGCCGCTGACGGCACGGTGCTCTCCGGGCCCGTGTTATCCACACTGTTCCCTCCGGCCCCGCACCGCCAGCGGCGCCCGAGGAACGCGCGAGCAAAGGAGGTTGGCACAGGGCGTCTCACAGCCCCAGAGCCTCCGGCAGCGCGCCCAGCGAGTCAACCCTGACGTCGGCCGCAGAGGCGTCCTGGAGGTACCCCCACGGCCCACGGCGAACATGGACGGCGAGCATCCCGGCGGCCTTCGCAGGCAGCACGTCGTTGTCCACGCGGTCGCCGACGTACGCCGTCTCGGCCGCCTCGCAGCCCGCGGCCTCGACGAGCGCCGCGAAGAACGCCGGGTCCGGCTTGCGCACACCGAGGCGATCCGACGAGGCGACGTAGTCCACCACCCAGCCGTGGCCGCGGAACCACTCCTCGAGCTCCGCCGACTGGTTGCCCGCCACGCCGACGAACAGGCCGCGCCGCCTCAGCTCGCCGATCGCCGGCAGCGCGTCGGGGTAGAAGTCCTCCGGCTCGTAGTAGGCCGGCGCCGCGGTCACCCGCTCCAGGCCGAGGTGGTCGTAGACGCGCCAGTGCTCCTCGCCGCGCGCGATCGTCACGCCGAGCGCCGCCCACAGCACGTGCGGCCGCACCCCCGCGGCCTCCGCGATCCTCCGCCAGTAGCGCTCCTCGTCGACGAGCGTCTCGCCGACGTCGAAGAACACCGCCTGTAGAGCTCTCAGAGCCACGACTCGACCAGCTCGAGCTCGGCCTTCGTGGTGACCTTCACCAGCCGCGGGTCTCCGGGGACGACCGTCACGCGGCCGCCCGCCCGCTCGACGAGCGAGGAGCAATCGGTGCCCTCGCCGAGCTCGACGGCCCGCCGCAGCACCGGCGCGAGGAAGGCCTGCGGCGTCTGAACGATGACGAGCGCGCTGCGGTCGAGCGTCTCGACGACGCGGTCGCCCTCGACCCGCTTCACCGTGTCCGCGATCGGCAGGCCCGGCACAGCCCCGTCCCAGCCCTCGCCGAGCGCGGTCAGCACCCGCTCGAGCACCTCCTCGGGCAGAAAGGGCCGCGCCGCGTCGTGGACGACGACGACGACCGCGTCCTCGGGCACCTCCGCGAGCGCCAGCCGCACCGACTCGGCCCTCGTCGCGCCGCCCGTCACGCAGGCGCTCACCTTGCCGCAGCCGAGCTCCTCGGCGAGCAGGATCGCCGGCTCCTCCCAGCCCGGAGGCGCGGCGATCACGATCGCGTCAACCCACGCCGACTCCTCGAGCCGGCGTACGCTCTCGGCGAGCAGCGGCAGCTCGCCGAGCCGCACGAAGGCCTTCGGCTGCTCCGCCCCGAGCCGCTCGCCGCTGCCCGCGGCGGCCACGACCGCCCAGGTGCTAGTGCCCTGTCCGGTGATGTGGCCCGACTTCCGGTGCGCGAAAAGCAAGCGAGGCAAGGACGCAGGGAGCACCCATAGCCGAAGCTATGGGTGCGACTGAGGACGCCGCATCGCGCCGCTTAGCGCGTGCCGGAAGTTGGGAGGGCATTGCCGGACAGGGCACCGGCACCTAGACGGACGCGGTCGCTGCCGTCGCCTTGGCCTTCGCCGACTTCTTCTTGGCCGGGGCGACGTTGGCGAGGACTTCCTCGAGCCACTCGGCGGCCTGCTCCTCGTCCATGCCCTTGGCGTACATCAGCTCGCTCGCGAGGATCTTCTTCGCCTTCACGAACATCTGCTTCTCGCCGGTGGAGAGACCCTTCTCGTGATCGCGCAGCGACAGGTTCCGCACCACCTCGGCCAGCTCGAGGATGTCGCCGGTCTTCATCTTGTCGCGGTTGTGCTTGAAGCGGCGGTTCCAGTTCTTCGGCATCTCCGTGCTCCCGCCGGACAGCGCCTTGACGACGACCTCGACCATCTCCTCGTCGATCACCCAACGGAGCCCGACGCGCTCGGCGTTCTCCGTCGGCACGTTCACGGTCATGTCGTTGTGGAGAATCTGGATCGTGAGGTACTCGCGCTTCTCGCCGAGCACCTCGCGCTGCTCCTTCTTCACGACCGTCCCAGCTCCGTGGTGCGGATACACCACCTTGTCGCCGACATCGAACAAAGCCCGACCTCCCCTTCGCCGCTGCTGTCGCCAAGAAAGGCCGACAGGGATGCCCCGCCGGCCAGGAACGCCGATATTGTAGCGGAAATCGCTGGAAAACGCGCTGTTTTAGACAGTTTCGGAAAAGCCCTGCTCAGACCGGGGTACGCGGCGTCTGCCGGCTACGCTCGGGCTGCGGCTCCCTCGGATCCTTCTGCGCCGAGCCCGACGGCGATCGCCCTCCGCAGCGTATCGACGGCAAGGACCTCGAGCTTGCCACGCGCGGCCGTCCCGGCCGGGACGACGACGGCCTCGAGGCCGAGCTTGGCGCACTCCTCGAGCCGCCGGTCCGTCTGGGAGGCGCCTCGCAGTCGCCCCGTGAGACCGACCTCCCCGAACACGGCGGTCGCCTCGCGCACCGACGCGCCACGGGCAGCCGACGCGATCGCGAGCCCGATCGCGAGGTCGGCGCCCGGCTCGTCGATCCGCACTCCGCCGGCGACGTTGACGAACACGTCGGCCGACCCGAGCGCGACCCCCGCGTGGCGCGAGAGCACGGCGACGATCATCGCGAGGCGCTTCGGGTCGACGCCGGTGCCGACCCGGCGGGGCATCGCGAGGTCGGTCGGGGCGACGAGCGCCTGGATCTCGAGCAGGATCGGCCGCGACCCCTCGAGCGCGCAGGCGACGGCAGCGCCGATCTCGCCCGCCACCGAGCGGCCGAAGAGCTCGGACGGGTCGGGCACGCCCACGAGCCCGGCGCCGGTCATCTCGAACACGCCGATCTCGTTCGTCGAGCCGAAGCGGTTCTTCGTCGCGCGCAGCACGCGGTGGGCGTGGTAGCGGTCGCCCTCGAACTGCAGCACGCAGTCCACGAGGTGCTCGAGCACGCGCGGGCCGGCGACCGACCCGTCCTTCGTCACGTGGCCGACGAGGATCGTCGCCACGCCGCACTCCTTCGCGACGCGCAGGAGGCGCCCGGCCGCCTCGCGCACCTGCGCCACGGAGCCGGGGGCAGAGCCGATCTCGCTCGCGTAGAGGGTCTGCACCGAGTCGATCACGCAGACGTCGGGCCGCTCGGACTCGAGCGTGGCGCAGATCGCGTCGAGCTCGGTCTCGGCCAGGATCTCGACCCGCTCGGCGCCGCCGAGCCGCTGCGCCCGCAGCTTCACCTGCGCCGTCGACTCCTCGCCGGTGACGAGCAGCGCGCGCCGCTCCTGCGAGATCGCGGCGAGCGCGCTCAAGAGCAGGGTCGACTTGCCGACGCCGGGCTCGCCGCCGACGAGCACGAGCGAGGCCGGGACGAGCCCGCCGCCGAGCACCCGGTCGAGCTCGGGCACCCCGGTCGAAATCCGCGCCGCCTCCTCGACCTCGACGTCGACGAGCCGCAGCAGCGGCCGCACCTCGCCGCCGGCGCCGCGGCGGGGCCGGGCCGCCGCCTCGGCGCGCTCCTCGACGAGCGTGCCGAACGCGGCGCACCCCGGGCACTTCCCGAACCACCGCCCGGCGCTGTAACCGCACTCCGTGCACGCGTAGGTGACCGCCGCTTTCGCCATCCAGCCAGTCTAGGGGCGGGTCCCGACGGCTCTGTGACGAAACTGGGTAGGGTCCGTGACGTGACGCACGACGACCGCCTCGAACGCTACGCGGAGCTCGCGGTCCGGGTCGGCGCCAACCTCGCTCCGGGCCAGACCCTCGACGTGTGGTGCGCCGTGGAGCACGCCCCGCTCGCGCGCGCGATCGCACGCGCCGCCTACACAGCGGGGGCCGCATACGTTGACGTCTTCTACGAGGACGAGCACGTGCGGCGCGCGATGATCGAGCACGCCGACGAGGAGACTCTCACCTGGACGCCGCCGTGGCTGCTCGAGCGGGCGAGGACGAACGGCGAAGGACACGGCGCCTCGATCCGCATCACCGGCGACCCCGAGCCCGAGCTGCTGGCCGACCTCGACGGCGGACGCGTCGGCAGGGCGCGGATGCGGGCGCTCCGGGAGGAAGGCCTGCGCCTCCTGAACGAGCGGCTCGTCAACTGGTCGATCGTCGCCTACCCCAACGAGGGCTGGGCGAGCACCGTGTTCGGCGAGCCCGACGTGGAGCGGCTCTGGGACGCGGTCGCCAGCTCGGTCCGGCTCGACGAGCCCGACCCGGTCGCCGCCTGGCAGGAGCACATGGACCGACTGATCGCCCGGGCTGCCGCGCTGAACGTGCGCCGCCTCGACGCGGTGCGCTTCCGCGGGCCCGGCACCGACCTCACGGTCGGGCTGCTGTCCGAGTCGATCTGGAAGGCGGCCGCGTTCGAGACCTCCTGGGGGCGCCGCCACATCCCCAACATGCCGACCGAGGAGGTCTACACCTCGCCGGACTACCGGCGCACCGAGGGCGTCGTCCGCTCGACGAAGCCGCTCGGCCTGGCCGGAACGATCGTGCGCGACCTCGAGCTGCGCTTCGAGGGCGGCCGCGTGGTCGACGTGAAGGCGACGAGCGGCGCCGACGCCGTGCGCGCGCAGCTCGAGAGCGACGCGCAGGCGCCCTTCCTCGGCGAGCTCGCGCTCGTCGACGGCACGAGCCGGGTCGGCCAGACCGGGATCACCTTCTTCGACACGCTCTTCGACGAGAACGCGGCCTGCCACATCGCCTACGGCGCCGCGATCGTCCAGAACGTCGACGGCGCCGAGGGCTGGAGCGTCGACGAGCGGCTCGCGCGCGGCGTCAACCACGCGGCGATCCACACCGACTTCATGATCGGCGGGCCCGAGGTCGACGTCGACGGGCTCGACGCGGACGGCACCGAGGTGCCGATCATGCGCGGCGATACCTGGGTGCTCGGCTAGACCCGGCGGGCGACTTACTCCGCTTCGGCGGCTTCGGGCTCTGCGGGCGGCTCGTCGGGCGGGACCGTCACCTGCTCGGGCTTGATGTCGGCCGGGAGAACGGTGATGTCCACCTCCTCCTCGTCGCCCTTGCGCCCGATCAGGATCGTCGAGCCCGCCTCGAGCGAACGGCCGAGCACGAAGTCGGCGAGCGGGTCCTCGATCAGCTGCTGGATCGCGCGACGCAGCGGCCGGGCGCCCATCGCCGGGTCGTAGCCCTTCGAGACGAGCAGGTCGCGGGCCTCGTCGGTCAGCTCGATCGTCACCTCGTGCAGCGCCATCTGCTCGCGCAGCCGCTTCAGCATCAGCTCGACGATGATCTTGATCTCGTCCTTCTCGAGCTTGTGGAAGACGATGATCTCCTCGATCCGATTCAGGAGCTCGGGCCGGAAGACCTTCTTGAGCTCGCTCATCACGCGGCTCTTCATGTCCTCGTAGGACAGGCCCGAGTCGTCACCGATCGTGAACCCGAGCGACTGGTTCTTCGAGATCTGCGCGGCGCCGATGTTCGACGTCATGATCACGATCGTGTTGCGGAAGTCGACGCGGCGGCCCTGGCTGTCGGTCAGCTTCCCCTCCTCCAGGATCTGGAGCAGGATGTTGAACACGTCGGGATGCGCCTTCTCGACCTCGTCGAGCAGGATCACGGAGTAGGGCTTGCGGCGCACGGCCTCGGTGAGCTGGCCGCCCTCGTCGTAGCCGATGTAGCCGGGGGGCGAGCCGACCAGGCGCGAGACCGAGTGCTTCTCCATGTACTCGGACATGTCGACCTGGATCATCGCGTCCTCGTCGCCGAACAGGAACTCGGCGAGCGTGCGGGCGAGCTCGGTCTTGCCGACGCCGGAGGGGCCGAGGAAGATGAACGAGCCGGTCGGCCGCTTCGGGTCCTTGATCCCGGCGCGCGCGCGACGGATCGCCTTGGAGACGGCGACGATCGCCTGGTGCTGGCCGATCACGCGCTTGTGCAGCTCGTCCTCCATGCGGATCAGCTTCTCCGACTCCGCCTCGGTGAGCTTGAAGACCGGGATCCCCGTCCACATCGAGACGATGTCGGCGATCTCATCCTCGCCGACCTCGGGCTGCTCCTCCTCGCCCTCGGCGCTGCGCCAGTTCTCCTCGAGCTCGCGCTTCTTCTGCGTGAGCTTGCGCTCCTTGTCGCGCAGCGAGGCGGCCTTCTCGAACTCCTGCGCCTCGATCGCGGCTTCCTTGTCCTTGCGGACCTTCTCGATCTCGTCCTCGAGCTCGCGGTAGCGCGGCGGCGCGGCCATCGACTTGATGCGCAGGCGCGAGGCGGCCTCGTCGATCAGGTCGATCGCCTTGTCGGGCAGGTGCCGGTCCTGGATGTAGCGGTCGGCGAGCGAGGCCGCGGCGAAGAGAGCGTCGTCGGAGATCTTGCAGCGATGGTGCGCCTCGTAGCGGTCGCGCAGGCCGCGCAGGATCTGCACCGTGTCGTCGACGGACGGCTCCTCGACCCGGATCTGCTGGAAGCGCCGCTCCAGCGCGGCGTCGCGCTCGAGGTACTTGCGGTACTCGTCGAGCGTGGTCGCGCCGATCGTCTGCAGCTCGCCGCGCGCCAGCGCCGGCTTGAGGATCGAGGCGGCGTCGATCGCGCCCTCGGCGGCGCCCGCGCCGACGAGATTGTGCAGCTCGTCGATGAACAGGATGATGTCGCCGCGCTGGGTGATCTCCTTCATCACCTTCTTCAGGCGCTCCTCGAACTCGCCGCGGTACTTCGAGCCCGCCACGAGCGCCGCGAGGTCGAGCGTGTAGATCTGCTTCCCCTTCAGGAGCTCGGGCACCTGGTTGTTGCAGATCCGCGCGGCGAGGCCCTCGACGACGGCCGTCTTGCCGACGCCGGGCTCGCCGATCAGGACCGGGTTGTTCTTCGTGCGGCGCGACAGGATCTGCATCACGCGCTCGATCTCGGTCTGGCGTCCGACGACGGGGTCGAGCTTGCCCTCGGCGGCGAGCTTGGTCAGGTTGCGCCCGAACTGGTCGAGCAGCTTCGAGCTCTTCGCCTTCTCGCCCTGGGGGCCGCCCTGGCCCTGCTGGCGGCGGCCCGGCCCGGAGAGCATGCGGATGATCTCGTTGCGGATCTTCTCGGCGTCGGCGTCGAAGTCGAGCAGGATGCGCGCGGCGACACCCTCGTTCTCGCGCACGAGCCCGAGCAGGATGTGCTCGGTGCCGATGTAGTTGTGGCCGAGCGAGAGCGCCTCTCGCAGCGCGAGCTCGAGCACCTTCTTCGCGCGCGGCGTGAACGGGATCTGGCCGGTGGTGACCTCGTCGCCCTGGCCGACGATGCGGGCGACCTGGGCGCGCACCTCCTCGACGGTGATGTCGAGCGACTCGAGCACGCGCGCGGCGAGACCCTCCTCCTCGCGCAGCAGCCCGAGCAAGAGGTGCTCGGTGCCGATGTAGTTGTGCTTCAGGGCCCTCGCCTCGTCCTGGGCGAGGACGACGACCTGACGCGCCCGTTCGGTGAATCGCTCGAACAAAGACCCCGACACCCCTTTCCTGGAATCCCGCGAACGCCAGCCGCTCACGGGCCGAGGTGCTCCCATAGTAGCCCAGGCGCCTGACCCTCGGTCGCGGGGCGGCCGCTTTCACAGAAGCTTTACTGCGTGCGGGGCGGCGGCTCGGTAGGCTCCGCCCTCGTGAGCAAGCCAAAGGCCTTGATTACGGGCGGGGCCGGGTTCATCGGCTCGCACCTGGCGGACCTGCTCCTGGCGGACGGGCAGGAGGTCTTCGTGCTCGACGACCTCTCGACCGGCTCGCGGCGCAACGTCGAGCACCTGATGGAGAGCCGGGACTTCCACCTCACCGTGGACTCGGTGCTCTCGCGCTCCGTCGTCAACGAGCTGGTGCACAAGTGCGACGTCGTCTACCACCTCGCGGCCGCGGTCGGCGTGCGGCTGATCGTCGAGGAGCCCGTGCGCACGCTCGTGACCAACGTGCAGGGCACCGAGAACGTGCTCGACGAGTGCAACCGGTTCGGCAAGCGCGTCCTGATCGCCTCCACCTCCGAGGTCTACGGCGACCACCAGGACGAGGCGCCGCTCGACGAGGGCGCCCGCCGCATCTACGGGCCGACCACGCAGCGCCGCTGGGCCTACGCCGACTCGAAGGCGATGGACGAGTTCCTCGCCCTCGCCTACCACCAGGAGCGCGGGCTCGACTGCGTGATCGTGCGCCTCTTCAACACGGTCGGCCCGCGCCAGAGCGGCCGGTACGGCATGGTGATCCCCCGCTTCGTCGGGGCCGCGCTCGGCGGCCGCCGGCTCGAGATCTTCGGCGACGGCGCCCAGACGCGCTGCTTCTGCCACGTACAGGACACGATCCGCGCGCTCGCGGGGCTGATGGCGGCGACCGAGCTCTCCGGCGAGATCTACAACGTCGGCTCGCAGGAGAGCATCTCGATCCTCGCGCTCGCCGAGCGGGTGCTCGCGGCGACGGGCTCGCGGTCGGAGTTCGTGCACGTCCCGTTCGAGGAGGCCTACGGGCAGGGGATCGAGGACATGCTCCACCGCAAGCCGGCGCTGGAGAAGATCAACGCGGCGATCGGCTGGGGACCGACGCGCGACCTCGCCGGCGTCCTTGCCGACGTGATCGCCTACGAGCGCTCGAAGCCCGTGCTGGTCGAGTCCTAGAGCAGGTCGGCGAACTCCTCCTCGACCAGGTAGTCGAACGTGTCCGGCAGGGTGCCGTCGACGGCGGCGTAGTCGCGGAGGAAGAAGAGGTACGACGTCCACTCGATCGCGCGGTCGGGGAACTCCGCGGCGCGGTCGGCGACGAGCTGCTCGAGCTCGAGCAGGTTGAAGCGCGCGCCGACCCGAAGCTGGACGACCTCGGCGGCGGGTGGCAGCACCGGCTCGGGCAGCCGGGCCGGCGCCGGGCCCGGGCTGGGCGCGGGCACCGCGACCGGGACGGGCAGAGGCTCGGGCGAGGGCACCGAGGCGAGCGGCTGGCGCGGCGGCGCCGCGAGCTCCCGCTCGCGCTGCTCGGACTCGGCGTCCCGCTCCTCGAGGTCCGCGCCCAGCGTTTCGAGCTCCTTCTCCCGCGCCTCGAGCTCGCCCGCGTGGGCCTCGAGCTCGCGCTGCCGGGCCCCCAGTTCGCCCGCGCGCCTCGCGAGCACCGACTCGCGGGCCGTGACGGCCGAGACCCGCCGCTCCAGCCCGCGCTCGCGGCCCTCGACCCTCCGGGAGCGCGTCTCGACGTCGCCCAGCTCGTCGCGGGCGTGCACGACGCGCTCCTGCTCGGCCAGCAGCGCCTCCAGGCGCCCGTCGATGCTCTCGGCGAGCTGCGTGGCCTCCGACCTGCGATCGGCCGCCCGGCGGCGGCTCAGGACGGCCACCGTGAGCACGAGCAGCGCGAGGAGCATCGAGGCCGCGAAGGCGACGGGGATCCAGACGAGCGAACGGGCCCGCTCGGGCGCTGCGGGCGGCGTCGCCGCGCTCCCGAGCTCGAGCGTCGGGTCGGACGAGCCGATCAGGCCGTTCAGCACGCCGAGCCGCTCCTGGAGCGCCCGGGCGGCGGGGAGCACGCGCTGTACCGGCGGGATCGCCTGCAGATCGGCCCTGGCGCGCGCGATCACCGTCTGCAGCTCGCTCTGAAAATGGGCGGTGCGGATCGCGATCGCCTGCTTGGCGAACGCGTTCGCGAGGTCGGCCGCGCGCTGCGGGCTGGACCCGGAGGCGGCCACGGTGACGAGGTTGCGGCCGCCCGCGGCGGTGACGTCGACGTCGCGCAGCAGCGAGGAGGCGCTCACGCCGAGACCGAGCTGCACGCGCGCGCCCTCGGCGACCTGCGGCGTCGCGACCAGGATCGCGGCGGTGCGCGCGGGGCGACTCGGGTCGGTCGACTCGCGCAGGACGCTGAACCCGTCGAAGGTGCGGTCGGCCGCCACGATCGGGGTCAGCAGGATCTGGGCGCGCGCCACGTAGCGCGTCGGCGCGGTCAGCGCCCACGCGGCAACGGCTCCCGTCACAGCGGCGACGAACACCACTACGGCGAGCGCGAAGCGGAGGCCTCGCCTCTTCACGGGCGATCTCTCATCGTGACCCGAAGAACGATGCCATGCGGGGCCGACGGCGCAGGCGTGGAAGGGCGGGAATGGGAGCCCCCGCGACGATCGCCGCGGGCACCTCCTGGACGAGATGCCGCGCCAGCGCCGGGTCCCCGATCGCGGCCACCGCGGCGGCGAGACCCGCCTCGCGCACCGCCGGGGCATGGGCGTCGCTTGCGAGCACGTGGACGAAGCCGAGCTCGAGCAGCTGCCGCGCCGCAGCCCGCGCCGCCGCGCCGCCCCGCCCGTCCAGCGAGCACGCGGTGAGCTGGACGAGCGCCCCGGCGCCGATCGCGCGCTCGAGCCGCTCCGGCTGCGCCTGGACGGCCCGGTTCCGCTCGGGATGCGCGAGCACGGCGACGAGCCCGCCCGCGCCGAGGTCGTGCAGCGCCGTCTCGAGCCCGAGCGGCCAGCCCGAATACGGAAACTCGACCAGCACGTAGCGCCCCGAGCCGGCGAGCGAGAATCGAGCGAGCTCGTCGCTGCCAAGCTTCGCGAGCAGCTCGAGCGAGATCTCTCCACCGGTGAGCACGTCCAGCGCGATTCCCTGCTCGGCGAAGTCCTGCCGTAGCGCCGCCACGCCCTCCTCCATCCGCTCGGCCGAGGTCGGGAAGTCCTCGCGAACGTGCGGCGTGGCCGCGATCGCGCTCGCCCCGTCGGCGAGCGCCGCACGGGCCAGCGCGCGGGCCTCCTCGAGCGTCGCCACCCCGTCATCGACGCCCGGCAGGATGTGCGAGTGGAGGTCGATCATTCGCGGGCGCGCAGGGCCGGGAAGAGGATCACGTCGCGGATCGACTCGCACCCCGTCAGCACCATCGTGAGCCGGTCGATCCCGAGCCCGAGCCCTCCGGTGGGCGCCATCCCGTAGGAGAGCGCCTCGACGTAGTCGGGGTCGCCCTCCTCGGCCTCGACGTCGCCGGCGGCGCGCTCGCCCTGCTGCAGCGCGAAGCGCTCGGCCTGCTCCTCGGCGTCGTTGATCTCCGTGAAGGCATTCCCGAGCTCCATCCCGCCGGCGTAGTACTCGAAGCGCTCGACGATCGTCGGATCCCCGTCGGTTGCGCGGGCGAACGGGGACAGCTCGACAGGGTAGTCGTGGACGATCGTCGGCTGGATCAGGTTCGGCTCCACGAAGCGGGTGAGGGCGTGGTCGACGAGCTTCGCCCACGTGGGGTCATTCGACGTGTCCACGTCCCGGGCCTGCAGGAGCGCGCGCAGCTCGTCGGCGTCGCGCGACCACACGCCCTGCTCGGCGAGCGCCTCGACGAAGCTGACGCGCCGCCACGGCGCCTTGAGGTCGAGCTCGTGGCCGCGGAACGAGACGACGGTGCCGCCGGTCACGTCGCGGGCCACGCGCTCGACGAGGTTCTCGATCCGCACCATCGTGTCCCGGTAATCGGCATATGCCTCGTACCACTCCAGCATCGTGAACTCGGGGTTGTGCTTGAAGGAGATGCCCTCGTTGCGGAAGTCCTTGCCGATCTCGTAGACGCGCTCGAGCCCGCCCACGACCAGGCGCTTGAGGTACAGCTCGCTGGCGATCCGCAGGTACACGTCACGGTCGTGCTCGTTGCTGTGGGTCACGAACGGGAGCGCGAACGCGCCGCCGTAGCGGGGCTGCAGGATCGGCGTCTCGACCTCGACGAAGCCGTCCTCGTCGAGGGCGCGCCGGACCGCGCTGACGATCCTCGCGCGGGCCAGGAAGAGCTGCCGCGTCTCCTCGTTCATCAGGAGGTCGAGGTAGCGGCGGCGGTAGCGGGCCTCGACGTCGGTGAGCCCGTGGAAGGTGTCGGGCAGCGGCACGCGGATCTTCGCCAGGAGCTCGAGCGCGTCGACCGCGAGCGACGGCTCGCCGCGCCTCGACTGGGCAGGCGAGCCGGTCACGCCGACGAGGTCGCCGAGGTGGACGTCCACCTCGCCCGTCCGCTCGACCGGGCAGAGAAGCTGGATGCGCCCGCTCCGGTCGACGAGGTCCAGGAACACGAGCTTGCCCATCTCGCGCCGCGCGAGCACGCGCCCGGCCAGGCGGCGCTTCGTCCCGGCCTCCTCGCCGGCCGAGAGCTGCTCGGCCTCGGCGCGGACGGCCGCGATCTCGTCCCGGTCGGGAAAGCGCTTCGGCAGCATCAGAACGGGGAGCCTAGCCTCTTCGCATCGACCAGATCGGGGGTCCGTCCGGCACGCGGCCCTCCGCCGCGACCGCGTAGCCGAGCCGCTCGTACCAGGCCAGGTTGCGCTCGCTCGCCGTCTCCAGGCAGAGCGGCGTCCCGGCCCGGGCCGCGAGCTCCTCCATCAGCGCCGTGCCGATCCCCTCGCCCTGCCGGTCCGGATCGACGCCGATCCCGCCGACGTACCAGAACGGCTCCTGGACGACGGAGTTGCGCAGCTCGCGCGAGGTGGCCGCGAACGCCGTCAGCCGGCGCAGCGCCGCCGGGCCGAGCCGCAGCGGCGCCGCGATGAGGCCGCTGCGAACCAGCCGCGAGAACGAGGGCGCGTGACCGCCGGGCGGGATCAGGATCGCGACGCCCCCGTCCGCGGCGAGCACCGTCCCGACCCGGGCCGAGTAGCGGAGCACGGAGGCGAAGAACCAGGGGCTGCGCCGCAGCCGCTCGCGCTCGTCCGGGTGGACGTAGACGAACTGCGGGTCGTACACGTAGGCGCGCGCCAGCATCCGCCCGGCCGCGGCGAACTCGCGCGGCGGGAGGACGCCTACGCGGCCTTGATGTCCAGGATCTTGAACTTGAGCGCACCGCGGGGCGCCGACACCTCGACGACCTCGCCCTTCTTCTTGCCCAGGATCGCCCTGCCGACGGGCGACTCGTTCGAGAGCTTGCGCTCGCCCGGGTTGGCCTCTGCGGAGCCGACGATGTGGTACTCGACCGTCTGGTTGGCGGCCATGTCCTTCAACCTCACCACCGACCCGATCGAGACGACGTCCTTGGCGATGTCCTTCTTCTGGATCACCCGGGCGTTCAGGAGGCGATCCTCGAGCAGGGCGATGCGCGCCTCGACGTAGGCCTGCTCGTTCTTCGCGTCGTCGTACTCCGCGTTCTCGGCGATGTCGCCGAACTCGCGCGCGACCTTGATCCGTTCGGCGACCTCGCGGCGCTTCTCGGTCGAGAGGTACTCGATCTCCTTGGTGAGCTTCTTGTACCCCTCGGGAGTGAGGATCACTTCCTTCAACGGGCCTCCCTGGAACTCGGCCGCCCGGCGTTCCTAAGCCACCGAGCGGCCGGGTAGGGTACCTGCGCCCCGCGTTCGGCGTCAAGCCGGGGCGGCTACCATCCGCGGGATGGAGATCGACCTCAGGCAGCCGTGGGCGATCGGGCCCGTCGAGATTCCGACCCGGCTCGTGCTCGCGCCGATGGCCGGTGTGAGCGTGCAGGCGTTCCGCCGCCAGGGACGCCGCTTCGGCGCGGGCCTCGTCTGCTCCGAGATGGTGAGCTGCGCGGGGATCGAGCACCGCAACGAGCGCACGCTCGGCTACCTGCGGGTCGGCTCCGACGAGCACCCGCTTGCGATCCAGATCTTCGGCTCCGAGCCGCGCGCGATGGCCGAGGCCGCCCGCATGGTCGAGGCGGCGGGGGCGGACCTCGTGGACATCAACTACGGCTGCCCCGTGCGCAAGGTGACGAAGACGGGGGCGGGCGCGACGCTGCTCGACGACCCGGCGCGCGCCTGCGCGATCGTCGAGGCGGTCGCGGGCGCCGTCTCCGTACCCGTGACGGTGAAGATGCGGCGCGGGCTCGAGAACGGCTCGCGGGCCTGCCTCGAGGTCGGCCCGCAGCTCGTGGCCGCGGGCGCGGCAAGCCTCACGCTCCACCCGCGCTCGGCGCGGCAGATGTACACCGGCACGGCCGACCACTCCCTCACCGCCGAGCTCGTCTCGCTCGTCGACGTGCCCGTGGTCGCCTCGGGCGACATCACCTCCCGCGCGCGGGCCCAGGCCGTCCTGGCCACGACCGGCGCGGCCGCGGTGATGGTCGGGCGCGCCGCGCAGGGCAACCCGTGGGCGCTCCGGGAGCTGCTCGGCGAGGACGACGCGGAGCCGAGCCGCGAGGAGGTCGCCGCCGAGCTGATCCTGTTCATCCGCGAGACGGTGCGCGAGCTCGGCGAGCGGCGCGCCTCACGGTTCCTGAAGAAGTTCTACGGCTGGTACCTCGGCCACGGCCGGTTCCCGCGGCAGTTCAAGAGCGAGCTGACCCAGATCGACTCGACCGAGGAGGTCGAGCGGCGCCTGCTGGCGGCGGCGCCGGGCGCCAGCGCTTTGCTGGAGCAGCTCGAGGAGACGCTCCCGGGCGGCGACGACGTCCTGCTCGACCTGCCGATCTCCGTGTACGGCGGCGGCTAGGCGTTGAGCTCCCACACGAGGCGCAGGCCCTCGAGCGTGAGCCACTGGTCGACCTTCTCGACCGTGTGCGCGTGCGGCGCGATCAGCTCGGCGAGGCCGCCCGTGGCGATGCAGCGCGCCTCGGCGCCGAGCTCGCCGCGGATCTGCTCGACGATCCGGTCGACCTGGCCCGCGAAGCCGTAGACGAGCCCCGACTGGAGCGCGGCCTCGGTCGTCTTGCCGATCACCGTGGGCGGCTCGACGAAGTCGACCTTGACGAGCCGCGCCGCGCGCGCGAAGAGCGCGTCCATCGAGGTCTCGATCCCCGGCGCGAGCACGCCGCCGACGTACTCACCCGCCGGCGAGACGACGTCGAAGTTCGTCGAGGTGCCGAAGTCGACCACGATGCACGGCGCGCCGTAGCGCTCCAGCGCGGCGACCGCGTTCGCGATCCGGTCGGGGCCGACCTCGCGCGGGTCGTCGTAGCGGATCGGGATCCCGGTGCGCGTGCCCGGCCCGAGCACGAGCACCCGCGCCCCGGTCGAGCGCGCCGCCCACTCCTCGTAGGCACGGATCAGCGCGGGCACCGTCGAGGAGAGGCAGATCCCCGTGACCGCCTTCACGTCGAGCAGCCGGCCGAGCATGATCCCGAGCTCGTCGCCCGTGCGGTGCTCCTCGGTCGCCACGCGCCAGTGTTCGGCGAGCGTGGCACCGTCGTAGAGCCCGAACACCGTCTGGGTGTTCCCCACGTCGACGGCGAGCAGCATCAGGCCTCTACTAGACCGTGTCGTCGTCGCCCGGGAACGCCTCGCCGATCCGCTCGGCGAGCGCCTCGGCGGTCAGCTTGGGCTCGTCGCCCTCGCCGCGCAGCTCCTCGACGGTGACGTCGCTCGAGCTGTAGACCTCCGCGCGCGGGATCATTCTCGTCGGCCTGTTCTTGTCCCATACCCAGACGTCCTCCATCTTGAGCTGGAAGAACGGGTAGCTCGGCTGCGGGACGTACTTGAGGTCGAGCTTGTTGCAGAGGTAGGTCGCGTCCTGGGTGAGCACGCAGTAGCGGAAGAGGCCGAAGACGGCGGTGTACTCCTTCTTCAGCCGGAGCTCGAGCTCGGCCTCGAACTCGTCGAGTTCGTCGATGTGCGACATGGGGCTCATAGTAGCCGCGCGAGCATGTCAGCCACCCTTCCGCGCCCGGGCACGACGAGGTCCGGGTCGAGCTCCGCGAGCGGCTCCAGCACGAAGCGACGCTCGGCGAGGCGCGGGTGCGGGACGACGAGGCCCGGCTCGTCGATCACCCGGTCGTCGTAGACGAGCAGGTCGAGGTCGATCGTGCGCGGGCCATGGCGCGGGCCCTCGCGCGTGCGCCCGAGCTCGCGCTCGACCCCGAGCAGCCGCTCGAGCAGCGCGCGGGGCTCGAGCCCGGTCTCGAGCGCTGCCGCGGCGTTGAGGAACGCCGGCTGGTCGAGGTAGCCGACCGGCTCGGTCTCGCGGAAGGACGAGACGGCGACGACGTCCTCGCCGAGCAGCTCGAGCGCGCCCCGCAGCGCCGCCTCCCGGTCGCCGAGGTTCGAGCCGAGCCCGATGAATGCGCGCGCCACGGGCGGAGGCTATCCTGCGGCCATGCGCCGGCTCGCGGCCCTGGTGGTGCTGTGCGCGCTCGGCGCCGCACCCGCGCACGCCTCGCGCGGCTTCGCGCCGCCGCCCCTGCCCGGCCCGCGGGCGCTCCAGGCGATGAGCCGGCACGGCGCGGTGCTCGTCGAGCTCGACGGGGAGGCCGGCGCCTTCGCGCTCCGGGCGGCGGGCGGCACGATGATCTCGTCGGCGCTGCGCATCTGGAAGGTGCCGGGCCCCGCAGCCGCTCTCCTCGTGCCGCGCCTCGAGGCCGCGGGCGCCGTGCGCGTGGTCGAGCCCGACCGGGCGCACCTGCACCCGTTCGCCCGCCTCGACCAGACCGATCCGCTCGTCCCGACCGAATGGTGGATTCCCGTCGTCGGTGCCGACACGGTCGTCGCGCCGGGGCCGGGCGTGCCCGTGACCATGATCGACTCCGGCCTCGACGTGACGCACCCCGAGTTCGCCAACCGCCCCGACACGAGCCTGCTCAACCAGCAGACCATCGTCACCCACGACGACTCGCACGGCACGGCCACCAGCTCGGTCGTCGGCGCACCCGTGAACGGAGTCGGGCTCGTCGGCGTGTACCCGCAGGCCGTGCTGCGCATGTTCGACGCGAGCCCGGGCGCGGAGATCAGCCATGCCGCGGTGATCCAGGGGATCCTGCAGGCCTCCCTGAGCGGGCGCGGCGTGATCAATCTCAGCCTCGGCGGCCCGGAACCGGACTTCCTGGAGGAGCAGGCAATCGACCTCGCGTTCGGGCGCGGCGCGATCGTCGTCGCCGCGGCCGGAAACGAGTTCCTGAAAGGCAACCCGCTCTCCTACCCCGCGAGCGACCCGCACGTGCTCACGGTCGCCGCGACGACACCGGACGCCAAGCCGGCCAACTTCTCGAGCGCCTCGGCCGCGGTCGACCTGTCCGCCCCCGGCGTGGACATACCGGTCGCGGTGCCTCTCTCGGTCGACCCGACGGGCTACGCCACCGAGGACGGCACGAGCTTCTCGGCGCCGCTCGTCTCGGGCGCGACCGCCTGGGTCTGGACGGTGCGGCCCACGCTCGAGAAGACGCAGCTCTACGACCTGATGCGCTGGTCGGCGAAGGACATCTGGGACAACGGATGGGACAAGGACACCGGCTTCGGGCTGCTCGACATCCCGGCCGCGCTCACGGAGGCCCCGCCGCCGGTCGACCCGCAGGAGCCGAACGACGACATCGACCACGTCAAGGCGGGCGGCCTCTTCGTGCTGCCGAAGCCGCTCGTGAAGGGGACGTTCACCGCCCGGCTCGACCTCACCGACGACCCCGAGGACGTCTACCGGATCAGCGTGCCCGCCAACAGCAGCGTGACGCTCACGATGAAGCCGGACGACAACGTCGACCTCGAGCTCTGGGGCGCGCGGACCGTCACGGTGGGCGAGACCGGCGCCGCACGCCGGCGCGACCTCCTCGGCTTCAGTTCGAAGCCGGCCAAGCAGGCAGACGTCGTTCGCTGGACGAACAAGGGCAAGAGCGCCGTCGTCGCCTACGCCGACGTCTACTTCCCGTCGAGCGCCAAGGCGCTCGACGCGTCCTACACGCTGGCGGTCAAGACCGCGCGCGCTCGCTAGTCGCGGCGGTGTGCTCGACCGGCGCGCCGAGCCGCACGTCGGGCTTGCTGACGCGCACGCGCACGCGCTCGACGGGGAACCGCGCGAGTACCGCGTCGGCGACCGCGGCGGAGAGCGCCTCGAGGAGCTGGAACTTACGCCCGTCGGAGATCTCGCGCACGCACGCCACGACCTCGCGGTAGTCCACCGCGTCCTCGATCCGGTCGCTCACGGCGGCTCCGTCCGGGACCTCGAGCCAGAGGTCGAACAGGAAGCGCTGGCCCTCGCTCCGCTCGTCCTCCTCGACGCCGTGGAAGCCGTGCAGCTCCAACCCGATCACCTCGACCGTGACAGTCACTCTGGCCCCTCAACCGCCGCCGCGACGGTGAGCGCCTCGACGTGCTCGCGCACGTCGTGGACGCGGAAGATCGAGGCGCCGTGCCCGAACGCCGCCACCGCGGCGCCGAGGCTCGCGGCGAGTGTGCCGCGCGTCGCCCGGGGCTCGCCCAGTACCCGCCCGAGCGAGCTCTTACGCGAGACGCCGACGAGGAGGGGGCGGCCGAGCTGCCCGAGCACGCTCAACCGGCGCAGCAGCTCGAGGTTGTGCTCGACCGTCTTGCCGAACCCGATTCCCGGGTCGAGGCAGATCCGCTCCTCGGGCACGCCCGCGTCCACGGCGGCCCGCAGCCGCTCCTCGAGGAAGGCCGTCACCTCGGCGGCGACGTCGCCGTAGCTCGGGTCGCGCTGCATCGTGCGTGGCTCGCCGCGCATGTGCATCAGGCACAGGTAGGCGCCCGAGTCGGCGACCACGCCGGCGAGCTCGGGGTCGCCGCGCAGCGCAGTGACGTCGTTGACCAGCTCCGCCCCCAGGGCAAGCGCCTGCCGCGCCACCTCGGCCTTCGCGGTGTCGATCGAGACCGGGACGCCCTCGAGCCGCTCGAGCACCGGCACGACCCGGCGCAGCTCCTCGTCGAGCGGGATCCCGTCGGCGCCGGGCCGCGTCGACTCGCCGCCGAGGTCGACGATCGCGGCGCCCGCCTCGACCATCCGCCGTGCGGAGGCCGCGGCGGCGTCGGGATCGCCGAAGTGGACGCCGCCGTCCGAGAACGAGTCGGGCGTGATGTTGAGGACGCCCATCACGGACGGGCGGGGAAACCGCAGCTCGATCGGCGCGCGGGTCACGCCGCTAACCCTAACCCCAGAACTCCTTGTGCTCATGAGCACAAGGAGCTGTTCTTCGCGTCAGGCGGAGGGCTCGGGGTCCGGGCCCTGCATCGTCGCGCCCGGCAGCGGGAACGGGCGGGACTTCGGAGTGGTCGGCGCGCGCTTCTTCTCCTCGGCGGGAGCCTCGGGCTCCGCCTCGACCGGCTCGTCGGGGAAGACGGCGTCTTCCGCCTCACCGGCGAGCAGCCGCTCGAACTGCTCCGCGTCGATCGTCTCGTGCTCGATCAGGACGGCCGAGATGCGGTGCAGCTCCTCGATGTGCTCCTGGAGCACGCGGTGGGCCGCCTCGTGCGACTCCTCGATCACGCGGCGGATCTCGTCGTCGATCTCGCGCGCGATCTCGTCGGAGTAGTCGGGCTCGGCGCCCATGTCGCGGCCGAGGAACGGCATGTCGTGGTTACGGCCGAGCACGCGCGGGCCGAGCTTCTCGCTCATGCCGTAGCGCATGATCATCGCCTTCGCCGTCGCGGTGACCTTCTCGAGGTCGTTCGCGGCGCCGGTCGTGATCTCGTGGAAGACGATCTCCTCCGCGGCGCGGCCGCCGAGTGTCATCGCCATCTCGTCCATCAGCGCCGACTTCGTGGTCAGGTACCTGTCCTCGAGCGGCAGCGACACCGTGAGCCCGAGCGCCTGGCCGCGGCTGACGATCGTGATCTTGTGGATCGGGTTCGTGCCCTCGAGGTAGTGGCCGACGATCGCGTGGCCCATCTCGTGGTAGGCCGTGATCTTGCGCTCCTTCTCGGAGAGCAGACGGGCCTTCTTCTCGGGGCCGGCGATCACGCGCATGATCCCCTCCTCGAGCTCCGACTGCTCGATCACCTTCTTGCCCCAGCGGGCGGCGAGCAGCGCGGCCTCGTTGACGAGGTTTGCGAGGTCGGCGCCGGTGAAGCCGGGCGTGCCGGCCGCGAGCGCGTCGAGGTCGATCTCGGGCGCGAGCGGCTTGCCCTTCGAGTGCACCTCGAGGATCTTGCGCCGGCCGATCCGGTCCGGCCGGTCGACGACGATCTGGCGGTCGAAGCGGCCCGGGCGCAGCAGGGCCGGGTCGAGGATGTCGGGGCGGTTCGTGGCGGCGATCAGGATGATGTTGTCCTTCATCTCGAAGCCGTCCATCTCGACGAGCAGCTGGTTCAGCGTCTGCTCGCGCTCGTCGTGGCCGCCGCCGAGGCCGGCGCCGCGGTGGCGGCCGACGGCGTCGATCTCGTCCATGAAGATGATGCAGGGGCTCGACTGCTTGGCCTGCTCGAACAGGTCGCGCACACGGCTCGCACCGACGCCGACGAACATCTCGACGAAGTCCGAGCCGGAGATGGAGAAGAACGGCACGCCCGCCTCGCCGGCGACCGCGCGCGCGAGCAGCGTCTTGCCGGTGCCGGGCGGACCGTAGAGCAGCACGCCCTTGGGGATGCGCGCGCCGAGCGCCTGGAACTTCTTCGGGTTCTCGAGAAACTCCTTGATCTCCTGCAGCTCCTCGACCGCCTCGTCCACTCCGGCCACGTCCTTGAAGGTCGTCTTGGGCGAGTCCGGCGACATCCGCTTCGCACGACTCTTGCCGAAGCTCATCACCTTCGAGCCGCCGCCCTGCACCTGGTTCATCAGGAAGATCCAGAAGCCGAACAGGAGCACGAAGGGCAGCAGCGAGGTGAGGATCGACCACCACGGCGAGGAGCCGGTGCCCTTCGAGTCGAAGGCGATCTTCTGCTTCTGGAGGACATCCTGGAACTGCACCTGCGACTGGTCGCTCGGGTAGTGGACGATCTGCTTCTTGCCGTCCGCGCCGGCGCCGTAGACGATGATCTCCCGCTTGCTCGGGTTGAAGACGACCTCGCTGATCGAGGCGGGATCGGTCTTGGCCTGCTGGATCACGGCCGAGTAGGTCGTCTTCTGGGTCTTCTTGCCCGTCGTGACGAGCGTCTGCGTGGCAAGCCAGACGATCGCTGCGATCACGATCAGCGGGAAGAGCGCGCTGCGGAAGAAACGACTCACGAGAATCTGCCCGGAGGGTAGCAGCCGAGGTGCAGGCTACCGTCCCCCGACCGGGTTGTTCAGATGCCCTCGGGGACGAGGTCGGGACGGAGAACAGCCACGTATGGAAGGTTGCGGTAGCGCTCGGCGAAATCGAGCCCGTAGCCGATCACGAAGCGGTTGGGGATCTCGAAGCCGACGTAGCGCACCGGCACGTCGATCTCGCGCCGCTCGGGCTTGGTCAGCAGGGCGCAGACCTCGAGGCTCGACGGGTCGCGCGCCTCGAGGTTGCGGATCAGGTACGACAGGGTGAGGCCCGAGTCGATGATGTCCTCGACGACGAGCACGTCGCGGCCCTCGATGTTGATGTCGAGGTCCTTGAGGATGCGGACGACGCCCGACGAGTCGGTCGAGGCCCCATAGCTCGAGATCGCCATGAAGTCGACCTCGCACGCGACCGTGAGGCAGCGCATCAGGTCGGCCATGAAGAAGACGGCGCCCTTGAGCACCCCGATCAGGAGCAGGTCGCGGCCCACGTAGTCGGCGGAGATCTCCTCGCCGAGCTCGCGCACGCGATTCCGCAGCGCGACCTCCTCGATCAGGATCTCGCCCACCCCGTGCGTCAGCTCCGCGCTGCTCACCCGCGCCCCTCGCCTGACGCGGGGGCAACCGCTCTGGACCGGCGCATCACGTCCGCACGGCCTTCACGCCGGGCGCCTCGACGATCCCGGGCACGGCGACGACGTCCTCGCCGCGTACGACGAGCGGCCAGGCCTCGCGCTCGGAACGGGGGATCTTGGCGTCGACGAACACATCCTGGATCTTCTTCGTCCGTCCGGCAAGCCGGTCGCCGGGCCGCCAGGCGCGGACCCTGAGGCCGGGGAGCTCCGACTCGATCCGCCACGGGCCCCATTCGACCTCGCGGTCGAGCGGGACGGGGCTCCGCTCGAGCCAGAGCCGGTCGTACTCGCGCACCGCCTGCACGCCGCCGCCGAGGTCGAGGCGCTTCGAGCCGACGGGGGCGTCGAGCAGCTCCTGGAGCTCCGGCGGCATCACGCGGCGCTCGTCGGCCGCGCGCAGGATGTTGCCGTCAGCGTCCGGGTGGAGGCGCCGTAGAAGCGGCAGGAGGTCGGACCGGATCAGGCCGCGCACGGTGTCGGGATTGGTCGAATCGGTGCGCCACGGCAGCCCGCCGGCGGCGCAGTAGGCCTCCGTCTCCTCGCGCCAGAGCGGCAGCAGGGGCCGCACGACGCCGTCCTCCCGCCTGACCTTGATCCCGCGGGTCGTCCCGCTCGCCGCGAGCCGGTAGAGGACGGTCTCGACCTGATCGGAGGCGGTGTGGCCCGTCGCCCGCAGGCGGTCGGCGGCGACCGCGTAGCGCAGGTCGCGCAGCTCGGCCTCGGTGCGCCCGGGCGGGACCTCGACGACCTCGGCGCCCATCAGCTCGACGCAGAAGCGCGCGTCCTCGTCGGACTCGGCGCCGCGCAGCCCGTGGTTCACGTGGAGCGCGCGCACCCGGTAGCCGAGCGAGCCGAGGGCGTGCCAGAGGCAGGTGGAGTCGGCGCCGCCCGAGACGAGGCACGTCACCTCGCCGCCGGGAGGGATCAACTCGTGCCTGCGAACGTGCTCCTCGATCCTCGCCAGCGGCTCCATGCCCTCATTCTGACAGGAGCGAGAGGATCCCCCGGTCGCGCTCGTAGGTGAGGAGCGCGGCGGCCTCGTCCGGCGCCAGCCAGCGGATCTCGTCCACCTCGCCGTTCGGCTCGAAGGCCCCGTCGACGCGACGCATCAGCCAGTAGCGGACCGTCTTCGGGCCCGCCGAGACCTCGTAGCGCGTCTCGCCCAGCTCGCGCACGGCCTCACAGCGGAAGCCGGTCTCCTCCTCGACCTCGCGCAGCGCGCAGGCGAGGTCGGTCTCCCCCGGCTCCGCCTTGCCCTTCGGCAGGCTCCAGTCGCCGTACCGCTGTCGGTGGACGACGAGCACGCGCCCGTCCTCGACGAGCACGCCTCCGGCCGCGCGGACCTCCATGCAGGCAGCTTAGAGCTCCTTTCGAAACGAAATGAGCCCTTAGAGCAGCGGCTTCACGTCGCAGCCGCGCGCCGCAAGGCCGGGCGCCGCCTGCTCGAGCACGTTGTGCGCGAAGTTGGCGAGCCCGTAGGAGCGCTGGATGTGCGACGCCGCCTCCTTGTGCTTCGCCTCCGCCGTCATCGCGCGCCCGTACTCGGTGAACATCGCGGCCATCAGTGACTGGATCGTCTTCAGCGAGTAGTCGCTCGGCTGGGTCGCCCTGACGTTCCTGGCCGCGAGCACCGCCTGCGAGGCGACGTCCTTCGGCGAGCCCATGCCCTGCTGGAACTGATCCGCCATCAGGCCGAGCGCGGTCATCGAGGTCTGGGCGGTGTCGAGGAACTGGCGGTCGGTGGCCGAGCACGTGTGCGCGAGCGGTGCGCTCGAGCACGCCGACCCCAGCAGGACGATCCCGCTGAGGAGGACGCAGCCCGCCGCAGAGAGGCTCCGACTCCGCATACGCGCCCTCTATCGGCGGTGCGCGCCGCAGCCCTGGATCACTCGTTCGGGGGGCTGCCCGGAGCGGGGCCGCGCCCGGGCGCGCGTGGCGAGTCGAGCGGCGCGGCGCCCGGCCGTGCGCCGGCCGCGGACCGGGCGGCCAGCTCGTTCAGCGCCCAGCGGCCGAGCCAGAAGACGAGCGCCAGCCCGAGCACGCGCCTCACCATGACGGCGCCTCCGCCCAGGCCTCGAGCCGCGCCGTCGCCGCCTCGAGCTCGGCCCGTGAGAAGCGGTGCAGCGTGGCGAGCGGCACCGACTCGACGAACGGCGCCGGCCCCGAGAGGAGGTAGCGGATCGCGAGCGCGTGCGTGACGGCGAGAAGCGCTCGCTCCTCCCGCGCGAGGAGCGTGCGGAAGCCGCGGGCAAAGCGGCGCGCCGCCTCCGCGCGGGGCTCTGCCCCACCCGGCCCCTCCTGCTCGGGCCGGTGCGCGACCGCCCACTCGCGGTAGGCGGAGAGAGGGCCGCCCTCGTACGCTCCGAAGCCGATCTCGTTCAGGTCGGGGAGGACGAGCCGCGGCACGGTGCGCCCGTCGAGCGCGAGCTCCGCCGTCTCGATCGTGCGCGGAAACTCGCTCGTCACGCAGAGGTCGACCGGCTCGCCCGCGAGCGAGCGGGCGAGCGAGCGCGCCTGGGCCTGCCCGGCCCCGGTGAGCGGGGACGGGAACAGCAAGTCGCCGTTCACCTCGCCGCGGGCGCCCGACTCGCTCTCGGCGTGGCGGGTGAGCAGGAGCGTCTCCATCAGCCGAGCGGGCGCGCCTCGAGCGGCGTCTCGCCCTCGGGCCCGACGCGGTAGGCGCGCGCGCCCGGCAGGAACGACACGACCTCCCGGAGCTCCGTACCGTTGAAGTGGAGGGCGGCGCCGTCGTCCGCAGCCAGGCCGGGCGCGAACCCGTCCGCGATCAGCCGCGTGTACGTCGGCCGGCGCTCGGGCTCGCCGTCGTAGTGCGGGCACGCGCTCCCGGCGAGGAAGCCGAGCCCGTCGCGCAGCGCCGCGAGGGGCCCGAACGAGTCGGTGACGCCGCCCTCGAACCAGCAGATCATCCCCGCGCTCACGCCCGCGAGCACGACTCCCGCCTCCCAGGCCTCGCGCAGGATCGCGTCCACCCCGTGCACGCGCCAGACGGCGAGCGCGTTCGCCGTGTTGCCGCCGCCGACGTAGATCGCGTCCTGGGAGAGCAGGAAGGAGCGCAGGTCCTCGACCTCGCGCTCGAAGAGGAAGAGGTGGCTCGTGGCGGCGCGGCCGCCGAGGCTCGCATAGAAGCCCATCGTGCCGAGCTCCGAGTCGCCCCCGGCGGTCGGCAGGTAGCAGACGCGCGGCCGCTCCTTGCCCGTCAGCCCGAATACGAGCTCGTCGAGCAGGCGCCGCTCAGGGGCGAGCCAGCCGCCGCCCAGCGCCAGGATGTGCCGCTCACCCATGGGTGCGAACGCTACTTGACGGCGAACACGGGGCCGGGGCAGGCCACGGCGCCGAGGTTCACGTCCCGGATCGCCTGCCTGAACGCGTTGTAGGACGGTTTCGGCGTCCCGTCGGCCCAGAGCACCCCGGACTGCCAGCCGCCGAGGTCGCGCTCGTCAGCGAGCTCGAAGTTGAAGAAGGCGCCGACGGCGGGCTGGCAGTAGGCGAGCCGGACGGCTGCCGCGAGCTGGGCGCCCTGGGATGCGGCGAGGTGGTGGTCGGTCTCGGTGCCGTGGTACCCCGCGCTCCGGGAGGGGTCGACGGCCGTCTGGAACCCGTCCTCCAGGTACCAGATCGAGACGCCGCGCTCCCCCGGCACCGGCTGGGCCGTGCCCTGAAACGCGGTGCGCAGGGCCTGCATCAGGCGCTCGTAGTCGCCCTCGTCGAGCGAGGCGCCCTTGTGCACCGTGTCCGGCGCCTCGTCGGAGCGGTTCGGGTAGGCGTTGTGGCCGATCGTGTCGAGGATTGGTAGCCGGCGGCCGCTCGCCCGCAGCGCGGCGCCGAGGCCCTGATACCAGGCGGCTGGCTTCTGGTGCGGGGCGCTCGCGGCGATCACGTTCACGCGCGGGCGGACGGCGTGGAGGACGTCCCAGCAGCGCGCGAGCAGCGCCTCGTAGGCCGCCGGCGCGCCCTGCTGGGGCCTCCAGAACGTGGCCGAGTTCGGCTCGGTCCAGACCACGACGTCGTTCACCGTCGGGTAGCGCTGCAACAGCGAGGCGGCGAAGCCGCAGAACCGGTCGCGCGAGCCCTGATCGAGCGGCGCGTCGGCGGGCCCGCCGCTCACGGCCAGGACGACACGCAGGCCGAATGCGGCGGGGACCACGCGCCCGAGCTCGGTCAGGTCGGTGCGCGTCGGCCCCGACTCGTTCGCGTGCCAGGTCACCGTGACCCGCAGCGCCTTCAGCCCGAGGTCGCGGTAGACGGCGAAGTAGGCGCCGTTTCGGGCGGTCCACTTCGCGTTGTCGTCGTCCACGCCCACGAGCAGCCCTGTCCCCGCGGCCGCCGGGGCCGAGGTCACGAGGAGCGTGAGGAAGACTGCCGCAGCCATCCGCATGGACACCGTGATCGGCACTGCGCGTAAGGCGGAGCGCAGGCTTAGGTAAAGCGGGTGTCAAAAAACGAGGCTGCGGTACGCGCCCTGCCGGTGCATCCCGATCGCGTCGTAGAGGCGGATCGCGCGGTCGTTCTCGGGCCGGACGAACAGACAGACGGCCGGGGTGTCGGCGAGCAGCACCCGGCAGAGGTCCCGGAGGCCGCGCCGGGCATAGCCCCGGCCGCGGGCTGCGGGGTCGGCCCACACCTGCTGCAGCTGCACCGCGGCCGGCGTCCAGGCCGACGCCTCGGCCTTGAAGCGAATCACGCCGTGCTCCTCCCAGAGCCACGAGCGCCCCTCCTCGATCTGGACGCGCGTGCGCCGGCGGAAGCCCTCCGGGTCGCGGGCGAGCGGGTCGATGCCGAGCTCCTCGAAGTGCGCGGCCGCGCACGCGGGGACGAGCAGGGCCAGGTCGTCGGCGACCGCCGCGCGGAGGCCCGTCTCGCCGGGCTCCGGCGGCTCGCGCAGCACGTAGACCGGCTGGCCCGGCCGGTCGTCTCGGGGCTCCGGGAGCAGGTCTCGCGCGGCCTCCCACAGGTCGCCGACCGCGCGCTCGGCGCCGATGATCATCCGCGCCCTTGCGCGCACGGCGGCGGGCCCGAACGCGGCGCACCCCTCGCCCGAGGGCACGATGTTCGCGCCCGCGTGGCAGAGGGCCGTGAGCGACCCGTCGTCCCGCTCGACCGCGACGAATCGGCCCAGCCCGCGCCGCGCCACGTCCTCGAGGAAGACCCGCTCGACAGGGTCCTCCGCGCAGAAGGCGAGCACCTGCTCGATCCGTGGCACGGCGAGCACCCGCGTCACGCTACCCGGTAGGGTTGCGCGGTGCCCATTCACCTGAGAGCGGAGCCCGGCGCCTACGCCGAGGCCTGTCTGCTACCCGGCGATCCACTCCGGGCCAAGTACATCGCAGACACCTATCTCACGGACGTCGTCCAGGTGAACGGGGAGCGAGGGCTGCTCGGCTACACGGGCACCTTCGAGGGCGCGCGCGTCTCGGTGCAAGGCACCGGGATGGGCTGCCCCGGGGCCACGATCGTGTTCGAGGAGCTCGTCCAGCTCGGATGCAAGCGGCTGCTGCGCGTCGGCACCTGCGGCGGCCTCCAGCCCCACCACTCCCTCGGCGACCTGATCGTCGCGCTCTCGGCGGTGCCGGCGGACTCGACCGCCATGCACCTCGTCGCGAACGAGCCCCACTGCCCGACGGCGAGCTGGGAGCTGATCCACGGCTCCGTGCACGCGGCGAAGGAGCTGGGCCTGCCGATGCACGTCGGCCCGATCGTCTCGAGCGACCTCTTCTACAACCCCGACGAGGGCCAGTACGAGCGCTGGTCGAAGCGCGGCGTGCTCGCCGTGGAGATGGAGGCGGCCGCGCTCTTCACCGTGGGCGCGATCCGCGGCGTCCAGGCGGGCTGCCTGCTGACCGTGAGCGACATCGTCGTGGAGGGCGAGTTCAAGCGGATCTCCGACGACGAGCTCAAGGCGGCGGTCGACCGCATGACGCGCGTCGCCCTGGCCGTCGCCTCCGAGGATTAGCGACCAGGTCGTATTCCTGGTCAACCCGGCCTCCGACAACGGGGCGACGGGCAGGCGCTGGCCGGAGCTCGCCCACTCACTCGCGCGGGCCGGCCTGAACGGGGACGCACTGTTCTCGGAGGAGCGCGGGCACCTGACGGAGCTCGCCCGGACCGCGGCGGACGGCGGCGCGACGCTGCTCGTGGTGGTCGGCGGCGACGGCTCGGTCAACGAGGCGGCCCATGCGATCGCGGGCCGCGAGAACGTCGACCTGGCGGTGCTCCCACGTGGCACGGGTACCGACTTCGTGCGCGAGTTCGGGATCCCAACGAACCCGGTCGAGGCGGCCGCGGTCGCCCTGGGCACCCGCACGCGCGTGCTCGACCTCGGCCGCGTCACCTACCGCGCGTGGGCGGGCGGCGAGGCCGAGGGCTGGTTCGTGAACGTGGCGAGTGCCGGGATGAGCGGCGCGATCGCCAAGCGCACGAACGAGTCGTCGAAGGCGCTGGGCGGGAAGGCCTCCTACCTCTGGTCGACGCTCGCCGTGTTCTCGCGCTGGAGCGCCGACCGCGTGCGCGTCAGCGTGGACGGGGAGAGCCGCGAGGCGACGATGCACGACGTGATCGTCGCCAACTGCCGCTACTTCGGCGGCGGGATGAAGATCTGCCCCGACGCGAAGCCGGACGACGGCCTCTTCGACGTGCTCCTGCTCGGCGACCTGACCAAGCGCGACCTCCTGATGACGCTCCCGAAGGCCTACAGCGGCAGGCACCTGCCGCACCCGAAGGCGGAGCTCCTGCGCGGGGCCGTCGTCACCGTGGACGCCGACGAGCCGCTCCCGATCGAGCTGGACGGCGAGCAGCCCGGGACGACGCCCGCCCGCTTCGAGATCGTGCCGCACGCGCTGCGGCTTCGTGTTCCCTGAGGCGAGGGCGTAAGGTCACGCGAAGAGTCCTCTTCGAAGGGAGCTGATCACGATGGCGCAGGCGATGAGTCGTTCGTTCGACCAGGCCGACGAGCACGCGGAGAAGGGCGGAGTGAAGATCGATGTCGTCTATCTCGGCGATGTCAAGGTGAAGCGGGCGACCTACCCCGCGGGCTGGCGCTTCTCGAAGGACATGGGCGCCGACCGCTGCCAGGACAACCACGTCGCGTACGTCGTCTCCGGCGCCATCCACTCCGTCTGGGACGACGGCACGACGCTCGACATCAAGGCAGGCGACGTGTGCGTGATCCCGGCGAACCACGACGCCTGGTGCGACGAGGAGTGCACGATCGTCCAGTTCGACGAGTTCGAGGGGGCGGCCGTCCGGTTCGGGCTGAGCTAGGCCCGCTCGACGACGGCGAGGATGTGCGTCCCGCCGTCCAGCGCGCCCGGCTCGCGGCACGCGGCGAGCTCGATCTCCAGGAACCGGTCGTCCCACGCCTCGTTGACCGAGAGGAAGTTGGCCGCCGAGGCGGCGACCACGCGGCACGGATGGCGGCCGAGGAGCGCCTGGAGGTCGCTCCAGCGGTACATCCGGCAGACATGGCCGTTGTTGACATCGGCGGGAAGGTCGCCGGTCTCGACCACGTCGGCGACGGCGCGCTGCCAGCCGAACTCCTCGATCAGGTCCGGTAGGTACGAGGAGAAGGCGCGGAGCGAGCCGAGCAGGGACATGACGCTGAGCAGGACGAGGCCGCCCGGCCTCGTGACGCGCAGCAGCTCCGCAAGCGCCCGGTCAGCCTCGCCGAGCACGTAGCTGAGCGGCCCGCCGTAGCAGACGACGGCGTCGAACTCGCCGTCGCGGAACGCGCCGAGGTCGACGATGTCCAGCAGGAGCCGCCGCTCGACCGACGCCTCGACGGACGCAGTCTTCTCGCGGTGGAGCGCGAGCTGGGCGGGCGAGATGTCTCCGACGACGACCCGCGCGCCGATCCCGGCGAGCTCGAGCGTGAACCTGCCCGGCCCGGCGCCGGCCTCGAGCACGCGATCGCCCGGGCGCACGAACTCCCGCAGCGCTCGGCGGTGCACCTCGAGAGCGACCCGGTCGTGCGGGTTGAGGTCGAACCGCTCCCACTCGCGCTCCCCGTAGTCGTCGAAGTAGCCCGCGATGTGCTGCGGGTCGTACGGGATGCGGGGCAGGGCGCTACGCCGCCGGTGTTTTCCGGGCCGCGGGCTTCTTCGCCGTCGGCTTCCGCGCCCCGGACTTCTTCTTCAGCGCTGCGAGCTGCTTCTCGAGCGCGCTCACGCGCGCCTCGAGCGACTCGACGCCGCGGACGCGCTTCGTCAGCTCGTCGATACGCATGCGCGTCGTGTTCGCGGCCTCGACGATCGCCTTGCCGGCGGACGACTTGCTCAGCTGCTGGATCGCGTCCTCGCCCGCGTCGGTGAGCCGTGCCAGCAGATCCTTCTGCTCCTTCTTCGTAGCCATGACACTCCCTTGCTCGCGGTTCAGGATGGACCTTAGCGCGGCTGCGTCGCCGCCCGCTGCACCGCGTCGTTGACGCGCGTGACGACGTACGTGAGCTCGTAGCAGCCGCGCGTGTTCGACTTCGGGCAGCTCGTCGCCTGCCGGATCGGGTCGTCACGGTGGAGGCCGAGCGCGGCGACCGGAGAGGCGAAGCGGTGGACGACGATCCCGGGCACGTCGTCCGAGGCCGCGTTGCCGACCTCGCCCGAGGTCGGGCACGGCCAGACCGCCTTCGCCTGGTTGCCGAAGCTGAGCGAGCCGAAATCGCACTCCCGGGCGAACGCGAGGAGCCGCCACGGCTTGCCACGGGGCAGGTACACGTCCACCGTCTGCTTCCCCGGATAGCTCTGGCCGTCGCGCGTGAAGAGGACGCTCGGCGCCCACGCGCTCCAGATCCCGGCGGCGTCCCAGTAGAGATTCCACTCTCCCGGCGCCGTGGTGATCTGCCCGTCCAGGATCGACTCGACGCTCACGCAGCCCTGGTTCCCCGGCAGGCAGCCCGGATCCATCGCGCGGCGCACGAGCAGGCTGCGGAAGGACACCCGCAGATGCTGCGGCAGCGCCGTGGCCGGCGTCTTCGTCCAGCCGAGGAAGACCTGCTTCGCAACGACGAGGCGCGTGCCGGGCGCAGCGGAGAGCCTCATCGTCACGACGGCGGCCCCGTTTCTGATCGCCACGGTCGGGGCGGCGCCGCCGACGCCGCCCTGGTCGACGACCCGGACGCGCAGCGTCCCCGCGCCAGGCGGCTTCGGCGGCGCCGGGAGCACGAAGCGGTAGTCGCCGCTGACGTCCTGCCACGCCGGCTGGGTGAGCAGGCAGGCCTTGAAGGCGTCCTGGCCCCCCTTCGTCTTCAGGGCGCAGTCGGCGATCACGCCCGCCGGCGTCGAGTCGGTCGAGACGAAGAGGTCGCCCTCCCGCTCGCCCCACGGGCTGCGGGCCGAGACCGCGCGCTGCACCCAGAGGGCGCGGAACGGGTGGAGCTCGGTGCGCTCGCCGCCGGGCTTCCAGTGGCCGCAGTCCCAGACCCACGAGCCGAGGATCTCCACGCGGTCGCCCGGATCCGGCCAGGAGAACACCGGCGTCACGTTCGACTCGCGCTCGACGTGCAGGCGCCCCGCCGTCTCGTCCTCACCCTCGAAGTTGCCGGTCTGCTCCGCCTCGTTGCCGCCGACCATGAAGGAGTAGGCCGGGTCGGGCTTGACGTTGATCAGGAAGTCGTAGGCGTCGTGGCTGAGCGGATCGTCCGTGCCGGACGGGTGGCTGCCCAGGTAGGGCTGGTCCCCCGCGTCCACGACCCCTTTCGCCCACTGCGGCGGCGGCGCGCCTCCGTCGCGGGCGTTGACGTAGACCCAGGTGGGCGCGACGCGCCGGTAGACCGCGTTGAGGTCGCGTGGGCAGCCGTCGGCGACCGCCTGCGCCGCGGGGTCCGGCCGTTCCACGGCGTAGACGGCGTACGCGGTCGACGCGGCGACCGCGAGCACGGCAGCAAGCACGAGGCCCCGCTTCACGTCACCGATGATGACAGGCGCGACGGCACGGGGTCGAGCGGCCGGTACGGCTCGCGAAGCGGCGGCCGCGCGTCCGCCTCGCCCCTGTTCGGCCACAGCGCGAGCGCGCGCTCGGCCTGTGCGGTGATCGTGAGCGACGGGTTGACGCCGAGGTTGACGCTCACGGCCGAGCCGTCAACGACATGGAGGCCCGGGTGCGAGAAGACCCGGTGGTAGGCGTCCACGACGCCGGTCTCGGGCGAGGCGCCGATGCAGGCGCCGCCGAGGATGTGCGCCGTCGTCGGCACGTCGAGCAGCACCTCGTTGAGCGAGCTGCCCGGCCGGCCGCAGATCTCCTCGGCGGTGAGCCGCGCAGCCTCGTTCGCCTGCGGGATGTAGCTCGGGCTCGGCTCGCCGCTGCCACGCGAGCTCGCCAGCCGCCCGCGCCGCAGGCGCAGCCGCAGCGCGTTGTCGTGCGACTGCATCACGAGCAGGATGATCGTCCGCTCCGACCAGCGCCGCACCGAGAGGCTGCGCACGAAGACGAGCGGATGGCGGGCGACCTGGCCGAGGAAGCGCAGCTGGCGCGGGGGCCCGGCACCGCCGTCCACAAGGAGTGTCGCGAGCAGGCCCATCGCGTTCGAGCCGCGCGGGTAGCGCACGGGCTCGACGTGCGTCTGCGGGTCGGGGTGGATCGACGAGGTGATCGCGACGCCCGTCGAGTAGTCCACCGCCCGCGTGCCGGCGGTCGCGCCGACGATCGCCTCGGAGTTCGTCCGCACGCGCTCGCCCACGAGCGGGCCGCCGAGGCCGGAGCGCAGCAGCAGCTCGACGGTGCCGAGCACGCCCGCCGCGAGCACGACCTGGCCCGCGCGGAAGCGCTCGGGCTCGCCGCGCCGCCGCCCCGGCCGCTCCGCCCGCACCTCCCAGGTCCCGTCTGCGAGCGGCGCCAGAAGCGTCGCCTCGCGCTCGGGGAGGACGAGCGCGCCGAGCCGCTCGGCGAGGTAGAGGTAGTTGCGGTCCAGCGTGTTCTTGGCGCCGTGGCGGCAGCCGACCATGCACCCGCCGCAACGGATGCAGCCGCTGCGGCGCGGGCCGGCGCCGCCGAAGTAGGGGTCGTCCACCTCCTGGCCCGGCTCGCCGAAGAAGACGGCGACCTCGGGCTGGTGGTAGGTGTCGCCGACGCCCAGCCGCTCGGCGACGCGCCGCATCACGAGGTCGGCGGGGGTCTCGAAGGGCACGCTCGCCGCGCCGAGCATCCGCCGCGCGAGCGCGTAGTAGGGGGCGAGCTCGGCGCGCCAGTCGGCGACCCCGGCCCACTGCGGGTCGCGCCAGGCGTCCTCGAGCGGCTCGTAGAGCGTGTTCGCGTAGACGAGCGAGCCGCCGCCGACACCCGCGCCCGAGAGGACGAGCACGTCGTGGAGCAGCGTCAGCCGCTGGATCCCGTGCAGGCCGAGCTTCGGCGCGTAGAGGTAGCGGCGCAGATCCCAGCTCGTGCGCGGGAAGTCGCCGGGCCCGAAGCGGCGCCCGGCCTCGAGCACGCACACCGTGTAGCCCTTCTCGGACGCGCGCAGCGCGGCGACGCTGCCGCCGAAGCCACTCCCCACGACGACCACGTCGAACTCCCTCATGCGAGCTCCGCGACGACCGCGGCCAGCGTCTCGCCGGCCGGAGCCTCGAGCTTCAGCACGGCACGGCCGTCGAGCCCGGTCGGCCCCTGGTTGAGGATCGCGAACGCGCCTCCGGCCGCGATCGTCTCGAGGGGCAGCCCGGCGACCGGGTAGACCTCGAGCGACGAGCCGACCGCAAGGAGAAGCCTTGTCCCGCGCGCGAGCGCGGTGGCGCGCTCGATCGCCTCCTCGGGCAGCAGCTCGCCGAACATCACGACGTCGGGCCTCAGCACCGCCTCGCACTGCGCGCAGCGCGGCACGGGCAGCAGCTCGAGCACGCGCTCGAGCGGGGTGGCCTCGCCGCAGCCGGGGCAGGAGGCGGTGCGGATCGAGCCGTGCACCTCCACGACGTCCCTGCTTCCGGCCCGCTCGTGCAGCCGGTCGATGTTCTGGGTCACGACCGCCTCGACGAAGCCCTGCCGCTCGAGCTCCGCGAGTGCGAGGTGCCCCGCGTTCGGCTCGGCGCCGGCGAGCATCCCCAGGCGCGGCCCGTAGAACTCCCAGATCCGGGCCGGGTTTGCGCGAAACGACTCGATCGAGCCGTAGTCGTACGGGTCGAACCGGGCCCACAGCCCGGTCGGGGAGCGGAAGTCCGGGATCCCGCTCTCGGTCGAGACGCCGGCGCCCGTCAGGACGACGCACGGCCTCAGGTCGCGGATCAGCGCAGCCAGGCGCGCGACATCGCTCACGGATCGATTCTAGAGTTGCAGCGAATGGACGGCTTCAACTTCTCGACCGAGGTGCGCGTGCGCTTCGCGGAGACCGACGCCCAGGGCGTCGCGCACAACACGGCCTACATCGTCTGGTTCGAGGTCGCGCGCGTCGGCTATCTCGCGCGGCACGCCGGCGGCTACCAGGCGCTCCGGGACGAGGGGCTCGAGGCGATCGTGACCGAGACCCACGTCAACTACCACGCCCCCGCGCGCTTCGACGACGTCGTCTCGATCCACGCGCGCTGCAGCGAGGCCCGCGGCGCGCGGTTCCGCTACGACTACGCGATCGAGCGGGACGGCGAGCTGCTCGCGGACGGCTGGACGCGCCACGCGACGGTCGATGCGGTCACCTTCCGGCCGACCCGGGTGCCCGCCTGGCTCGCCGAGGCGATCGCTACGGCTGAGACGTGAGCGCGGGGGACACGGGCTTGTGCGCCGCCGGCTGCGGCTTCGCCTTCGGCTTCGTGCCGACGAGGAGGACGGTCGGCTCGGCCCGGTAGGACGAGTGCCAGACGTCGTCGTAGAGGAGCTTCCCGCCCGGCGCGTACACCTTCCGCTCGACGCTCGTCGCCTCGGGCGGCGAGCCCTGGGTGTCGATCTTGCTCTTCCCCTTGAGGAGGGTCGGGTCCTTGACGCGCTTCACCGGCGCCTTGCCCGTGGCGCGAAGCGGCGCCGCAACGGACTCGACCCGACGGTTCTGCGGCGCCCCGTACAGCGTCACCCGTAGCGACGAGCCGGTGACGAACGTCCGCAGGTAGAGCCAGTGCGCAGTGTCGTTCACGAAGCGCAGATCGACGTTCGGGTAGTTGACGGTCGCGTCGCGGCCGAGCGGGTAGTGACTGATGTAGAGCGCGTGGTTCGTGCGCGCGGTGATCTTCAGCCCCGCGTCGAACGCGGCGTTGAAGACGGTCGTCGAGACCTGGCAGACACCGCCGCCGAGCCCCGTCTGCAGCTCGCCGTTGATGATCACCGGCGCAGTGAGGAAGCCCTTGGCGGCCGTGCGCTCGCCCGTGGCGCCGTTGAACGACCATTCCTTCCCCGGTGCGATCAGCTGCCTGTCGACCAGGCGTGCGACGGTCTGCACGTTGTGGATCCTGTTCGGCACGCCGCCGAAGAACGTCTCGTAGGTGCTGACGGTCCCCGTGATCCCCATCGCGCGCGCGTCGGCCGTCGTCCGCTTCGCCGGCTCCGCGACGACGGCGAGCCGCGCCACGCGGTTCACCGGCGAGAGCGCGGCGGCGAGCAGAGCCTGTGCGGTGGCGGGGACGTCGAGCGTCGTGCCCATCTTGGCGGGTACGACGCGGATCCCGGCGGCGGTCACGGCGAAGTCCGCGTCCACGGGCGCCCGGTCGACGCGCCGCATCAGGAGCGCGAACCAGTCATCGGCCGCCGGACCGCCGACCCGCAGCGCGGTGGTGCCGCCGTGGGGGAGCTCGAGCAGGGACGAGAGCTGCGCGGGTGTGAGGCGCCAGCGGGTCGGCCCGAGCGCGAGCCGCACCGGTGCAGAGAGCGCCACGCGCGCCTGCGCGGCGACCGGGGCGAGTTGCGCCGCGGTCACGTGCACCGGCTCGGTGCTCACCGGCAGCGCGACCACCCCGCGCTCGAAGCCGACCAGGGTCGTGAGGATGACCGGGCCGGCAGCCCTCCGGTCGAGCGCGCCCCCGGCCTGGCCGTGAACGACGACGGGGCGCCCACCCCGAAGCTGCACCGAGGCGTCGATGTGCCGGAGGTCGACGTCCTGTGCCAGACGGTCGAGCTCGTAGGCCATCGCGCCCGGGAACACGCGGGGCCTGGGCCGGACGTCGGCGCCGAAGAAGCGCACGTCGAGGCGCCTGAAGCCGCGCAGCGGGCCGTAGCCCCGCCCGGCGCGCCGGGCCTGGGCGAGCGCGGAGCTCCAGTCGGGCTTCACGCCGAGCTCCGCAGCGCTGATGCGAAACGTATGGCCGGCGGCGGTGAACGCGACCGGCACCTGCTCGACCGCGGCGAAGCGGCGCTCGAGCTCACGGCGCGCCTCCACAGGGGTCAACCCACCGACGTCCACCCCGGCGACGGTGACGCCCGCCGCGAGGCGCCCGGGGGAGCCGGCGAAGACCGCGCCGACCGCGAGCGCGACGACCGCGAGCACGACGACGAGGGGCAGCCCGCGCGAGAGCAGGAGTCGCCTGCGCCGCGGCCGGGAGCGCCCTACTCGAAGTGGAGACGTTCTCGCGTCGACCTGCACCGAACGACCGATACTAGCGGCACTAGTCTCGCGGGCGCTCGGTCCAGCCGTGGCGCAAGTAGGTGGCGACGACCTGCCGCTGGATCTCGGACGTTCCCTCGACAATCTGGAACACCTTCGCGTCGCGGAGCCACTTCTCGACCGGGTGGTCGCGCATGATCCCCGCCCCGCCGAGGATCTGTACGGCATCGGTCGCGGCGCGCATCGCGGCGTCCGCCGCAAAGGCCTTGGCGTAGGAGCCGAGCAGGCCCGCGTCGCGCCCCGCGTCCACGGCGGCGGCCGCGCGCCAGACGAGCAGCCGCGCGGCCTCGAGCTCCATCGCCATCTCGGCGAGCTTGAACGAGACGCCCTGCTTGGCGATCAGGGGCCTGCCGAACGCCTCGCGCTCGCACGCGTAGGCCGTCGCGGCCTCGAAGGCGGCGCGGCCGACCCCGACGGCGCCGGCGGCCACCTGCGGCCGCGAGATCTCGAAGAAGTCCATCGCGACGAGGAAGCCCTGCCCCTCCTCGCCGAGCAGTCGGTCGGCGCTGAGGCGCGCCTCGTCGAGCACGATCGAGCCTGTGTAGGAGGCGCGCAGGCCAAGCTTGCGCTCCTTGCGGCCGGCCCGGACGCCCGGATCGTCCCGCTCGACGATGAAGGCGGTGATCGCGCCGTCGAGCTTGGCGAAGACGAGCGTGACCTCGGCGATGCCGCCGTTCGTGACGTAGACCTTCTCGCCGGACAGCACGTAGCCGTCCCCCTCCCGGCGCGCGGCAGCGGTGATCGCGGAGAGGTCGGAGCCCGCGTGCGCCTCCGTGAAGGCGATCGCCGCGAGACAGCCCTCCTCGGAGGCGAGCCTGGGCAGGTAGCGGTCTCGTTGTGCCTCGGTGCCGTAGCGGACGAGCGGGCGGACCGGGAACATCGTCGCCTGGATCGTCGCCGCGAGGCCGGCGCAGCCCCAGGAGAGCTCCTCGGCGATCAGCGCCGCGGTGACCGCGCCGACGCCGCCGCCGCCGTACTCGGCCGGCACCGCATACGAGGTGAGGCCGAGTCGCGCCGCCCTGGTGAGCAGGTCCGGCGGGAACTCGTCCCGCTCGTCCCACTCGGGCGCGATCGGGCGCAGCTCGCGCTCGGCGAACTCGTGCGCGAGCGCCTGGAGCTCCCGCTGCTCGGGCGTCGGCTCGAACGAGATGCCGACGGCGGTGGCGTCAGAAGACGAAGAGCTCGACACCGCCGCTCACGTTCAGCTCGATCCCCGTGATGTACCCCGCGAGGTCGGAGCAGAGGAAGGCGATCGCGTTGGCGATGTCCTGCGGCTCGCCGGGGCGCTTGAGCACGGTGCGCTTGACGATCCGCTCGTTCATCGCCGGGTTGGCGAAGTGGAACGCCTCGGTCCCGATCACGCCGGGCACGATCGCGTTGCACGTGATCCCGTGGCGGCCTCCCTCCATCGCGAGCGACTTGGTGAGACCGAGCAGCCCCGCCTTCGTGGTCGAGTAGCTCGCCTGGCCGAAGCCGCCGAGCGTCCCGGCCACCGAGGCCATGTTCACGATCCGGCCCCACTGCCGTTCCTTCATGTGCGGCCACACGGCCTGCGCGCAGTTGAACGCGCCCGTGAGGTTGACCCGGAGGTCGCGCTCCCACAGCTCGGGCGACTGATCGTGGATCTGGCCGACGTGGTCGAGCGTGCCGGCGTTGTTGATCAGGATGTCGACCGAGCCGAGCTCGCGGACCACGCGCGCCACCGTCGCATTCACCTGCTCCCGGTCGGTCACGTCGCAGCGGATCGCGGCCGAGCGCCGCCCCATCGCCTGGATCTCGGCCGCCGTCTCCTCCGTGTGGACGAGCCCCTGCTGCCGCGCCACCGTGGCGAGCGCGCCGAAGCGGTCCGTCTCGTCGGAGTCCGCCGCCGACTCGACGAGGATGTCGGCGACTACGACGTCGGCGCCCGCGCGGGCGAGGGTGAGCGCGTCGGCCCGCCCCAGCCCGCGGGAGCCGCCCGTGACGAGCGCAACGCGCCCTGACAGATCGAGCTCGAGGCTCACTTCGGCATGAGCAGTTCGCGCGCGATCACGAGGCGCTGGATCTGCGAGGTGCCCTCGTAGATCTGGTAGAGCTTCGCGTCCCGCATCAGCTTCTCGACCGGGTACTCCTTCATGTAGCCGTAGCCGCCGAAGATCTGGACGGCATCGGTCGTGACCTGCATCGCCATGTCGGCGGAGAACCGCTTCGCGTGCGAGGACTGCAGCGTCGCGCGCTGCCCCTGGTCGATCAGCCAGCCCGCCTGCCAGCAGAGCAGGCGCGCCGCCTCGATGTTCGTCGCCATGTCGGCGATCAGGAAGTTGATCCCCTGGTTCATCGCGATCGGCTGGCCGAACGCGATGCGCTCCTTGGAGTACCGGCACGCGTGCTCGAACGCGGCCTGCGCGACGCCGACGGCGCCGATCGCCGTGCCCGGACGCGTGAAGTCGAGCACGGTCATCGCGATCTTGAAGCCCTCGCCTTCCTCGCCGAGCCTGTTACCGGCCGGCACGAGCACGTCGTTGAACGCGAGCGCGGAGGTGTCGGTCGAGCGCTGCCCCATCTTGTCGAGGTGCTTCTCGACCACGACGCCGTCGAGGTCGGTCGGGACGATGAACGCGCTCAGGCCCTTGTGGGCCTTGCTCTTGTCGGTCGAGGCGAAGACGACGAGCCACGAGGCTGGGCCCGCGTTCGTGATGAACATCTTCGAGCCGTTGAGCACGTAGTCGTCGCCCTTGCGGACGGCGGTGGTCTGGATCCCCGAGACGTCGGAGCCCGCGTTGGGCTCGGAGAGCCCGAACGAGCAGAGGAGCGGCTCCTCGATCAGCGGCGGAAGCCACTGCCGCTTCTGCTCCTCGGTTCCGGCGACGAGCACCGGGCCGGCGCCGAGGCCGTTGCAGCCGATCGCCGTGCCGATCCCCGAGCAGCCCCAGTTCAGCTCCTCGCCCACGAGCAGGCCGTCGAAGCAGCCGAGCCCGAGGCCGCCGTAGGCCTCCGGGATGTTGAGGTTCATCAGGCCCACCTCGTGGGCCTTCGCGATCACGTCGGCCGGGTGGGTCTGATGCTCGTCGTAGACGGCCTCCTTGGGCCGGATCTCCTTCTCGGCGAACTCGTGCGCGAGCTCGCGCAGCGCCTTCTGCTCGTCGGTGAGGGCAAACGAGATGCCGCCCGCGACGCCCTGCTCAACTGTGGCCATAGTCTCTGCTCCGCGTTCGATTGACCGGTCAGTCAATTGTAGGGGCAACCCCGGCCGGACTCAAGTCACGGGATCGGGATCGGCTCGTACTCGGGGGTTGTCTCGGGCTTCGCGAGCGCGGCCGCGCCGAGCACGACCGCCGCGAACGCGACGAGCCTGAGCAGGCCGAGCGGCCCGCCGGGAAGGTGCTCGTGCAGGAGCGTCAGCCCCGCGACGATCGGCAGCGCGTTCGTGCACAGCGTGGCGACGCCCGCCGTCGTCAGGGCGCCGCCTCGCTGGAAGGCGAGCTGGAGCGCGACGAAGGCGCAGGCGTGGCAGGCGAGCAGGGCAGGGACGAAGAGGAAGCGGATCCCGCCGCCCGTGGCCGCCTTCGTCGCCACGTCGCCGGCGGCGTACATCACGCCGGCCGCGGCCCCGAGCCCCGCGCCCGCAGCGAGGAAGCGCGAGAGGGGGAACGCGAGCAGCGCTGCGACGCCCAGCGAGACGATCAGCCACAGGGCGACGCCGGCGATCGTGCCGTGCGTGCCCTCCGCGTGGCCGCCGCCGAGCGAGAGCGCGAGCAGCACGAGCCCGCCGAGCGCCGCGAAGACCCCGATCTGCTCGCGCCGGGTGAGCGCGACGCCGGTCTTCCTCCAGACGAGCAGCGCGAGCACGCCGATCCCGCCCGCCGAGACGGCCTGCACGAGCGAGAGCGGCGCGAGCGCGAGCGCTGCCACGTAGAGCACCCAGCCGCCGATCCCGACCACGAAGCCGAGCACCCAGCGCCAGTTCCTGAAGAGGAGCCCGAGCGAGCGCACGGGGTGCCGCAGCTCGAGCGGGGGCATCCCCGACGCCGCGGTGTGCTGCGTGAGGTAGCTCCAGTTGATCGCGACGGCCGAGCCGAGCGCAAGGAGCAGGGCGAAGGCCAGCGTCATCGCTCACGAGCGTATCCCCTCCCCCTCGACGGAGTTGCACGAGCCCGTAGACTCACGCCCGTGGACTTCGAGCTCACCGCAGAGCAGCGGCTGATCCAGGAGACCGTCCGGGCCTTCGTCGACGAGCGCGTGCTCCCGGTCGCGATCGAGAACGACATCCACCACCGCCTCGACATGTCCCTGATCGAGGGCATGGCCGAGCTCGGGATCCTCGGGATCGTGATTCCCGAGGAGTACGGCGGCGCCGGGCTCGACTACGTGTCCGAGGCGCTCGCCTGCGAGGAGATCGAGCGCGGCGAGGCGGCCTTCCGCACGCTGATCTCGGTTCACGTCGGCCTCAACTCCTCGTCGCTGCTGCGTTACGGCACCGAGGAGCAGAAGCAGCGCTACCTCGTGCCGCAGGCGAAGGGCGAGAAGCTCGGCTGCTTCGGCCTCACCGAGCCCGGGGCCGGCTCCGACGTCGCCGCGATGCGCACGTCGGCGCGCCGGGAGGGCGACACCTACGTCCTCAACGGGCAGAAGAACTGGATCTCCTATGCGTCGGTCGCCGACCACCAGCTCGTGGTCGCCAAGACCGACCCGGACGCGGGGCACAAGGGCATGTCCGCGTTCATCGTCGAGCGCACCTGGCCCGGGGTGACGACCGCCGATACCGAGCACAAGCTCGGCGTCTGGGCCGGCTCGACCGGCGAGCTGTTCTTCGAGAACGTCGAGGTGCCCGCGGAGAACCTGCTCGGCGAGGAGGGCCAGGGCTTCGAGATCGCGATGCACTCCCTCGACCAGGGCCGCTTCACCGTCGCCGCGGGCGCGCTCGGCGTGATCCGCGCCTGCCTCGAGCGCTCGACGGCCTACGCGCGCGAGCGCGAGACCTTCGGCCAGGAGATCGGCCGCTACCAGCTCGTCCAGGACATGATCGCGACGATGGTGCTCGGCTACGAGACCTCGAAGCTGCTCGTGCTGCAGGCCGCATGGATGAAGGACCAGGGCAAGCGCAACACGCGCGAGACCTCACTCGCCAAGTGGCACGCGACCGAGTCGGCCTTCGAGGCCGCGCACCTCGCGATCCAGGTGTTCGGCGCGTACGGCTACTCGGCCGAGTACGGGATCGAGCGCTACTTCCGCAACGCGCGCGCGCCGATCATCTACGAGGGCACGACGCAGATCCACAAGATGCTGCAGGCCGAGCACGCGCTCGGCTACCGGAACCTGAACGGCCACACCGGCGAGATGTCGCCGATCGTGTCCTGGGGCCCGGCGCTCGCGACGGCCTAGCCGGTCGACCCGGATGCGAGCACCGGGAAGAAGACCTGCCAGGCGAGCAGCGACTTGGCGGTCAGGCTGAGGACGATGTACCCGGCCTCGCCGAACGCGTAGCTGCGCCAGCGGCCGACGCCCTTGTACTGGAGCGCCATGTTCACGGCGAACGCGTTGTAGAGGATGAACAGCGAGACGAAGATCCCGAACACGAAGCCCGGGACGTCGCCGGTGCGGATCTCCGAGCCGGCGATCGCGATCGTGATCGCGATCCAGGGGACCGCGCCCGCGATGCACCCGAACCAGAACGGCAGCCAGTCGACCGTCCCGTCGGCGGCGTGGCGGCGCTCCATCAGGAGGCCGAACAGGATCATCGCGGTGTTCACCCCGAAGATCGCGAGCAGCGCGTAGAGATCCGAGATCCCGGTCAGCATCGCGATCAGGATCACCATCAGCGACGCGCTGACCGAGTACTCGATCCACCGCGCGTAGTTGACGCCGCGCTGCAGGTTGCGCTCGTACCAGCCGACGACCCGGGGGGACGCGACGAGCAGGTGGTCGAGCGCCGCAAGCCCCAGGAAGAGGGCGATAGCGGGACCGATCGGCAGGCCGAAGAGGGTCTCCGGCGGCGGCAGCTGCGAGCCCGGCGGGCCCTCCATGAACGAGGCCGTCACGGGCAGGCTGAAGTCGTTGCTGAGCACCGCGATCGCGACGACCTCGGCGAGCAGGATGAGCCCTGTGACGACGTTCGCGGTGCGGAGGCGCCGGAGAGTGTCCGCGGTGATCTCGCTCTGCACGAGACCGACGTTAGCAGCCGGTTCAGGGGCTGTGCGGCGGGTCGAGCTCGCCCTCGAAGTAGTCGACCGTGGCGCTGCGCGGGAACATGCCGCTGTCCTCGCCGATCGCCCACACCCCGATCTTGTCGCTGTCGGGATAGACCGCGATCGCCGGGCGCGCCTTGTTCGAGAGGATCAGGACGCGCACGGGTCCGTCGCTTCGGTTCGAGACCAGGTGCGCGCCTTCCGGCCCTTCCCGGAAGCAGACCGTGTCGCCGGGCTCGAGCTCGCGCTCGCCCTCCGGCGTGCGCAGCGTCGGCTTGCCCGTGACGACGATCAGCCACTCCTCGCACCCCCACTCGTAGTGGTAGGGGAAGCTGCGCTCGCCCGGCTCGAGCTCGTAGAGCGACGCGCCGAGGAGCCCGGCGCCGAGCTTCGGGCCGAGCACGGCCGCGCGCCAGCGCCATCCCTCCGGCTCGGCGCGCTCCTCGTCGAGCTCGCCGTCGAAGAGGTTGAAGACCTCCACTACTCGCCCTCCCAGTAGTCGACGGCGTCGGTGCGGACGAAGTTCAGCCGGTCGTCGCCGCCGACCTCCACCGGACGCGTGCCGGCCTTGTTGCTATCGGGATAGACGGGCACCTCCGGATAGATGCGCGTCGAGAGCATCAGCACCCGCGCGGGCTCGTCGCCCTCATTGCGCACGTCATGAGCGCCCTCGGGCCCGACCGGGAAGCAGACGACGTCGCCCGCGCGAAGACGCCTGTCGCCCTCCGGCGAGCGCAGCGTCGGCGAGCCGGCCACGACGAGCAGCCACTCCTCGTTCGCGTAGTGGAAGTGATACGGGCAGATCCGCTCGCCGGGCGCGAGCTCGTACAGGCTCCCGCCGAGACGCTCGGCGCCGATCTTGCCCCCGACGCGGACCCATCGCTCGCGGAAACCGGGGCGGATGGGGTCGTGCTCGAGCTCGTCGTCGAAGAGGTTGAAGTCTGCCATCTCCGCAAGTATGTGAGCGTGCGCGCCCTCGCCGCAACCGCCGTCTCGACGTTCCTGCTCTCCGCGCCGAGCCACGGAGTCCTCGTGCCCGGCGTCAGCCTCGGCGGCCTCCGGCTCGGGGCGACCCCGGCGCAGGTCCGCGCCGCCTGGGGCTCCCGCTACGGCGCCTGCCGCGGCTGCGCGGCCCCGACCTGGTACTTCACCTACCGGCCCTTCACCCAGCAGGGCGCCGGGGTCGAGTTCCGGCAGGGCCGCGCCGCGGCGCTCTTCACCCTCTGGGAGCCCACAGGCTGGCGGACGCCGGGGGGCCTCTCACTCGGCGAACCGGCGGCGCGGGTCACCCAGCTCTATGGACCGCTGCCGCGCCTGCAGTGCGTCGGCTACGCGGCGCTGACGCTGCCCCGCGCGGGCTCGCTCACCGTCTTCTACCTGGTGGACGAGCGGCTGTGGGGCTTCGCGCTCATGCGGGCGGGGCACCAGCCCTGCCTCTAGCCTCCGCCCGCATCAGCAGCGCCACGAGCGGGATCACGGCGAGGATCGGCACCGCGCAGATCGGCCACAGCACCTGGTAGCCGTCCGTCGCGGGAAGGTAGGGAGCGGACACGTCGATCAGGATCCCGGCGACCAGCGGGCCGACGAGCAACCCGAAGCCCTTCGTCCAGGTCGCGAGGCCGCTGATCGCGCCGCGCTGGCCGGCGGGCATGAGCTTGAAGAGCAGGCCCCAGGCGAGCGTCATCACCGTCCCGCCCGCGATCGCGACGGGGAAGATGAGCGCGTAGTACCAGTCCTGCCACGAGCTCGCGAAGCCGGCGACGAGCAGGCCGCCGCCGTAGACGAACGACGCGACGAAGATCACGCGCGCGAGCCCGACCCGGTCGCCGAGGCGCCCCGAGAAGACGGCAGCGAGCATGTAGCCGGCGGCGACCGTGCCGAGCACCGCCGACGAGGTCGAGAGCGGCTGCCCGAGCCCGCGTGTGATGTAGAGGACGACGAAGGTGCGCTCGGCCGCGAAGGCCCCCTCCCAGGCCGCGTTGGCGACGAGCCAGCGGCGCACGTCGGTGTTCCCGCGCGTGATCCGGAAGCTGTGCGCCACGTAGACGCGCACACCTTCGAACACCCGCCCGTGGCCCCCGTCCTCGACGACGAGGAGGATCGTCGCGCCGCACGCGGCGGTGGTGACGAACGCGGCGATCAGGAACGGCGAGGCCTGCCAGACGTGGAAGAGAAGCCCGCCGCCGACGAGCGCGAGCCCGAGCGCGAGCCCGCGCAGGACGTGCTGGACGCCCTGGGCGCGGCCGTACGCCGACGGCGGCAGCAGGTCCGGGTAGAGCCCCCGGTAGGGCGGCTCGTAGACGTAGTAGGCGAAGAAGAACGCGAGCACGATCAGCGTCGTCGTCCAGAGGCTCGGCATGAACGCCATCAGCGCGAGGCAGAAGCCCATCGGCCCGAGCGCGACGAGCATGAACGGGCGGCGGCGGCCGAGCGGCGTGTGGAAGGTGTCGCTCCAGGGGCCGATCACGACGGGGAGCGTGAGCGCGAAGACGCCCTCCGCGGCGAGCACGGCGGCGATCAGCGTGCGCGACTCGGTGAAGCGGCCGAGCAGCGGCGGCAGGTAGGCCGCGGTCGTCGTGATCGAGAAGGCGAGCCCGAACGCGCCCAGCCCGAGCACCCACGGGAGCCTCCGCCCGAACGCAGCCGGAACGGCCACCGCCTTCCGCGTCGCCGTCTCCAAGGGCGTCAGGGTTGCACAGGCGGCGGCCGGTTCGCCAGCCCGCCGACGAGCAGGTCGGCGAACGTGCGCTCGGCGCGCGCGACCTCCTCGTCGCCGTCCGGGAGCTGCCCGAGCACCCAGCCGGTCAGGATCTCCTCGAGCGCGCCGTAGACGATCAGGCTCGCGAGGCGCGGGTCGAGCTCGGCGCGGAACTCGCCCTTCGCCTGGCCCTGCGCGACGATCCGCTCGATCGCCTCCAGCGCGTGGTCGCTCTCCGCGACGCGGCTCTGCAGGTCACCGCTGCGCACGACCTCGCGCACGAGCACGGTCACGAGGTCGGGGTCGCGCCGCCACGCGCGCAGCAGGATCGCGCCGACCCGGCGCAGCTGCTCGGCCGCCGGCGCGTCCGACTCCCCCACCGCCCGCACCGCCTCGAGCAGCTCCGCCCACGTCTCGCGGAAGATCGTCTCGAGCAGCTCGTCCTTCGAGCTGAAGTAGTGGTAGAGGAGCCCGTGGGCGACCCCCGCCTCCTCGGCGATGTCCCCGACGCGGCAGGTGTGGTAGCCCTTGCGGGCGAACACCCTGACGGCCGCGGCAAGAATCAGCCTGCGCTTCTCCTCCTGCGCGATTGACCGGTCAGTCAACGTGCTTCGAGTGTAGATGGATAGTGAGAGAATCGGCGGCGGTGCAACCGCTCGCGGGACTCCTCGTCGTCGACCTCACCCGGCTCCTCCCCGGGCCGTTCGCAACGCGCGAGCTCAAGCGGCTCGGCGCGCGCGTGGTGCGCCTCGAGCCGCCCGAGGGCGACATCCTGCGCACGGCAGCTCCGGCCTGGGAGGCGGCGCTCAACGCGGGCAAGGAGTCGGTCGTGTGCGATCTGAAGGCCCGGCCCGAGCTCGGCCGCGCGCTCGTCGCCCGCGCGGACGTCGTCGTCGAGAGCTTCCGCCCGGGGGTCTCGGCGCGGCTCGGGCTCGAGCGGGCCGAGCGGACGGTCTGGTGCTCGCTCACCGGCTTCGGCCTCGGCGGCCGCCACGAGCAGCGCGTCGGCCACGACCTGAACTACCTCGGGTGGGCGGGCGCGCTCGCCGACACCGCCCCGGCGCTGCCGCCCGTGCAGATCGCCGACCTCGGCGCGGGCGCGCTCGCCGCGGTGGCCGAGATCCTCGCCGCGCTGCTCGAGCGGGAGCGCACCGGCACGGGCCGGCACGTCGCCGTCTCGCTGACGCACGGCTCGCACCACCTCGTCGCCCACCGGCTCGGCGGCGACCCCGTGCCGCGCCTGCTCACGGGGGGCGTCGCGTGCTATTCGACCTACGCGACCGCCGACGGCCGCTTCCTCACCGTGGCCGCGCTCGAGCCACGCTACTGGCAGCGCCTCTGCGGGCTGCTCGACCACGAGGACTGGGCCGACCGCGCCTTCGAGCCCGAGCTGCCCGAGCTCGCTGCCCTGCTCGCCTCGCGCCCGCTCGCCGCATGGCTCGAGCTCTTCGACGGCGAGGAGGTGTGCGTCGGGCCGGTCGCGACGCTCGAGGAGGCGGCGGGCGAGTTCGGGACGCCGGTCGAGGGCCGCGCGCCCGCGCTCGGCGAGCACACCGAGGCCTGGCGCGCCGAGCTCGGGCTCTAAAAGCCCAGGGCGGCCGGCAGCGCGGCGAGGTCGGCGATCCGCGGCTCGACGTCCGGATAGAGGCCCTCCCGGTCGAGCAGGATCGCGCGCATCCCGAGCGCGAGCGCGCCCTCGATGTCGTCCTCGACCGAGTCGCCCACCATCG
>Ga0315273_10000187_pt1 | contig 58232 bp, 58 predicted proteins | sample YL17G02_0_MG_FD_205753 | JGI IMG/M metagenome (GOLD analysis project Ga0315273, IMG submission 205753) | Sediment microbial communities from Yellowstone Lake, YNP, Wyoming, USA - YL17G02_0 | ecosystem: Environmental > Aquatic > Freshwater > Lake > Sediment | place: USA: Wyoming | collected... | reverse complement strand
CGGTGGGCGACCGAGGCGTTCCACGCGGTGGCCAAGCCCGGCGCGCGTCTGCACTACGCGACGATGACGCCCGCCTACGTCGAGGAGTTCTCCGAGATCTTCGAACCGCTCAACATCTTCCGCCCGGGGACGCCGCCGGTGACGCCGCCCGACCAGCTCTCGATCGACTTCGCCCTTCAGCCCGAGCTGCTCGAGCGCAAGTGGTCGTCGATCATGCAGCACGTCAGCCAGACCGAGGGCATCTTCCAGGCCGTCGGTGAGGACGTCTTCAAGCGGCAGATGTCGCACGAATGGTTCCGCCTGGTCGCGGTGAAGGGGTGAGCAGGTGAGCGCCGCCGAACGGCCCGAGCCTTTCCGCGAACTCGATTGGGATCCCAAGCGCGGCCGGGCGTTCGCCGATGGGGCGGCCGACATCTGGCAGGAGCTCCTCGAGCGCCTTCCCGGTGAGCGCGTGGCGCGGCGCTGGACGGCCGATCAGGTACGCGAGGCCGTCACGATGCCGGTGCCCGACGAGCCGATGGGCGACGAGGCGCTCCTCGCATACCTTCGCGAGGTCGTGTTCGAGTGGTCGGCGTACCTCGGGCACCCGCGGTTCATGGCCTACGTGAGTGGCACCGGCACCGTGCCGGGCGTCGCCGCGGATCTTCTCGCCTCGGGCGTGAACCAGAACGTCGGCGGGTGGATGCTCTCGCCCTCGGCCACCGAGATCGAGCAGTACCTGTGCCGGTGGTTCGCGCAGGAGATGTTCGGCCTGCCGGAGGGATCGGGCGGCGAGATCACGTCCGGCGGCGCGATGGCGAACTTCATCGCGCTGAAGACCGCGCGCGATCATCGCGCCGGGTGGGACGTCCGCAACGAGGGGGTGGCGGCCGGGCCACCCCTCGGGCTGTACCTGTCGAGCGAGACCCATGTCGTCAGCGACCGAGCGGCCGACATGCTCGGCATCGGCTGGGGGAACGTTCGGCACATCCCCGTCGACGGGTACCGCATGCGGGTGGGCGATCTCCGTGCGCAGATCGCCGCCGACCGCGAGGCGGGGATCCGCCCCTTCGCGGTGGTCGGCACCGCAGGTACGGTCTCGACCGGCGTCGTGGACCCGCTGGATGAGATCGCCGACGTGTGCGCCGATGAAGGGCTGTGGTTCCACGTCGACGGGGCGTACGGCGGTCCGGCGGTCCTCGCCGACGACCTGCGTCCGCTCTTCTCAGGGATCGAGCGCGCCGACTCGATCGCGTTCGATCCTCACAAGTGGCTCTACACACCGCATTCGGGCGGCTGCCTGCTGGTGCGGAACTTCGACCACCTGCGTGAGTCGTTCGACGCCTACGCGAGCTACACGGTGCAGGACAAGGACGCGACCGGGCACGGGATCGACTACGGACGCCACGGACCGCTCTTCAGCCGCAGCGCGTGGGCGCTGAAGGTCTGGGTGTCCCTCCTCGCCCACGGGCGGGCGGCGTACGGGCGGCGGATCTCGCACGACGCGGAGCTCGCCCGGTACCTCGGCGCGCGCGTCGAGGCACGTGGCGACTTCGAGCTGATGACCCCGGTGGGGCTCTCGATCACGTGCTTCCGCTACGTGCCGCCGGGACTGCCCGCGGGCGAGGCGAGCGCGGAGGCCCGCGAGGCGTACCTGTCCGAGCTGAACCAGCGGATCATGACCGAGGCGCAGCTCGACGGCCGTGTCTTCTTCTCGAACGCGATCCTCGACGACCGGTTCGTGCTGCGCACCTGCGTCGTGAACTTCCGCACCGAGGCCGACGACATGGACGCCGTGCTCGACGTGGCGGCCGAGCTCGGCGCGGCCCACGACGAGGCGCACCGCCCGGCGGAGCTCCGCACATGACCCGGGCGTTCGCGCTCCTCGGTTCGGGCGAGTTCGACCCGTGGACCGTGTCGATCGACAGGTGGCTCCTGGGCCGGGACGGTGCGCGAGACGGCCCCGTGTTGATCCTGCCGACGGCGTCGGCCGCCGAGGGTGACGACGTCTTCGACATGTGGGCGCGCAAGGGCCTCGACCACTATGAGCGACAGGGGGTGGAGGCCGTCGTCGTACCCCTGAAGACGCCCGAGGACGCCCGACGCGACGAAGTGGTCCGTGCGCTCGACGACGCCTCGGTCGTGTTCTTCTCCGGGGGGAACCCCGCCTACCTGTCCTCGGTGCTCGGTGGCACGCCGTTCTGGCGCGCGTTGCTCCATGCGATGGACGACGGACTCGCGTACGCGGGATGCAGCGCCGGCGTCGCGTGCCTGGGCGACATCGCCCCCGACAGCGCTCGCGAGGAGTTCGACGAGAACCTGTGGCAGCCGGGCCTCAAGCTCTTCCCCGGCTACTGGTTCGGGCCCCACTGGGATGCGCTCGACGGGTTCGCACCGGGCCTGACCGACTTCATCGTTTCCGAGGTACCTGAGGGGACGACCCTCGTCGGCATCGATGAGAACACAGCGCTCGTCGGGGACGGCCGCCGCTGGGACGTGGTCGGGGTCGCCGGCGCGCACGTGCTCACCGACGGCGATTGGACCCACCACGGGCCGGGATCCGCGCTCGACCTGACGCTCTCCATCGCGTAGACGCTGCTCGCCGGTAGGGTGTCGGCCATGCCCACCACCCTCACGCGCGAGTCGCCGATCGAGGACCGCGCCCCGCAGCTCATCAAGATCCTCACGAAGGCCTATCCCGACGCGCACGTCGCGCTCAACTTCACGAACCCACTGGAGTGCCTGATCGCGACGATGCTCTCGGCCCAGTGCACCGACGAGCGCGTCAACATGGTCACGAAGGAGCTCTTCGCGAAGTTCCTGACCCCCGAGGATTATCTGAAGGTCCCCGAGGACGAGCTGAAGGAGGACATCCGCTCGACGGGGTTCTTCAACCAGAAGGCTCGTTCGATCCGCGGGGCGTGCACCCGGATCGTCGAGGTCTACGGCGGCGAGGTCCCGGGGACGATGGACGAGCTGATCACCCTGCCCGGGGTGGCGCGCAAGACAGCCAACATCGTCACCGGCAACAGCTTCGGTCGCGTCGAGGGCATCGCGGTCGACACGCACGTGAAGCGGCTCGCGAACCGCCTGGGGTTCAGCGACGAGTCCGACACCGACAAGATCGAGCAGGACCTGATGCGGCTGATCCCCGAGAAGCGATGGTTCGACTTCAGCTACGTGATCATCGATCACGGGCGGGCGGTCTGCCAGGCGAAGAAGCCGCGGTGCGAGGAGTGCCCGGCGGAGCGGCTGTGCCCCTCGAGCCGGCTCTGAGTCAGCCGACCGCGCCGACGAGCTCGCCCCGCTCGGCCTCTGCCTCGTCGTCCGAGGCGGCGATCACGACGGCGCGGCGGCGGGCCCGACGGATCTCGCGGCGGACCTCTTCGTCGAGACCGCCCCAGACACCGGCGTCCTGGCAGGTGTCGAGCGCCCAGGCGAGGCACGCCTCGATCACCGGACACTCGCGACAGATGGCCTTCGCGTGCTCGGCCTGCTCGAGCGCCGGGCCGGATGTTCCGACCGGGAAGAAGAGCTCCGGGTCCTCGCCGATGCAGCGCGCCTGCTCGATCCAGGCCGACTCGCGCGGGTCCCTCCTGAACATGGGTTCAATCATCCTTCACCGTCTGACGCGTGCGGATACCATGGGGACATGCGAGGGCCGAGCGTAATGTCTGAACGGTCATTCAGTCAAGGGCAACCGATCGTGGTCGCCCATCGCGGTGCCTCGCTCGCCGAGCCAGAGAACACCCTCCCCGCCTTCGAGGCGGCGATCGCCGCGCGCGCCGACGCGGTGGAGTTCGACGTCAGGCTCACGGGCGACGGCGTGCCCGTGGTGCTGCACGACGCCGGCGTCGAACGGATGACCGACGGGCGCGGGCTCGTGCGAGACCTGACCGCGGCCCGGCTCGCGCGGCTGGCGATCGCGACCCGCGGCGGCGGCACGACGCGGGTGCCCACCCTGGAGGCGACGCTGCTCGCCCTCTCCGGCCGGATCGGTATCGACATCGAGCTGAAGCAGCTCCCCGGAGAGGCCGACTTCGAACCGGAGGGCGATCGCCTCGTGGAGGCGACCCTGCGGGCGCTCGACGCTGCGGCGTTCGTCGGGCCTGTGCTTGTCTCGAGCTTCAACCCACTCGCGATCGCCGCCGTGCGGCGGTTCGCGCCCGACGTGCCGACCGGCCTGTTGACCGACCCGTCGGTGGACGCCGACGTTGCCCTGGGCTTCGCGCGCGACGAGGGTCACGCCTGGGTGCTGCCGCCCGTCGTCCGCGTCGTCGGCGCCGGGGAGGGGTTCGCACGCCGCGTCCACGAGGCGGGGTTACGGGTCGCCACGTGGAACACCGACGATCCGGCCGAGGCGCTGGTGCTGATGCGGTCGGGCGTCGACGCGGTGGCCACGAACGACCCCGCGGCGATCGTCGCCGCCCGCGCCGGGCGGGCCGTCTGATGTTCCGCCGCAAGCGTCTTCCGCCCGAACTCGAGCCCGTGCGCGACGCCTTCGACGCGGTGCTCGCCGAGGTCGAGCCGGCCAAGACCGCGCTCACCGACTGCATGCCGACCACCCGGCTCCCGGGGCGTCCGTTGCCCGACGCGCTCGCCGAGTATGAGGCCCACCTCGAGCGGGCCCGCGGGCTGATGCCCCCGTGGCGGGAACCCCGGCTCGAGACGGAATGGGGCGCGTGCGACGCGGGGCTCGCCACCGCGCTGCGCCTCGCCCGCCGCCTCCGCGAGGAGGCTCCGGAGCTCGGCGGGTTCGAGGGGCTGCTCGGCACCGTCGGATCGCTGATGGACCCGCTCGACCCCTTCGAGGCCGCGGCCGAGCGGTTCCGGACACTGCGTACGTAGTTTCGCGCCGCCCGCACCGCGAGTAGGCTCGCGCGATGCCCGACGATGCAGGTCTCGAGGCCGGCCTGCCGGTCGGCGCCGTGGTCGACACGACGCCCGCCCTCGCCCCCGGGTCCGAGCCGATGACCGGCCGGTGGGTGTCACTGGTGCCCCCGTCCGGCGCGCTCGCGGCCGGACTCTATCCCGCCACTCACGGCTCGCCCGATGCCGAGGCCGTCTGGACCTACATGCCGTACGGGCCGTTCGACGACGAGGCCGCGATGGCCGCCTGGCTCGACGGGCTTCGCGGGTCGTCCGACCCACGGTTCTTCGCCGTCGTGCTCGCCGACGGCGCCCCGATCGGCGTGGTGAGCTACCTGAACGCCGTCTCGGCGGACCGGCGCATCGAGATCGGGCACATCTGGTACGTGCCCGCCGCGCAGCGCACGCGCGCGAACACCGAGGCGGCGTTCCTGCTGCTGCGCCACGCGTTCGAGGAGCTCGGGTACCGGCGCGTGGAGTGGAAGTCCGATGCGCTGAACGCTCGATCGCGCGCCGCGGCCGAGCGACTGGGCTTCACATTCGAAGGCATCTTCCGCCAACACATGATCGTGAAGGGCCGTAGCCGCGACACCGCGTGGTTCTCGATGCTCGAGACCGAGTGGCCTCGGGTGCGCGAGGCGATGGAGCGATGGTTCGAGGCCGAATCGGGCTCGGTGTCGTTGGGTGCGCTCATGACGCGCTGAACGGCGTGCGTCGCTCGGCGCCGCGCGCGGAGCGGCACTCCCGGGCACGCCTCGCCCCCGCCCGCCGTCGGTAGGGTTGCCGCCATGTCGGTCGTCACCCTGATAGGGGTCGAGAAGTCCTACGGTACTTGGCCCGTCCTGCGTGGGGCCGACCTCGAGGTGCCCGCCGACGGGCGGATCGGGATCGTCGGGCCCAACGGCGCGGGCAAGTCGACGATCCTCAAGATCCTCGAGGGCCGCGAGGACGTGTCCGCAGGCGAGGTGGTGCGGCGTAAGGGCCTCGTCACGGCCTACCTCGAGCAGAACCCCGAGGGTGACGACCGCAGCGCGGAACGGACCGTGCTCGCTGCGCGTCCCGACATCGCGGAGCTCGACGAGGCGATGCGCGCGGTCGAGACCGAGCTCGCCCGCCCCGAGGTCGCGACGGATCTCGACAAGATGAGCCGAGTGCTCGCCCGCCAGCAGGACCTGCTCGACCGGTGGGTGGCCGCCGGCGGCGCCGGGCTCGCGGGAGAGGCGCGGAGCCTCCTCGCCTCGCTCGGCCTCGCGGACGCCGACATGGACCGGGCGACCCGGCTGCTCTCGGGCGGGCAGCGCAAGCTCGTGGCGCTCGCCGCGTGCCTGATCCGCCAGCCCGATCTGCTGCTGCTCGACGAGCCGGAGACGCACCTCGACGCGGGCCGGCGGGAGTTGGTCGAGGACCTCGTGGCCGACTTCCCGGGTGCCGTGGTGACGGTCTCGCACGACCGCTACCTCCTGGACGACACCGTCACGAAGATCGCCGAGCTCGACCGGGGGACGATCACGATGTGGCCCGGTAACTACTCCGCCCACGCCGTGGCGAAGGAGATCGCGCTCCAGCGCCAGCAGCAGCTCTACGTCACGCAGCGCAAGGAGATCGCGCGTCTGGAGGAGGCGATCCGGCGGTTCAAGGACTGGGCGGATCGCGTGGTGAACGAGCGCCACATCAAGCAGGCGCGCAACAAGCAGCGGCAGATCGACCGCATGGACAAGGTCGAGCGCCCGGTGTTCGAGCGGCGGAAGATGGCGCTCGAGATGCGCGCCGCCCAACGCGGCGGGAACAAGATCATCGAGCTCCGCGACGTGACGGTCGCCTTCGACGACGACCCGGTGCTACTCGACGCCTCGGTCGCCGTGTACCGCGGTGAGCGCGTGGGGGTGATCGGCGCGAACGGCGCCGGCAAGTCGGTGCTCGGGCGCGTGCTCGCGGGCGACATCGAGCCAGCCGAAGGCAGCCGATGGGCGGGCCCGGCGGTGGTGTTCGGTTACCTCGCGCAGGGGCACAGCGATCAGCCGCCCGACCAGACGCCGATCCAGATCCTGCGCGCGGCCAAGGCGATGTACGAGGAAGACGCCGTCTCGCTGCTCGGGCGGTTCCTCTTCCGCTACGACCAGATGCGGCAGCCCGTGGGATCGCTCTCGGGCGGCGAGCGCACCCGGCTCGACCTGTGCCTGCTGATGCTCTCGGGCGCGAACTGCCTGCTGCTCGACGAGCCCACCAACCACCTCGACATCGACTCGATGGAAGCGCTCGAGTCGGCGCTGGAGGCCTTCGACGGGACCGTGATCGTGATCTCGCACGACCGCTACCTCCTCGACCGGATCCCCGACCGGATCGTCGAGGTGCGCGAGGGTGGCCTCGAGAGCTTCGTCGGCGGCTACGACGACTGGGCGGCCGCGCACCGATGACCGTGGCCGACCTGGCGCGCGTCGAGGCCGAGATCGTCGCCTGCCGCGCATGCCCGCGGCTGGTCGAGTGGCGCGAGCGGGTGGCCCGAGAGAAGGTCGCGCGGTTCTCCGATCAGGCCTACTGGGGCCGCCCGGTGCCAGGGTTCGGCGACCCAGATGCCCGCGTCGCGGTGCTCGGGCTCGCGCCCGCCGCACACGGAGGCAACCGCACCGGGCGGGTCTTCACCGGGGACCGGTCCGGCGACTTCCTCTACGCTTCGCTGCACCGCACGGGGTTCGCGAACCAGGCCGAGAGCGTCGCGCGCGACGACGGCCTGCAGCTGCGCGAGGCGTTCGTCACGGCCGTGAACCGCTGTGCCCCGCCCGGGAACAAGCCCACGCCTGCCGAGCGCGACGCCTGCCTGCCGTTCCTAGAGCGCGAGCTGGCCGCCCTGTCCTCCCTCCGCGTGATCGTCGCCCTCGGCGCGTACGGGTGGGACGGCGCGCTCCGGGCGATGGCCGCGCTCGGTCACTCCGCTCGCCCGAAGCCCCGGTTCGGGCACGGCGCCGAGGCCGGGGCGGGGCCCGTGACGCTCCTCGGCTGCTACCACCCGAGCCAGCAGAACACGTTCACGGGCACCCTCACGGCCCCGATGATCGACGACGTGCTCGCACGGGCGAGATCGCTCGCCGGTCTTTGACCCTCACCTGTCGCGCGGCTAGCGTGGTCGTCCCGAGTCCGAGGAGGTTCTTCCCGTGCACAGATCCTGGCTGGTGGCAGTGGTGTCGATCGTGGTGGTGGTCCTGGTAAGCGGTGCCGCGATAGCTGCGCGCAGGGTCGGCGGCTGCACGATCACGGGCACCTCTGGCCCCGACGTGCTCACGGGGACGAGCGGCCGTGACGTGATCTGCGGTCTGGGCGGCAACGACGAGCTCCGCGGGCTGGGCGGCAACGACGAACTCCGTGCGGGAGCGGGCAACGACTTCCTGAGCGGCGGCACGGGTAACGACCTGCTCCTGGGCGGCGACGGGCGGGACACGTTGATCGGCAACGGCGGCGACGACCGGATGTTCGGCAACGCCGGATCCGACGACGGCGTGGGCATGGGTGGCGACGACTACCTGAACGGCGGCCCGGGTCCCGACTCGACGCTCGACGGCGGGGCGTCGGGCAAGGACACCGTGAACGGCGGGCTCGGCAACGACCACTGCATCGCCACGACCGACGGCGTGGGCAACGACACGGCGATCGGCGGCCCCGGGACCGACACCGGCTTCACCGACCCCGGCGACGTCCGCCAGGGCCTCGAGCGCGAGCGGGCCTGCTTCGCCGAGTAGCTTCTCGGGGAATACCTGGTCCGTAGCGGGCCTTATCTTGTAGTCCATGGGCCGACACCGAAGCTTCTTCGCCGTGCGCCCCGAGGAGGAGGATCAGCGGCCCGTCGACCGCGCGACCGTCCGACGGGTGATCGACACCTTCCGCCCCTACAAGGCGAAGGTGGCGATCGTCGCGGTCCTGATCGTCATCACGTCGGCCCTCGGCGTCGTGAACCCGGTGCTGATCTCGAAGGTCTTCAACAACGCGCTCTTCGGCAAACCGTCGGGGAACTGCGATGGCCAGGCATGCCCCAACCTGCCGCTCCTGTACTTCTACGTGGCGCTGATGATCGCGGTGCCCATCGTAGCGAGCGGGATCGGGATCGGTCAGACCTACATGGCGAACCTCGTGGGCCTGCGTGTGATGCAGGATCTCCGCAACGCCCTCTACTCCCACCTTCAGTTCATGCCGCTGCGGTTCTTCACCACGACCCGGACCGGCGAGATCCAGTCGCGGATCGCGAACGACGTCGGCGGCGTGCAGTCGGTCGTCACCGACACCGCCTCGAGCGTGCTCGCGAACGTCGTCACGATCATCAGCACCCTGGCGGTGATGATCTGGATCTCGATCCCGCTCACGCTCCTCTCCCTGGCCCTGATGCCCCTGTTCCTGTGGCTCACCGTGAAGGTGGGCCGCGCCCGGCGCGAGGTGGCCACGAGTACCCAGCGCACCCTCGCGGACCTCTCCGCGATCACCGAGGAGACGTTGAGCGTCAGCGGGATCCTGCTCTCGAAGTCGTTCGGGCGCCAGCGGCACGAGATCGGCCGGTACCAGGAGGAGAACGAGCGCCTGACCGGCCTCCAGATCCGCCAGACGATGATCGGCCGGTCGTTCTTCGCGGTCGTGGGGACGTTCTTCTCGATCACCCCCGCGCTCGTGTACCTCGTAGCCGGCTGGCAGATGAGCAAGAACGGCTTCGACAGCGTGAACGCGGGCGACATCGTCGCCTTCACCACGCTCCAGTCACGGCTCTTCTTCCCGATCGGTTCGATGCTGCAGGTCTCGACCGACGTGCATGCGTCGTTCGCGCTGTTCGACCGGATCTTCGAGTACCTCGACATGGATCACGAGATCGAGGTCAAGCCCGACGCGATCGTCGCGCGGCACGACGCGGTCCGGGGCAAGGTCGTGCTCGACCACGTGCGCTTCCGCTACGAGTCGCCGCCCGACCAGCCCTTGCAGTCGCCGGACGACCTCGCGCTCGCGAACGAGGCTCCGCGGGAGTGGACCCTCGACGACGTCTCGCTCGACATCGAGCCGGGCCAGCTCGCGGCGCTCGTCGGGCCGAGCGGCGCCGGCAAGACCACGGTCACCTACCTCGTGCCGCGCCTCTACGACGTGCAGCGGGGAAGGGTGCTGATCGATGACGTCGACGTCCGCGACTACCAGCTGGAATCGCTCGGAGAGATCATCGGGGTGGTGACGCAGGAGACCTACCTGTTCCACACCACGATCCGGCGCAACCTGATGTACGGGCGGCCCGACGCGACCCAGGAGGAGATGGAGGCCGCCGCGCGCGCGGCGAACATCCACGATCGGATCGTGGAGCTCCCCGAGGGGTACGACACGGTCGTCGGGGAGCGCGGGTACAAGCTCTCGGGCGGCGAGAAGCAGCGTCTGGCGATCGCGCGCGTGGTCCTGAAGGACCCCCGGATCCTGATCCTCGACGAGGCCACGTCCTCGCTCGACACCACGTCGGAGCGGCTCGTGCAGTCCGCGCTCGAGCCGCTGATGGAGGGGCGGACGACGATCGCGATCGCGCACCGCCTCTCCACGATCTTGAAGGCCGACGTGATCTTCGTGATCGACCGCGGGGAGGTGGCCGAGCGCGGTACGCACGACGAGCTCCTCGCCCGCGGAGGCCTGTACGCGACCCTCTACGAGCAGCAGTTCCGCGGGGGCCTCGTCGAGGCCGAGCTCCGGGACGGCGTGCTGCTCGCGACCGGCGAGGTAGTGCCCACCGCCGGCGACTCCATGTCCTGACGGCAGGCCCGCCTACAGCTCGATCCGGTAGGTGAGCAGCACGAACCCGTCGGGGAACACACGGTCCCCGAGCCGGCCGAACCCCATCGCCTCGTACATCCGTTGCGCGGTCGCCATCCGCTCGGTGGTGTGGAGCGTCATGAAGGTCTTCCCGCCCGCGCGCGCGAGATCGAAGCACCGCTCGAACAGGGCGCGCGCGATCCCGCGCCGGCGTGCCGAGGGGTCGACCCCCACCATGCGGACGTGCGCCTCGTCGGGGTGCAGGTCCGGGTCGTCCTCGGGTTCGACGCGGTCGAAGAGCTCGAGGGTCGCCGTCCCCAGGATCCGGCCTTCCTCCACCGCCACGAGGATCGTGGTGCGGTCCGCCCGCCCCTCGACGTCGGCGATGTGGTCGAGATACTCGTGCCAGTCGTCGTCGCCGTCGCGCACGAACTCACGGTAGGCGTCGGCGGTGACGCGCCCGGCCTCGGCGAACTCGTCGCGCGTCGCCTCGCGGATCTCGAACGTCACGCGACGTTCACCCCGACGAGCTTCCCGATCAGGTACGTCACGGCCGCCGCCCCGCCGCCGATCGCGAGCATCCGCAGCGAGGAGAGAAGGGCGGGCCGCCCGGTCAGTCGCGAGGTGAGGGCGCCGACCGTCGCGAGCGCGATCCCGGTGAACGCGGCCGACAGCACCGTGCCGGTCGTGCCCCCCACGAACAGGAACGGCACGAGCGGCACTAGCGCGCCCACCGCGAACATCCCGAACGACGAGGCGGCCGCCCCGACGGGCGAGCCGAGCCCCTCCTCGGGGTCGATCCCGAGCTCCTCGCGGGCGTGGGTCTCCAATGCCACCTTCGGGTCCTTCATGACCTCCTCGGCGACCTGCCGAGCGAGCTCCTCGGACAGGCCCTTGCGAACGTAGATCTGCGTGAGCTCGGCCGTCTCGTCGGCGGGGTCCTCGGCGCCCAGCTCGTGCGCCTCGAGGTGCAGCATGCGCTCGAGCACCTCTCGCTGGATCCGCACCGAGATGTACTCGCCCGCCGCCATCGAGAAGGCACCCGCGAGGAGCCCGGAGATGCCCGCCAGCAAGATCACGTTCTGCGGCTGGCCCGCGCCAGCGAACCCCATGATGAGCGCGGCGTTCGACACGAGACCGTCGTTCACGCCGAAGATCGCCGCGCGCAGCGTGCCGGCCTTGCCCGTCCCGGTGGTCTGCTCGCGGTCGACCGGGCCGGCGTGGGGGAGGAGCTGGCCCGGCCGCGTGCGCCGCAGTCTCCGCCTCGCGTCCTGCAGCTCGGGGAGCTGCTCCTTCGTCCGCAGATCTTCGGGGGTGGGGCCGGTGTCTCTCATGCATCGAGGATAGCCCGCCGGTCATGACGGACCCACGACCGACCCGGCGCTCGGTCAGCCAGATTGACCATCGCGCCCATGCGGGGGAGCATTGGCGTATGCCCACCGAACCTGATCTCGGGCGGCTCCTCCTGGAGGCGCAGCGTGCGCTCGCGGCCGAGCTCGCGTTCGCGCTGGAGGAGCGCGGCTACCCGGATCTGCGGCCCGGCCATGCCGCCGTCTTCCTCCACATCGACCGGCGGAGCGGGTCGAGGCTCGGCGACCTCGCCGCGCGCGCCCGCGTCAGCAAGCAGTCGATGATGCTGACGGTCGACGAGCTCGAGTCGCGCGGCTACGTGCGGCGCGCACCCGACCGCGACGACGCCCGCGCGAAGCTCGTGAAGCTCACCACGCGCGGCCGTACCGCGGCCTCGGAATGCCGGCGCGCCGTCCAGGCGGTCGAGACGCGGGCGCGCCGTCAGCTCGGCGACCGGGTGCACGCCCAGCTCCGCGACGGACTGATCGAGCTGGCCTCCGACGGGTCCTGAGCCTCGTCGGACAGGGATCGCCGGGTAGCATCGGCACATGCGCGAGGAAGCCACGGGCAAGACAGGCGTGCCCAGCGAGGCCCGCAACAAGCCCGAGCGCCCCCGAGACCTGCTGGGGCGTCCGCTCGACTGGGGTGCCGAGAACGAGCTGGTGCTCGAGGACTTCGACCGCTTAGGCATCGAGGAGAATCACGAGCTCGCCAGGGAGCACGTGAAGGTCGGACGCTACTTCCCGGCGCACGAAGCGTGGGAGACGGCGTGGAAACAGGCGCGAGGCACCGCCGACGCCGAGTTCTTCAAGGGGCTCTCCCAGATGGGCGCGGGCTACGTGCACCTGCTCCGCGGGAACGCCCACGGCGCCGTCACGCTCCTGCGGCGCGCCTCGGGACGCGTCGCCGCGTACCCCGATGGGCACCTCGGCATCCCCACCGCCGCCCTGCACGATCGGCTCGAGGCCGACGCGGCCGCCGTCGAGGACGGGCGCCTGGTCCCGGGCGGCGACCTGGCCTTCGACCCGCCGCCGGTCTAGCCTGTGGGCGCACGAGGCGTGTAGCCTTTGCGCCCGAGCGGACCGGCGTCCCGGCCGGGCCGAGAGGAGCAACCGATGGGCCAGGCGGTCAGCGAGATCGAATGGAGGGGCCGCACGGGCCCGTTCAGCCTTACCCTGCGGCCCGGCGTCTTCAGCCCCACCAGCACGAGCAAGACGCTCGCCGACGCGCTCGAGATCGGCCCCGACGACACCGTGATCGACGTCGGTTGCGGGAGCGGCGTCCTCTCATTCGTGGCCGCCCGGCTCGGGGCGAGGAAGGTCTACGGCTGTGATCTCTCCGGCCCGGCCGTCGAGGCCGCGAGGGAGAACGCCGTACGCCTCGGCCTCGACGGGGTCTGCGAGTTCCGCGAGGGCGACCTGCTCGACCCCGTGCGCGACGTGCGCGCGACCGTGCTGATCGGTGACGTGTCGGGGATCCCCGACGACCTCGCGGCGGTCACGGGGTGGTTCGACCGGATCCCCGCCGGCGGCCCGACCGGCGCCGAGCTCCCGAGCAAGCTGCTCGCCTCGATCGGCGACACGCTCGCCCCCGGCGGGCGCCTCTACCTGCCGACCGGCTCGCTCCAGGACGAACAGCGGGTCCTCGCGGCGGCGCGCGAGATCTTCGGGGACAACATCGAGACCGTGATCGAGCGGGAGTTCCCGCTGCCCGATCTCGTCGCCAAGGCCGCCACGACCGCCCGCCTGATGAAGGAGGGGCTCCTCAAGCTCCATAAGCGCGGCAGCCGGCTCCTGTGGGCGCTGCGGATCCGCCGCTGCGTGCGCGGCTGACCCGGCGTGCCGCGGAAGGTGTTTGAATCGGAGGCCACTCGCACCTACGGTTGAGGCTGTCGTCGGCCACCCGCCGGCGCGAGAGGGGGACACCGCCATGCAGTCGACGTCCGATCCGGCCGAGATGCTCGGCGAGCTCGGCCGCTCCTGGGGATGGATCCTTGCCTTCGGCCTCATCACGATCGTCGCAGGGGCGATCGTGGTCGCGAACCCGGGTGGCACGGTGAAGGCCTTCGCCGTGGTCTTCGGGATCTGGCTCTTCGTCGCCGGGATCTTCCGGCTCGTGACGGCGTTCACGTCGGAGGGCGAAGGGCATCGCGCGCTCTACGCGATCCTAGGCCTGCTCTCGATCGCGATCGGCCTGTTCATGGTCCGCAACGTCTTCGACACGCTGCGGCTGTTCGCCTTCATCCTGGGTGTGTTCTGGGTGATCTCGGGCATCGTCGACTTCTTCGGGGGCATCTTCATGAAGGACATGCCGCACCGAGGCTGGACGATCTTCATCGGTGCGCTCGGGTTCCTCGCCGGCGTGATCGTGCTCGCGCAGCCGGCGATCTCGCTGGCCACCCTGGCCTGGATCATCGGGATCTGGCTGATCGTGGACGGCGTGATGCTCAGCATCTCGGCGTTCCAGGTGAAGAAGTTCGCCGGGGGCGTGCCTGCGGCCGCGTGATCAGTCCCTCGGCCTGAGCACCGCCACCGCGTCCACGCGGTAGCCCGCCTCCCGCAGGTGGTCGGCGCCGCCGCGGTCGATCGCGAGGATGATCTCCTCGATCACGACGCCAGCCTGCTGCAGCACCTCGGCGGCCGTGCGGACCTGGTGGCCGGTCGTGCTCACGTCCTCGATCAGCACGGCCCGGGCGCCCTCGGGCGCGTGACCCTCGATCTGCGACCGCGTGCCGTAGGCCTTGGGCTCCTTGCGCACCACGGCGACGGGCAGGCCGGTCTCGAGGGCGACCGCGGCGACCAGGAGCGTCGCGGCGCCTTCGGGGGCCGCGAGGTGGTCGACGCCCTCGGGGAGCATGCCTGCCACCTCGTGCGCGAGCTCCCGCAGCAGGTCGGGCCGAGTGAGGAACCGGAACTTGTCGAAGTAGACGGTGGAGCGCTTCCCGCTGGACAGCACGAAGTCGCCGTGGAGCTCGGAGGCCTCGACGAGGCGCGCGATCAGGTCGTCGTTCATGGGCGGCATGATGGCATGATGGGTGGCGCATGGGCCTGTACGCGGCGCTCGGCCGCCCGCTGTTCTTCTCGCTCCCGCCGGAGGCGGCCCACCGGGTCGCCGGCGCGATGCTCGGTCTCCCGCTCCCGTGGCGCCGGATCGGTCACGCCTCGCAGGACCCCTCCCTCGCGACCGACCTCGCGGGTCTGAGGCTCCGCAACCCGATCGGTCTCGCCGCGGGGTTCGACAAGACCTGTGCCCATCTCCACTCGCTCGGCGAGCTCGGCTTCGGCTACGTGGTGGGGGGCACGATCACGCGCGCCGCGCGCGCCGGGAACCCGAAGCCGCGGATCGCGCGCGACCGTTCCCGCTGCTCGATGGTGAACGCGATGGGCCTCCCGAATCCGGGGGCGGAGCCGGCCGCCGGCCACCTCCGCAGGCACCCCCAGCCGCCCGCGCCGCGGATCGTGAGCCTCGCCGACGAAGCGGTCGAGGACGCCGTCTCGGCGCTCGACCTCCTCGCGCCGCTCGCCGACGGGATCGAGCTGAACGCCAGTTGTCCGAACGTCTCGTGGGGACGCGACACCGACAACGAGACCCACCTGCGGGAGCTCGTCGCTGCGCTCCGGGCCCGCACCGGGTCGCCGCTCTTCGTGAAGGTGCCGCCGTTCGCGAGCGACACGGAACGCGAGGCGGTGCTCGCCCTCGTGGGGATCGTCCGCGAGGCGGGCGCCGACGGCATCACGATCGGCAACTCCCGTCCCGTAGAGGACGCGCGGCTCACGGTGGGGCGCGGGGGGCTCTCGGGCCGTGACCTCTGGGGCGCCACCGTGCCCGCCGTGGCCGCGGTGCGCGGCGTGGTGGGCCCGGGCGTCGCGGTGAATGCGTGCGGCGGGATCTCGACGGCCGACGACGTGCTTGCGTGTCTCGAGGCCGGCGCCACCACGGTCCAGATCTACTCGAGCCTCGTGTACGTGGGGCCGGGGATCCTCGGGAACCTCACGGGGGGACTGGCCAGGCTGCTCCGAGCGCGCGGGCAGGCCATGGCCGACCTCGGCCACGCGGCGACGCCTCCCTCGTAGCCTCGGCCCGAACGGTGTGTTGCCGTCCTCCGGTTCCCCCGTCACAATCGGCGGGTTCGCCGACCAGGGAGCCCGATCGACGTTGACCGCAGCCGTGATGCCTGACCCCGAGCCAATCGCGGGCTCGGTGGCCGTCCGCTTCGAGGCCGTCATCAAGCGGTTCGGCGACTTCACGGCCGTCGCGGGCGTGGACCTCGACGTCCTCGAGGGTGAGTTCTTCTCGATGCTCGGTCCATCGGGCTCGGGCAAGACCACGTGCCTGCGGATGATCGCGGGGTTCGAGCAGCCGACCGAGGGACGCATCCTCCTGGGTGGCCGCGACGTCTCGACGCTGGCTCCCTACGAGCGCGACGTCAACACCGTGTTCCAGGATTACGCGCTCTTCCCCCACATGACCGTTCTCGAGAACGTCGAGTACGGGCTGCGCGTGCAGAAGGTGCCGAAGGCCGATCGGCGGCGCCAGGCAGAGGAGGCGCTCGCGATGGTGCGGCTGGAGGCCTTCAGCGCGCGGAAGCCGGGGGCCCTTTCGGGCGGTCAGCGACAGCGTGTGGCGCTCGCGCGCGCCCTGATCATGCGACCGAAGGTCCTGCTCCTCGACGAGCCGCTCGGCGCCCTCGACCTGAAGCTCCGCCAGCAGATGCAGGTCGAGCTGAAGCAGATCCAGCAAGAGGTCGGGCTGACCTTCATCTACGTCACGCACGACCAGGAAGAGGCGCTCACGATGAGCGATCGCATGGCGGTGTTCAGCCATGGCACGATCGAGCAGGTGGGGACGCCGGCCGAGGTGTACGAGCGACCCGCCACGGGATTCGTGGCCGGGTTCGTCGGGGTCTCGAACGTGCTGGAGGGGGAGCCGGCCGCCGCGGTGACCGGCGACACGCACGCGTTCACGATCCGACCCGAGAAGATCGCGATGGTCGAGCTCGATCGCCACGCCGACCCGAGCGACTGCTCGGCAACCGGACACGTCCGTGAGGTCGTATACCTGGGTGCGATCACCCGATACCGGGTCGAGCTCGACGGCGGAGGGGAGCTGGTCGTGATGCAGCAGAACCTGTCGACGTCGTCGATGGAAGCGCTTCAGGTGCGCGGCAAGGCCGTGCGGCTGATGTGGCGCCGCAGCAACAACCGCCCGGTGGCAGCGCCCGCGGGGGCGGCGGAGGGGTCTATGGATCAGGAGGAGGGGCAGATATGAGAAATACCGTGAGCCGATGGCTCGCGATCGTGGGGGTGCTCGCGATCGTCGCAGCTGCATGCAGCAGCGACAGCAGCTCGAGCACCACCGACGGTGGCAGCAGCAGTGGCATCGAACCCACCAAGACCTACAGCGAGATCGGGACCACCGAGGGTGAGTTGAACCTGATCGCGTGGAACGGCTACACCGAGGACGGCTCGGTCGACAAGAACTTCGATTGGATCACGCCGTTCGAGGAGCAGTCCGGCTGCGATGTGACGGTGAAGTACGCCGACACGTCGGACGAGATGGTCACCCTGATGCGTCAGGGCGGCGGCGCCACGTACGACGGCGTCTCGGCCTCGGGCGACGCGAGCAACCGGCTGATCGCCGGTGGCGACGTGGGCGCGGTGGACCCGAGCCTGTTCCCCGACCTGGCCACCGTGATCGCGCCGCTCAGCCCGACCGACGGCACGAACAACGCGCACTACGTCGTCGACGGCAACGTCTACGGCACGCCCTGGATGTACGGGCCGAACTTCCTGATGTACAACACCGACGTCGTCAAGCCGGCGCCCACGAGCTGGGACATCACGTTCGAGACCGAGCTGAACGGCGAGCCGAACCCGTACGCGGGCAAGCTCACGGCCTACGACGCGCCGATCTTCATCGCCGACGCCGCGATGTACCTGATGACGCACCAGCCCGACCTGGGCATCACCGACCCGTACGAGCTCGACGAGACCCAGCTGAACGCCGCGGTCGACCTGCTGAAGCAGCAGGCGCCGATGATCACGAAGTACTGGGCGCTCTACACCGACGAGATCGACGGATTCGTCGACGGCTCGATGGTGGCGGGAACCGCGTGGCCGATCAACCTCAGCTACGCCGAGCTCGACGCGCCGGTCGACGCCGCCGAGCCTACCGAGGGCATGACGGGCTGGGCCGACACCTGGATGATCTCGGCGAACGCTCCGCACCCGAACTGCATGCTCACCTGGATGAACTACTCGCTGGGTGCCGACGTGCAGGCCGAGGTCGAGTACTGGTACGGCGCGGCGGGCAGCAACACGGAGTCGTGCGCCGCGCTCGAGACGCTGCTCGGCAAGAAGTATGCGGACCTGGCGAACACGCTCCGGTACGGGTACTGCGGTGACGCCGAGTTCCTGAACTCGCTCTTCCTGTGGAAGACCCCGCAGGCCGCCTGCGGCGACGACCGCGGAGACACCTGCATGGACTACTCCGTCTGGCAGCAGAAGTGGACGGAGATCCGCGGGGCGTAGCGGACATCGACCCCGGAGGCCTCCTGGCCTCCGGGGTCGCTTCTTCATGAGGAGGGAGCGCGGGTGGCGAGCGCGAGTGGAGGACGACCGGGCGCGGTCACGCGCACGTCCGCCTTCTTCTTCCGCCACCCCCATGCACGGCTGGGCCTGACGCTCGGCCTGCCGATCCTGTATTTCCTCGTGATCTACGTCGGGGCGCTCGCGATCTTGTTCATCTCGGCGTTCTGGAGCCTGGACACGTTCACGGGCGAGATCGTCCATTCGTGGTCCCTGACGAACTTCCAGACCCTGCTCGAGAACCCCGTCTACCGCGTGATCACGCTCCGCACGGTGGGTCTCGCCTCGGCGGTGACTGTCACCGATATCGTGCTCGCGTTCCCACTCGCGTACTTCGCCGCGCGGCTCGCGTCCAACCGGATGCGCAACGCGGTGCTGGTGGCCGTCGTGATCCCGCTGTGGGCGAACTACCTCGTGCGGGTCTTCGCGTGGAAATTGATCCTCACGCCGTCCGGATTCCTGAATTGGTTCACCGAGAAGGTGGGCGTCTCGCTCCAGCTCGGGAACTCGAACTGGGCCATCTGGCTCACGTTCGCCTACCTCTGGCTGCCGTTCACGATGCTCCCGATCTACGGCGCGCTCGAGCGGGTGCCCAACTCCTACCTCGAGGCGTCAGGCGACCTGGGGGCGAGGGGATGGCTCACGTTCCGGCGCGTGGTCGTCCCGATGATCATCCCGGGGATCGTGGCAGGCTCGATCTTCTCGTTCTCGCTGACGCTCGGCGACTACATCGTCCCGAGCCTGGTGGGCAACACGAAGTTCATCGGCAACGTGATCTACGACAGCGTGGGGGTCGCGAACAACATCCCCCTCGCGGCCGCGTACGCGATGGTGCCGGTCGCGATCATGGCGATCTACCTGATGCTGGCCAAGCGTGCCGGCGCGTTCGAGGCACTGTAACGATGGAATCCAGGGGCGCGCGCTTCCTCATCAAGGCCGGTTCGGTGATCGCGCTGCTGTTCCTCTACGTGCCCCTGGCGCTCGTCGTGATCTACAGCTTCAACGCGAGCATCGGCCAGAAGTGGCCGATCGAGGAGTTCACGACGAAGTACTGGACGCTCGCGTGGAAGAGCCCGGATGTGCGCGAGGCGCTCGCCAACTCCACTTTGGTGGCCACGATGGCAACGCTCCTGGCGCTCGTGCTCGGGAGCCTCGCGGCATTCTCGGTCCACCGGTTCCGGTTCTTCGGGCGGAACGCGGTTTCGTTGTTCCTCGTGCTCCCGATCGCCCTGCCGGGCATCGTCACGGCGATCGCGCTGAACGCCTCGATCAACAGCCTGGGGCTCACGTTCAGCCTGTGGACGATCATGATCGGCCATGCGACGTTCTGCATCGTCGTCGTCTACAACAACGTGATCGCGCGCCTGCGTCGCACGCCCACCTCCCTGGTCGAGGCCTCGATGGACCTCGGCGCGAACGGGTGGCAGACGTTCCGGATGGTCACCTTCCCGGCGATCAGGTCCGCGGTCGTGGCCGGAGCGCTCCTGGCGTTCGCGCTCTCGTTCGACGAGATCGTGGTGACGAACTTCGTGTCGGGAACCGAGATCACGATCCCGAAGTTCATCTTCAACAACCTTCGCCAGCCGCGGAACCGCCCGATCATCAACGTCGTGGCGGTCGGCGTGACGGTGGCGATGCTGATCCCCGTCTACATCGCCCAGCGGATCGCGGGGGGAGGCGCGGAGGTCGCGGCCCCCCAAGGACGGCGCGAGGGGCCGACCGACACGGTGACGGCCGCAGCCGCCGCGCAGGCCGGGCAGTTCTAGAGGTACGTGCCGCCGCGCTGGGGCGGGCCGTCCTGGCCCTCGGCGCCCTCTGCGCCCGGGTTCTGCGGCATCAGGCCGCGACGCTTGATCTCCTCGAACTGGGCACGGGCGGCCGCCTGCTGCGCGAACATCGCGGCCTGGATCCCGTGGAAGAGCCCCTCGAGCCAGCCGACGAGCTGGGCCTGCGCGACGCGGATCTCCGACTCGCTGGGCACGCCTTCGAGCGGGGGAGCGAGGTCGCCGAGCTCCTGCTTCAGATCGCCGGAGAGCACCTCGGAGAGCTCGCCTACCGCGCGCTGGTAGATGTCGGCGAGACGCCTTCGCCCCGCCTCGTCGAGCGAGGCCTGCCGGGTCTCGTCCAGGAGCTCGCGCACCATGCTCGCGATACGCAGGAGCTTCGCCGGCTCGGTGATCGTCTCCTGCTGCGGCATCTCGACCTCGGGGGCCGGCATCTCCTGCGGCTCGATCGGGACAGCCTGCACAGCGTCGTCGCGTGGCATCTCGGGTTCGGTGCTCATGACCGACAACCTAGCAGCACGGGTCCCGAGCGGCGGAGCAGGCCGCCGCTCATGACCCGAGGCTCCGGATCAGCAGGGCCTCGGCGAGGGCGAGCCGCTCGAGGTCGCGCAGGTCGACGCTCTCGTCGATCGAGTGATAGTTCGAGCGCTCGTCACCCGCGCCGATGATCAGGACCGCGATCCCGGGGAACGTCTGGGCCAGCATCGGGACCAGCGGGATCGAGCCGCCGCTGCCCATCTCGACCACGTCGGCCTCGAAGGCCTCGGCGAGCGCATATCGAGCGGCCGAGTACGCCTCCGTGGTCGTGTCGACCATGTACCCCATGCCGGCCTCGTCGCCTTCTATCTCGACGTGCACGCCCCACGGCGCGGCGTCGCGCAGGTGGGACACGAGCGCCGCTCGGGCGGCGACCGCGTCGTCGCCGGGTGCGAGCCGGAGCGACACACGGGCGCTCGCGGCGGGCACGATCTGGTTCGAGGACCCGTCGACGGAGGGCGCGTCGAACCCCAGGACGTTCACGGCGGGCTTCGACAAGAGCCGGTCGGCCATCGTGCCCGAGCCGATCATGCGCACCGAGTCGAAGACGTGGGATTCCGCACGGAACTCGTCCTCGGCGACCGGCATGCCCGGCCACTCGAAGGTGCGGAGACCGGGGATCGCGACGTTCCCCTCGTCGTCGTGAAGCGTCGCGATCATCCGCGCGAGCGCGGTGATCGCGTCGGGGATCGGGCCGCCGTACGACCCGCTGTGCTGCGCGACCGGGAGCACGCTCACGGTCACCCGGCAGTCCGTCACGCCGCGCACGCTGGTGCCGATCGTGGGCACGCCGGTGCGGTAGTTGCCGCCGTCGGCCACGATCGCGACGTCGGCTTTCAACAGGTCGCCCTGGCCCTGGACGAGGTCGGGGAGGTGTTCGGTGGAGCATTCCTCCTCACCCTCGACCACGATCTTGACCGTCACAGGGAGGCCTGCACCTTCGTGCGCGCCGAGCGCTCTGAGCGCCGCGGCGTGCGCCACGATCCCGGCCTTGTCGTCGGCGGCGCCGCGCCCGAAGAGCCGGCCGTCGCGGACCTCGGGCGCGAACGGGGCGGTCGTCCAGGCGCCGGCGTCGCCCTCGGGCTGCACGTCGTGGTGCGCATACAGCAGGATCGTCGGGGCGCCCTCGGGCCCGGGGATCTCGGCGAAGACGGCCGGATGGCCACCGTCCAGCTCGATCAGGCGGGCGCCCGAGGCACCCGCCGCGGCGAGGATCTCGCGGGTCAGCTCGGCGCTCGCCCGCACGTTCGCCGGGGCGAAGCCCGGGTAGCCGATCGAGGGGATCGTGACGAGCCGTGAGAGCTCGTCGATCGTGCGAGGCATGTCGCCGGAGACCCTGGTGCGGAGCGCGGTCGTGTCCATGCCCGGACGATACCGAAAGGTGCGGGGCCGCCGAGCCGCGGGCATGGGCCGGCGGCACCCACAGCGTCAGGCCCGGATCTCGCCCTCGGGCTCGGCCATCCGCCAGTCGTAGGGGCTCACGAACGAGGTGACGAGCTGCGCGTAGTTCGCGCGCGCGTAGGCCACCGGGTTCGGGATGTTCGCCTGGCTCATCGAGCCCTTCATCTGCTCGACGCTCTCGTAGTCGTGCTCCTCGAGCCAGGTCTCCATGTCACGGAGGACGGTCGCGACGTGGTCGGGCCCCTCCTGCAGGAGCGCCGATGCCATCATCGCGACATCGGCCCCCGCGAGCAGGACCTTCAGTACGTCGGCACCCGAATGCACGCCGGTGGTCGCGGCGATCGAGGCGTGCACGTGGCCTCGGAGGATCGCGATCCAGCGCAACGGGAGCCGCAGCTCATCGGGCGTCGAAAGATGGAGCGACGGGTCGACCCGCAGGTTGTCGAGGTCGATGTCGGGCTGCATGAACCGGTTGAACAGCACGAGCCCGTCGGCGCCGGCGGCCACCATCCGATGCGCCATGTGGCCCACCGAAGAGAAGAAGGGCCCCATCTTCACGGCGAGCGGGATCGTGATCTCGGCTCGCACCGCCTCCACGAGCTCGACGTAGCGCTCCTCGACCGCGTCGCTCGTCTCCTCCGGGTCGGCCGCGATGAAGTACACGTTGAGCTCGAGCGCGTCCGCGCCGGCCTCCTGGATCCGCTTCGCGTGGCCGATCCATCCGCCGATCGTGATGCCGTTCAGGCTGCCGATCACGGGGATGTCCAGCTCGCGCTTGGTCTCCTCGAGGTGGCGCAGGTACGTGTCGGTGCCCGTGGTGTAATCCCCGATCTCGGGGAGGTACGTCAGGGCCTCGGCGAAGCTCTGGGATCCGACCTCCAGAGCTCCGTCGAGCTGGATCTCGTCGTGTTCGATCTGCTCTTCGAAGAGCGAGGGGAGCACGACGGCTGCCGCACCCGCGTCCTGCAGCTTGCGCAGGGTGTCGATGCGCTGGCCCATCGGCGAGGCCGAGGGGACCACCGGGTTCCGGAGCTCCAGCCCAAGGTAGTGCGTGCGCAGGTCCACGCTCATGACGCCTCCCCTTCCTCGTCGCCGGCTGCCGTCTCGTCGTGTGGCGCCGCCTCGTGTGCGCTCCCGCGCTCGATGCCGGCGGTCTGCTCGTAGAGGTGCCAGCGTGCGTCGACGTCCTCCTGCGCGCGGCGCATCAGGGTGTCCGCGCGATCGGGGTCGGTGCGCCGCAGCATCGCGTAGCGCGCCTCTTTGTCGGTGAACGCCTTCAGCGGCAGGGTCGGCTTCTTGCTGTCGAGACGGAACGGGTGCTCGCCGGCCTCGGCGGCCTCGGGGTCGAACCGCCACAACGGCCAATAGCCGGAGGCCACGGCCTCCTTCTGGTGGCTCATCGCCGTCGACATGTCGATGCCGTGCGCGATGCAGTGGCTGTACGCGATCACCAGCGAGGGCCCGCGGTGCGCCTCGGCCTCGGCGAGCACCTTGACCGTGTGCGGCATGTCGGCGCCCATCGCGATCTGGCCGACGTACACGTCGCCGTACGCGGTCGCGATCATCCCCAGGTCCTTCTTGCCACCGGACTTGCCGGCCGCCGCGAACTTCGCCACCGCACCTCGCGGGGTCGACTTCGACGCCTGCCCGCCGGTGTTCGAATAGACCTCGGTGTCGAGCACGAGCACGTTGACTTCGCGCCCGGTCGCAAGCACGTGGTCGAGCCCGCCGAACCCGATGTCGTAGGCCCAGCCGTCGCCGCCCACGATCCACACGCTCGTCGGGACGAGCGCATCGGCCGCGGCCAGGAGGTCCGGGATCCGCGTGTCCTCGATGTGGGCCAGCCGCTCGTGGAGCTGTCCGAGGCGCAGACGCTGCCGCGCGATCGCCTCATCGCCGCGTGCGCCCATCCCGTCGAGCAGCCCGCGGACGAGGCCCTCGCCGAGTTGCGGTTCCAGCGCCTCCACGAGGTTCGCGGCCAGGTCGGCCTTGGCGTCGAGCGCGAGGCGCATCCCCAGGCCGAACTCCGCGTTGTCCTCGAAGAGCGAGTTCGACCAGGCGGGACCGCGGCCGTCGGGGCCGACGGCCCACGGCGTGGTCGGGAGGTTCCCGCCGTAGATCGACGAGCACCCGGTGGCGTTCGCGATCATCAGGCGGTCGCCGACCAGTTGGGTCAGCACCTTCAGGTACGGGGTCTCGCCACAGCCGGCGCATGCGCCCGAGTACTCGAAAAGCGGACGGAGCTGCTGCGAGCCCTTCACCGTGTCGGTGCGCACGTCGGTACGAGACGGGTCGGGGATCGTCAGGAAGAAGTCGAACCACTCGCGCTCGTCGTCGAGGTGCTCGTCATTGGGGCACATGTCGATCGCCTTGTGCTTGACTTCCTCCTTGCTGCGGGCCGGGCAGACGTCCACGCAGATCCCGCAGCCGGTGCAGTCGTCGGGCGCGACCTGGATCGTCATCAGCCGGCCCGGCTGGTCGCGGTCCTTCCACTCCTTGGACTTGAACCCGACGGGGCCGCCCTCGGCCGCGGCCGGCTCGAAGACCTTCATGCGGATCGCGGCGTGGGGGCATACCAGGGCGCACTTCGCGCAGTCGATGCAGATGGCCGGGTCCCACACCGGGATCTCGCGCGCGATGCTGCGCTTCTCCCAGCGGGCGGTGTCGGTCGGGAACGTCCCGTCGACGGGCAGTGCGCTCACCGGGAGGAGGTCGCCCTCGCCGGCGATCATCGCGGCGGTCACCCGCCGGACGAAGTCCGGCGCCTCGGCGGGCACCACGGGGAGCATCGGCGGCCCCTCGCCGGCCTCGGACGGGATCTTCACCTCGTGGAGCGCCGCGATCGCGCCGTCGACCGCGGCGAAGTTCCGTGTGAGCACCGTCTCGCCGCGCTTGCCGTAGCTCTTCACGATCGCCTGCTTGATCGCGGCCACTGCCTCGTCCTGCGGGAGGATGTCGGCGATCGCGAAGAAGCACGTCTGCAGCACGGTGTTCACGCGCGTGCCGAGGCCGGCGTCCTTGGCGACGCGGTACCCGTCCACGACGAACATCCGCAGGTGCTTGTCGACGATGTGCCGCCGTGTGGTCTCGGGCAGGTGCGCCCAGACCTCGTCGGCGCCGTAGGGGCTGTTCAACAGGAACGTCGCGCCCTCGGCCGCGAGCGCGAGCACATCGGTGCGCTCGAGGCGCTCGAACTGGTGCACCGCCACGACGTTGGCCGAGCGGATCAGGTAGGTCGAACGGATCGGCCGCGGCCCGAACCGCAGGTGCGACACCGTGACCGAGCCCGCCTTCTTCGAGTCGTAGACGAAGTACCCCTGGGCGTGCAGGTCCGTGGCCTCGCCGATGATCTTGATCGTGTTCTTGTTCGCGCTGACGGTGCCGTCGCTGCCGAGCCCGAAGAACACCGCCCGCACGACCTCGGGATCCTCGGTGTCGAAGTCAGCGTCCACGGGCAGGCTCAGGCGCGTCACGTCGTCGGCGATCCCCACGGTGAAGTGGTTCACGGGCTCGAGCGCGACGAGCTCGTCGAGGGCCGCCTTCGCCATCGCCGGGGTGAACTCCTTCGACGAGAGGCCGTAGCGGCCGCCGAGCACGCGCGGAAAGCCACCCGCGAACCGCGCGCGCCCGGCGGACATCTCTTCGGACAAGGACGTGACCACGTCCTGGTACAGGGGTTCGCCCGGCGCTCCGGGCTCCTTCGTGCGGTCGAGCACCGCGATGCCGCGCACCGACTCGGGGAGCGCGGCCACGAGCGCCTCGGGCGAGAACGGCCGGTACAGCCGGACCTTCACGAGCCCCACGCGCTCGCCGCGCTCGACCATCGCCTCGACGGCCTCCTCGGCGGCGCCGACGCCCGACCCGATCAGGATCAGAACGCGCTCGGCCTCGGGGTGCCCGACGTAGTCGAACAGCCGGTACGGGCGGCCGGTCCGGTCGGCGAGGCGGTCCATCGCCCCCTGCACCAGGTCGGGGACGGCCGCGTACCACGGGTTGCAGGCCTCCCGTGCCTGGAAGAAGACGTCCGGATTCTGAGCCGAGCCGCGGAGCCGCGGATGCTCGGGGGAGAGGGCGCGGGTTCGGTGCTCGTGGACGAGCCGGTCGTCGATCATCGCTCGCAGGTCTTCATCGGCGAGCCCCTCGATCTTGTCGACCTCGTGCGAGGTCCGGAACCCGTCGAAGAAGTGGAGGAACGGGACGCGGGACTCGAGTGTGGCGACATGGGCCACGAGCGCGAGGTCCTGCGCCTCCTGCACAGAGGACGACGCCAGCATCGCGAAACCGGTCGTGCGCGCGGCCATCACGTCGGAGTGGTCGCCGAAGATCGACAGCGCGTGGGTGGCGATCGTGCGGGCCGCCACGTGCATCACGAACGGCGTGAGCTCGCCCGCGATCTTGAACATGTTCGGGAGCATGAGCAGCAGGCCCTGCGACGCCGTGAACGTGGTGGCGAGCGCGCCGGCCGTGAGCGCGCCGTGCAGTGCACCCGCCGCGCCGCCCTCGCTCTGCATCTCCACGACCTGCGGCACCGCGCCCCATAGGTTGGCCCTGCCGGCCGCCGACCATGCATCGGCGAGCTCGCCCATGGGCGAGGAGGGGGTGATCGGATAGATCGCGATCACTTCCGAGAGGCGATGGGCGACCGCGGCCACCGCATCGTTGCCGTCGACGGTGATCCGCGGGCGCGCCGAAACACGTTCATGGGTGGCTTGCGTCTTCATGGCGTCATCGTCGTGTTGGCGCGGGGGTGCCCCTAGGGCCGAAGGACCCCATCCGACGGGGCCTGCCGTCGACGCCCCGACCCTTCGCCGGGGGGAGCTGGAAGGCAGAACAGCGTGCAGCCGCACGCGGTACGCATCGCGGCGAGGACCGTGGCGCCGATCCGATCCCGGGGTGGGTCTACGGCGACAGCCTCTCGATCCGCCATGCCCCTGCCTCGTCGGGGGTGTATCGGAAGCGGTCGTGCAGCCGGTGCCGCCGCCCCTGCCAGAACTCGATCGACCGTGGGGTCACGCGGTAGCCGCCCCAGAACGGGGGGCGCGGCACCTCCACGTCTTCGAACCGGGCGGTCATCTCCTCGAGCCGCGCCTCGAGCTCCTCCCGGTCCTCGATCGGAGCGCTCTGCCGCGAGGCCCACGCGCCGAGCTGCGCCTCGCGAGGGCGCGTGGCGAAGTACGCGTCGTCATCCGTGTACTCGGTCCGCACCACGTCGCCGGTCACGCAGACCTGCCTGTCGAGTTCCTTCCACAAGAAGACGAGCCCCGCGTGCGGGTTCGCCTCGAGGTCGCGGCCCTTGCCGCTCGATCGGTTCGTGTTGAAGACGAAGCCGTGGGCGTCGAGCCCCCGCAGCAACACGTGACGCACCGAGGGCCTCCCCTCCGCATCGGCGGTCGCGAGGGCCATCGCGTTGGGGAGCGGCACGCCTGCGCGCTCGGCCTCGAAGAGCCACCGACCGAACTGCTCGATCGGGTCGGGGTAGAGGTCGGCCCGGCGGAACGGCCGGTCCTCGTGGAAGCCGTTCGGCGCCTGGATCGTACGCGGGTCGGTCATCGGGAGGCTCGTCGACTCATCATGGAGCCAGCATAGGAGCGGTGGGTGCCCCCGGCAGGACTCGAACCTGCGCTTCCGGCTCCGGAGGCCGACGCTCTATCCGCTGAGCTACGGGGGCGTAGCCACCGTGCAGTCTACAGCCGCCCTCCCCGGCGGCCTCGAGCGGCGCCCGGGAGGCCCAGCCGCCCGGGGTATCCTCGGTCCGTGCCTGAGGGAACCCGTGTGCTGCTGGTCGACGACGACCCCGCGATGCTGCGCCTGCTCGAGGTGAACTTCCGCCTCGAGGGGTTCGTCGTGGACCGCGCGACGCGCGGCGACGAGGCGCTCGCGATCGCGGAGGCCTCGCCCCCGGCCGCCGTGCTCCTCGACATGATGATGCCCGGCATGGACGGGGCCGAGGTGTGCCGTCGCCTGCGATCGCTGCCGGGCCTCGGCGACGTACCGGTCGTCTTCTTGAGCGCCCGTGTCCGCGATGAGGATGAGCCGGAGGACCCCGCGCTCGGCCCGGTGACCTACGTGGCGAAGCCGTTCGACCCGCAGGCGCTCGTGGGGCTCGTCCGACGCCGGATCGGGGGTGCCGCCGCGTGATCGAGGACCAGCTCCTCGCGTGGCTCGGTGAGGGGCTGGCGGCCGCCGCGCCGGGGCTCGGCCTCGAGGGCGACCTTCCCGTGCCCGAGCTCCTCGCGCCCAAGCAGAAGGACCACGGCGACTTCGCGACGAACGTCGCCCTCGGGCTCGCGAAACGCGTCGGCAAGCCCCCGCGCGAGGTCGCGCAGGCGATCGCCGACGCGCTCCCGCCCGCCCCGTTCGTCGAGCGTGTCGAGATCGCGGGCCCGGGCTTCCTGAACGTCTTCACGACCGACGACTGGCTGCACGCGGCGCTCCTACGCGTGGTCGCTACGGGAGCGTCGTACGGCCGCGCCGAGCCGAACGGCCGTCGCGTGCAGGTCGAGTTCCTGAGCGCGAACCCGACCGGCCCGCTCCACGTGGGGCACGCCCGGAATGCCGTGCTGGGCGACGCGCTCGCGCGACTCCTCGAGGCCGCCGGCTGGACCGTGGAGCGCGAGTACTACTTCAACGACGCCGGCCGGCAGATGGACCGGTTCGCCGAGTCAATGGAGGCGCGCTACCTTCAGGCGGCAGGGCGCGAGGCCGAGGTGCCCGAGGAGGGCTACCACGGTGACTACCTGGTGGACATCGCCGCCGACGTTCGGGCCGAGCTCGGCGACGCGCTCGTGGACCTTCCGCCGGAGGAACGACGGGGGCGGCTCCTCGCCGAGGGTTCGCGCCGCGTGCTCGACCAGATCGCGGCCACCCTCGAGAGGTTCAGGGTGCACTTCGACGTGTACTTCAGCGAAGGAGAACTCGCGCGCAAGGGCGAGATCGACGCCGCGATCGAGCGGCTCCGATCGGCGGGCTACGCGTACGAGGCCGAGGGTGCCGTGTGGTTCCGGTCGACCGAGTTCGGTGACGAGAAGGACCGCGTGGTGGTCCGTTCGAACGGCGCGCACACCTACTTCGGCGCCGACTGTGCCTACCTGGTCGATAAGTTCTCCCGCGGATACGACCGGCTCGTGTACGTGCTGGGCGCTGACCACCACGGCACGGTGAAGCGGATGAAGGGTGCGGCCCAGGCGCTCGGCTTCGATCCCGAGGCGGTCGAGATCGTGCTGTACCAGTTCGTCTCGTTCCTGCGGAACGGTGAGGTCGTGAAGATGAGCAAGCGCGCGGGCGCGATCGTGACGCTCGACGAGCTGCTCGACGAGGTCGGAGTGGACGCGGCGCGGTTCACGCTGCTGACGTCCTCGAACGACTCCGCGATGAACTTCGACATCGAGCTCGTGAAACGTCAGGCGATGGACAACCCCGTCTACTACGTGCAGTACGGGCACGCGCGGATCGCGAGTATCCTGCGCAAGGCCGAGGCGCAGGGTGTCGCGCGACGGCCGATCGGCGAGGCGGATCTGGGGCTGCTGCACGAGGAGGCCGAGCTCGACCTGCTGCGCGCGCTCGCCGAGATGCCCGCGCAGATCGCGGCCGCCGCCGACCTGCGCGCCCCCAACCGGCTGACCCATGCCGCGCAGGACTTGGCCGCTCGGTTCCATAGGTTCTACGCCGAGCACCGCGTGGTGGACGAGGCGACCCCCGAGCTGACCCAGGCCCGCCTGTGGTTGTGTGCCGGCACGAAGCAGGTGCTCGCGAACCTCCTCGCGCTGCTCGGGGTCTCGGCCCCCGAGCGGATGGATCGGGCGGATGACTGACGAGCTCGGCGCGGGATCCTCCCGCGTCGGGTCGTCGCTCTCGGACGGCTCGGCAGCCCCGTCACCCTGGCAGGCCTCCGCCTCGATCGGTCCTCGCGGCCTCGAGGTCGGCGGCGTCGCCTGCGCCGACCTCGCCGCGCGTTACGGCACGCCCCTGCTCGTCGTCGACGAGGGCGACCTGCGCGCGCGATGCCGGGCGATCGCGGCCCGCTTCGACCGGGTGCTCTACGCCGTGAAGTCGTTCACGGCGCATGCCGTGATCAGGATCGCTCTCGACGAAGGCCTCGACCTTCTGGCGTCGACCGGGGGCGAGGTCGAGGCGTGCCTGCGCGCCGGCGCTCGAGGCGAACGCATCGTGCTCCACGGGAACAACGAGTCCGACGGCGAGCTGCGGCTCGCTGTTGACGCCCGGGTCTCGCTCGTGATCGCCGACGGGCCCGACGAGCTCCGTCGGCTCGACGCGATCGCCCGAGGCGTCTCCCGGGTGCAGCCGGTGCTGCTGCGGGTCGCGCCCGAGGTCCGCGTCGCGACGCACGAGGCGATCGCCTCGGGTCATGAGACTTCGAAGTTCGGCGCCTCGCTCGCCGAGGCCGTGGGCGAGGCCGAGCTCGTGGCGTCGCTCCCGAACCTGCGCTTCGACGGACTCCAAGCACACGTCGGCTCGCAGGTGCCCCACGTCGGGTCCTACGACGCCGCGCTCGACGCGCTGCTGGGGCTCGTGGTGCGGCTGCGCGACGCGGGCGTCGCGCCGGTGCGCGTGCTCGACCTCGGCGGCGGGTTCGCCGCGCCCTACGTCGACGAGCCCGGGCTGGACCCGGCCGACGTCGCGGCGGCGCTCCAGGCCCGCCTCGCCGCGCGCTGCGCCCACGAAGGGCTCGAGCCGCCCGCCCTCGTCGCCGAGCCCGGCTGCACGCTCGCCGCCGATCCCGCGGTCACGCTCTACGGGGTCGGCGCCCGCAAGGACGCCGGGGGCCGAACCCTCGTCGCCGTCGACGGCGGGCTGTCGGACAACCTGTGGCCGATGCTCTACGACGCCCGCTTCCAGGCGCTCGCCGCGAGCCGGCCCGCAGTCTCGAGCGTGGGTGCCTCGCCCGTCACGGTCGTGGGCAAGCACTGCGAATCCGGCGACGTGCTTGCTGCCGACGTGCCCATGCCGGCCGACCTGGGCCCGGGCGACCTGATCGCGTTCGCGGCCACGGGCGCATACACGTACTCGCTCGCGACGGCCTACAACCGGGTGGGACGCCCGGCGGTCGTCGCGGTGCGGGGGGGCGCCAGCACCCTGTGGCTCCGCCGGGAGGACGCCGCGGACATGGACCGGTTCGAGACGTCGGCCGCCCGTCCCGCACCGCAGGTGACGGCGCCCGAGGGCATCATGATCCGTCCCGCCCGTCCCCGCGATGCGGCATCGTTCGTCGAGCTATGGCAGGCCGTCGTCGATGAGGGCCGCTTCGTCCGCAGCGAGACCGTGGCCCATCCCACCCGCGTCTACCGTGCACGGTTCCGGCGGCCGTGGACCGATCACGACGCCCAACTCGTGGCGGTGGAAGGGGACCGCGTGGTCGGCCACCTCTACATCCAGCGCGAGCGTCACCCGGTCACACGCCACGTGGCGACGCTCGGCATCTCGGTGGCGCCCGACCGCCGCGGTCACGGGATCGGCGCGGCGCTCCTGGACGAGTCGATCCGGTGGGCCAAGGGCGCCGGCGTCGAGAAGATCGTGCTCTCGGTGTACCCACACAACACGGCCGCGATCTCCCTCTACCGCCGGTTCGGGTTCGTCGAGGAGGGCCGGCTCGTGCGGCAGTCCCGCCGGTCGACGGGCTACGTGGACGAGATCCTTATGGGGCTCTGGCTGGGCGGTTGAGCCTAAGCGTCATCCGCGCCCGGGCACGCGTCCGGCGTCAGCCCGATCCCAGCGGCCAGGGGTCCAGGATCAGCGGCGGGATCGGCTCCTGCGAGAAGTCGAACTCGTCCGCGAGGTCGCCCAGGATCGGCACGTCCTCGCGCACGGTCGGCCGCGGATCGGGGCGTCCCTGGTTCTCGCCGTCCAGTCGCTGGCCGCCGAGGAAGCGATCCTCGATCAGCTTCAGGTAGAGGTCGAACGAGAGCGTCTGGCTGTCGATGTCCAGGGTGCGGTCGGCCCACGGGCTGATCAGCAGCCCCGGCACGCGCAGCCCGTACCCGGCGGCGTCGACGCGCGGGGGTTCCACGTGGTCGTAGAAGCCGCCCCAGTCGTCCCACGTCAGGAAGATCGCCGTGCGATCCCACAGGTCGCTCTCCATCACGGCGTTCACGAGGTCGGTGACGTGCGCCTGCCCCTCGGTGATCGGGGCACCGGTGCCGGGGTGCTCGCTGACGCCACCGCGGCCCGGCACGATCCACGTGACCGAGGGGAGCGTGCCGTCGGCCACGGAGTCGTAGAACGAGGAATGCGTCTGGATCCGGTCCATCTGACCGGTCTCGCGGACGTCGGCGAAACCCGTGAGCACGTTCTGGGGCCGGGCCGCGCCGCCCGCGTCGCATGCCGCCTTCGTGTCCTCGGGCCTGCGGCAGAGCACGTCGCCCGCGTAGTACGCCCAACTCACGCCCTGCTCGTGCAGGAGCCACGTGATGTCGGTCCACGCCCAGAACTCGGGATGCTGATACCACTTGAGGTCGTCGAACAGGTCGCCCATCCCCAGGTCGGTGCGGCACGAGAATGCGTCCTGCGGGTCCGTGCACCGCGCCGACCACCCCGACACCAGGAACAGGTGTGAGGGAAGCGTCCACGAGTCGGTGGGCGCGAACATCCGGTCCTGCAGCACGAAATGTTCCGCGTAGGACCAGTAGTTCGGGATCGTGCGGTCGTCGTGGAACGACATCACGTCGGGTTGGTCTTGCGGGCCGACGAACGTGACGCAGCTCGGGTCCTCGGGACGGCGCACGCACAGGCGCCCCGCGGCGGCCCGGATAGCGCCGTCCATCTTCCCGCCGTCGACCGTGGTCACGGCGGCCGGATGATCGTGGGGGCCGCCCTCGTTCACGAGCCGTGTCGTCGGATACGGCGGCACGCAGCGGTCGAGCGTCGGATGCGGCACGCAGACCGAGGGCGTGCCGTCGGCGTTCATCGGGATGCCGTCGGCGCCCGGGAACGTCCCGAAGTAGTGATCGAACGACCGGTTCTCCTGCACGATGAAGATCAGGTGGTCGAGGTTCTGGATGCCGGCGGCCGGATCGATCGGACGGTCGTTGGCCGACGCCGGTGACTCGGAGCCTGCGGAGCCGGCCGAGGAGGCGGGGCCGTCGGCATCCGACCGGGTGCAGGCAGCCGCGATCAGCGCCGCGGTCAGCACGGCGCCGACGACGGTGAGACCACGGGGTGGGGCACGGCGCGTCACGGGCCGGAACTGTAGCCGACCCCACCGGGCGGACCGGGGAGCGGGCGGCTGCGGCCACGCGCCCTCCGCGCGGCTACGATTGGCCCGACCGGATCGAACGGGGGCATCGACAGGTGGGCGAGGAACGCACGCTCCGCGTGGGGCTGCTGGGCTGCGGGAACGTGGGTACGGCCGTGATCCGTCTGCTCCACGAGCATGCCGACGACATCGCGATGCGCGCGGGCTGCCGGCTCGAGGTGGCGCGCGTGGCCGTCCGCGACCTCGACCGCGACCGCGGCGTCCCACTTCCGGCCGAGGCGTTCACGACGGACGCCGCCTCGGTCGTGGACGACCCCTCGATCGACATCGTCTGCGAGCTCCTCGGAGGCATGGAGCCCGCCCGCGCTCTGATCCTGCGGGCGTTCACGAACGGGAAGTCGGTCGTCACCGGCAACAAGGAGCTCCTTGCGAACGACGGCGAGACGTTGTTCGAGGCGGCCGATGCCGCCGAGCGCGACCTGTACTTCGAGGCGGCCGTCGCGGGAGGCATCCCGCTGATCCGCCCGATGAAGGAATCGCTCAGCGGCGAGCGCATCACCCGGCTCCTCGGGATCGTGAACGGCACGACGAACTTCATCCTCACCCAGATGACCGAGCACGGCTCGTCGTTCGGCGACGCGCTCGCCGAGGCCCAGCGGCTGGGCTACGCGGAGGCCGACCCCACCGCCGACGTCGAGGGGTTCGATGCGGCCGCCAAGTGCGCGATCCTCGCCTCGATCGCCTTCAATACCCGGGTCGTCGCCGACGACGTCTACCGGGAAGGCATCACGAAGGTGACGGCGCTCGACATCGCCGACGCCGCGCGCATGGGTTACGTCGTGAAACTGCTCGCGATCGCCGAGCTCGACGAGGGTGAGGTGAGCGCCCGCGTTCACCCCGCGATGATCCCGGCCGCGCACCCGCTCGCGAGCGTCCGCGAGGCGTTCAACGCGGTCTTCATCGAGGGGCCGAAGATCGGTCAGCTGATGTTCTACGGGCGCGGGGCGGGCGGCGACCCCACGGCCGTGGCGGTGGTGGGCGACCTCGTCACGGCAGCCCGGCACACCGCGTCGGGCGCGCGGGGCGTGGGCTGTACGTGCGCGCTGCATCGCCGCATGCGTCCGATGGACGGCACCCGCGGCCAGTACTACCTGAACCTGCACGTCGAGGATCGCCCCGGCGTGCTCGCCGAGGTCGCCGAGCACTTCGGCCGCAACGGCGTGTCGATCGAACGCGTGTGGCAGGAGGGGGCCGGTGACGAGGCCACCCTCGTGTTCATCACCCACCGCGCCCAGGAGGGCGCCTTCCAGAAGACGATCCAGGAGGTGCGCGAGCTCACGGCCGTTCGCGCGGTCTCGAGCGTCCTGCGGGTGGAGGGCGAGGAGTGAGCGCCGACGGCCCGACGCCCGGCGCCCACCAGTGGCGCGGCCTGATCGAGGAGTACCGCGCCCGCCTGCCCGTCACCGAGGCGACGCCCGTGATCACGCTGCTTGAGGGCGGCACCCCGCTCGTGCGGTCCGACGTCTTGTCGGCCGAGACCGGCTGCGGCGTCTGGCTGAAGTACGAGGGGGCGAACCCCACCGGCTCCTTCAAGGACCGCGGCATGACGCTCGCGATCAGCAAGGCGATCGAGGCCGGGGCGAAGGCCGTCGTCTGCGCCTCCACCGGGAACACCTCGGCGAGCGCGGCGGCGTACGCGGCGAAGGCCGGCCTCACGTGCGCGGTCCTCGTCCCGAAGGGGAAGATCGCGCCCGGCAAGATGGCGCAGACGCTGATCCACGGCGCCCGCGTGCTGGAGGTCGACGGCAACTTCGACGACTCGTTCGAGCTCGCGAAGGATCTCGCCGAGCACTATCCCGTCACGCTGGTGAACTCGGTGAACCCGTTCCGGTTGCAGGGCCAGAAGACCGCCGCGTTCGAGATCTGCGACGCGCTCGGGCGGGCACCCGACATCCATTGCGTGCCGGTCGGCAACGCCGGCAACATCTCCAGCCACTGGATCGGCTACTCCGAGTATCTGGCCGACGGCATGATCTCCGAGCCGCCGCAGCTCTTCGGCTTCCAGGCCCAGGGGGCCGCCCCGATCGTGCTCGGCGAGGTGGTCAAGGACCCGCAGACGATCGCGACGGCGATCCGGATCGGGAACCCCGCCTCCTGGGACAAGGCCGTGAACGCCGCGAGGGAATCCGAAGGCGCGATCGAGGCGGTCACCGACCGAGAGATCCTCGCCGCCTACCGCCGGATCGCTCGTGAGGGGATGTTCGCCGAGCCGGCGAGCGCCGCGAGCGTCGCCGGGCTCCTGCATCTGCACGCAGAGGGGAAGCTCCCGGCCGGCGCGACCGTGGTCTGCATCCTCACGGGTCACGGTCTGAAGGACCCGGAGTGGGCGATCGCAGGCGCCGCCACCCCTGCGACCGTCCCGGCCGACGCCGCGGCCGTCGCGGCCGAGCTGGGGTTGTAGCCGCGTGCGGCTCACGGTCCGGGTCCCGGCGACCTCGGCGAATCTCGGCCCGGGGTTCGACTGCTTCGGGCTCGCGCTCGATCTGTGCAACGAGGTGACCGTCGAGACCGCGACCGTCCCGGGCATCGTCTGGGACGGCGAGGGCGCCGACGAGCTGCCGACCGACGGCACCGATCTCGTGAGCTCCGTGATGCGGTCGGTGGCCGATGCGGCCGGCCGGACCCTGCCGGCTCTCACGCTCCACGGGACGAACCGGATCCCGCTCGAACGGGGGCTCGGGTCATCCTCGGCCGCCGCGGTCGCCGGCGCGGCCCTTGCGCTTGGCCTCCTCGGAGAGGGGGCCGAGCCGGGCGCCGTGTTCGCGCATGCGGCGCAGATCGAGGGACACCCCGACAACGCGGCCCCCGCGGTGTTCGGCGGGTTCACGATCGCGCTGCCCGAGGGGACCGTGCGCCGGATCGACCCGCACCCCGGCCTGCGACCCGTCGCCCTCGTCCCCGACGTCCGGCTCCCCACCGCGGAGGCGCGCCGCGCGCTCCCCGACGACGTGCCCCGCGAGGATGCCGTCTTCAACGCGGCCCACGCCGCCCTGGCGGTCGAGGCGTTTTCCCGCGATCCGTCGCTGCTCGGCGAGGCCCTGCAGGACCGGCTGCATCAGGACGCGCGGCTCGCTCTGGTCCCGGTGGTGCTCGAGGTCTTCCGTTCGCTCCACGACGCCGGCGTCCCGGTCTGCGTCTCGGGCGCAGGCCCAACGCTCCTCGCGTTCCCCGACGGGCCGCTCGAGGCGCCGGAGGGATGGCGCCTGATCGAGCCTGGGGTCAGGGCCAGGGGCTTCGAGCTTGTGGAGGGCTGAACCCGGTCATACCCCGGTGCACACGCCGGGGCTCACCGGCGTGTCGCGTGCGACCGATCGCGTGGCCAGCGTCGAGAACTCGCCCGACACGATCGCGTAGCCCACCTGGTCCTCGACCACCGAGTTCGCGAACACGAGGCCGGCCACCCTCCCGTTCGGCAATACGAATGGACCGCCGCTGTTGCCGGGAGCGACGTCGGCCTGCAGTTCGTAAAGCCGTCGCGAGATCTCGTCGCCGCCGTAGATGTCGTGCCCGACGGGCTCGATCACCTGACGGACGGCCGCTCCGCCACCGGTGAGCGGACGACCGCCGGGGTAGCCGAGCACGGCGCCGCCGTCGCCCCGCACCAGCTCGCCGGCGAGGAGCCTGAGCGCGGGCGCCGTCAGGGTGGGGACGCGAAGGACGGCGACGTCGAGATCGGGGTCGAAGCCCACGACGGTGGCCTGATGGTCGCGGCCGTCGATGCGCACCCACTGCTCGGTCGTGCCCGCCACGACGTGCGCGTTCGTCACGACGAAACCAGGCTCGACGACGAAACCGCTTCCCTGGTTCAGGAACCCCCGGTAGCAGCCGTCACCGAGGACCTCGACCGTGCTGCGGGAGGCCGCCCGGTAGGCGGCCGACGCGTCGGCGCCCGACGGGGGTTCGACCGGGTCGGCCGGGATGGGCGGCAACCCGATGAACACGTCGGGGAACCCCAGGAGGCCGAGCACCCGCTGGAGCTCGCCGATCATCGAGGGCGGCGTCGGCATGACCGCGTCCAGTCCCTGCACGATCTTCGAGCCGCGGATCCCGCGCGCGAGCTGAGGGAACGGGCCGTTCGCGAGGTTCAGGGCCAGGAACCACGTCGTGAGCAGGAGCGCGACCACGGAGACCGCCGCGCCGCCATAGGCGTCGGCCGACTGCATCCGCGAGCCGTGGGTGCGGGTACGCACGCGGCTGCCGACCACCCACCCAACGAGGTTCCCTATCGCACCGCCGATCAGCACGACCCCGAGCGCGATCGCGACGTGGGTCATCGGGTCCCCGCCGAACCGGGCGAGCCGTGGCGCGAGCGCGATGCCGATCACGATCCCGAAGACGAGCCCGGTGAGCCCGATCACCTGCAGCACGGCGCCGCGCCGGTATCCGCCGATCACGGACAGCACGAGGAGCACGAGGAGGATGAGGTCGAGCCAGGTCATGGCGCAGGTATCGTCCCATGGGAACCAGGGGATGAGGAGGCGCGACGGTGGGGGAGTTGCTGGGCAGAGGGGCGCTGATCACCGGCGGGACGACCGGCCTCGGCCGGGCGATCGCCGAGGCGTTCGTTCGCGAAGGCGCGGCCGTCGTGGTCACCGGTCGTGACGAAACGCTTGGGCTCGAGGCGCAGACCGCGCTGCGCGCCGGCGGCGACGCATGGTTCGTGCGCGCCGACGCGGGCGACCCAGGGCAGATCGAGGCCTCGGTCGAAGGCGCCGTCGCCTTCCTCGACGGGCTCGACATCCTCGTGAACAACGCCGGGCTCGGCGTGGCCGCGACCCCGCTCGCCACCCCGCTCGCCGACTACGACCGCGTGATGGAGGTGAACGTGCGCGGATGCTTCCTGTACGCGCAGCGGTGCTTCCCGCACCTGGAGGCCCGTGGTGGCTCGATGATCCACGTGGGCTCCGACGCGGGCGCGCTCGGCGAGGTCGACATCGGCATCTACTCGGTCTCGAAGGCCGCCGTGCACATGTTGTCGAACGTGCTGGCCGTAGAGGGCGGCCGGCGCGGTGTGCGCTCGAACGTGATCGCGCCCGGCGACACCGAGCCCGGCATGCGGCACATGGGCCCGCCCGGTGACCACGACCGGCCCGAGGACGACCCGTCGACGTGGCCGCTGCCACCCCTGGGGCGCGTCGGCCGGGCCACCGACGTCGCCGAGGCCGCGGTCTATCTCGCCTCCAGCCGCGCGTCGTTCGTGAACGGCGTGGTGCTCCTGCTCGACGGCGGGATGCGGGCGGGCTTCAACGCAGCTCGGTTCCTGCCGATGAACCCCTGAGACGGGCCCTCGGTCCGCCGCTCCGCGACTAGACTGGGACCTAGTGGTCACGATCGCCCACATCTCCGATCCGCACGTCGGTTCGCCGTTCTTCGTGCCGAACCTGATGAACCGTGTGATCAAGGAGATCAACGAACTGTCGCCGGATGCGGTCGTGTGCACCGGCGACCTCACCACCGAGGGCTACCGCCAGGAGTACAAGAACTGGGTCGCGTACGCCGAGCGGATCGACGCCCCGATCCACACGATCCCGGGCAACCACGATTCCCGCAACGTCGGCTACCTCCACTTCGAGGATCTGATCGGCCCCCGGATGTGGACGGTCGACGTCGAGGACGTCCGGATAGTCGGAGTGGACTCGAGCGAGCCCGACCTGAACGAGGGCAAGGTCGGCCGCATGCACTACGACTGGATCCGCCGCCAGTTCCAGGAGAGCAACGCCGCGCTGAAGGTGCTCGCGCTGCACCACCACCTGCTCCCGATCCCCGGTACGGGCCGCGAGCGGAGTACCGTGATGGACGCCGGCGACCTCCTAGAGGTGCTGATCCATGCGGGCGTCGACGTCGTGCTCTCGGGCCACAAGCACGTGCCATACGTCTGGCGCCTGGAGAAGATGTACGTCGCCAACGCGGGCACGGTGTCGTCGCTCCGCGTGCGCGGGTACACGAAGCCCTGCTACAACGTGCTGGAGTTCGATCGCGGGGAGGTCAAGATCCTCCGCAAGTTCCCCTTCGGTGAGAGCAACGTGATGGCGCACTTCTCGCTCTCGGGCGAGGAGTTCCAGCGGGCGCACGAGCTGCCCGTCCAGGAGCGCGCCATCCCGGTCGGCGAGTAGCGCCGCCCGCCCCACGCCACCCAGACCACGACCCCTCGTCGAGGACCCATGGAAGGTGATCCCGAACCGATGCGCACCCTCGTCCTCGTCGACGGCGAGCACTACCCGCCTGTGACCCGGTGGGGCATCGAGACGGCCGTAGCGCGTGGCCATGACGTGGTGGGCGCCCTCATGGTCGGCGGGATCGAGAAGATCGACCCGGGATCGCCGCCCGATCTCGGCGTGCCGACCACCGCGGCCGGCACCGACCGCATGGCCGCCCTCGGCGCGGCGATCGACGCGTTCGCGCCGGACGTCGTGCTCGACCTGTCCGACGAACCCGTGCTCGGGTACCGCGAGCGGATGGAGCTTGCGGCGGTGGCGCTCGCTCGCGGCGTCGTCTACCAGGGGGCGGACTTCCGGTTCGACCCGCCCGTCGATGGTCCGCCGATCGCCGCGCCCACTCTGGCCGTGATCGGCACGGGGAAGCGCACCGGCAAGACGGCGATCAGCGGTGAGGTGGCCCGGCTCGCCGCGCGCAGGGGCCTCGACCCGGTCGTGGTCGCGATGGGCCGTGGCGGCCCGCCCGAGCCGCAGATCGCCGAGGCCGGGAGCGTCGACCTCGGCCGGTTGCTCGATCTCGTGCGGTCCGGTCAGCACGCGGCGTCGGACTATCTCGAGGACGCCCTCACGACGGGCGTGACGACGATCGGAGCCCGCCGGGCGGGCGGCGGGCTCGCGGGCGCGCCGTACGTGACGAACGTGCGCGAGGCCGCCGAGCTCGCGGCCGCGCGCGACCCCGGCGTCGTGATCCTCGAGGGGAGCGGAGCCGCTGTGCCGCCCGTCCCCTGGGACGCGGGCATCCTCGTGGTGCCGGCGTCCGCGCCGCCCGAATACCTCGGTGGCTACCTGGGCCCGTACCGTCTGTTGCGGTCGGACCTTGTGGTTGTTACCATGGCAGCTAGCCCACTCGCTGGGCTCGAGAACCTCTCCGCACTCCGTTCCCACGTCGGTCGCTTCCTCGGTGATGCCCGGTGCGTGGTGACCGACTTCATCCCGGTACCGCTGTCCGACGTGCGGGATGCGAGAGTGTTCTTCGCCACGACGGCGCCGGAGGCGGTCGCCGCTCGACAGGTCGAGCATCTGGCGAACGTCCACGGATGCGACGTCGTGGGATGGAGCGCACGGCTGGCCGACAGGGCCGGCCTCGCGGAGGATCTCGATGCGGCCCAGGGATACGACGTCCTCCTCACGGAGCTGAAGGCTGCCGCCGTCGACGTGGCGTGCGAGCGAGCGATGGCCCGGGGGGCGGAGGTCGCGTTCGTGGACAACCGAGCCACGGTGGTCGAGGGATCTATCGATCTCGACACCGCCCTTGGTGACGTGCTCGACCGCGCATCGGAGCGAGGGACCCGAAGGTGAACCAGTCCGAAACCAAGACCTACATCGTGATCTCGGATCGCGAGCCCGGCCTGCCCTTCTCGAAGGGCCTGCTGGCCTCGCAGGTCATGGTCACCGGGCTGTCGCCGTTCCGCGCGTACCAGGTCGCGGAGGCGGTCGAGGAGCGCCTGCGGGCCGAGGGCCGGGTCGCGCTCACGAGCGAGGAGCTCTCCGACGTGGCCCTGGCCGTGCTCGGTGAGATCGCGGGGGAGCGCTACGCGAAGAACTTCGTACGCTGGCGCGAGGTCGAACGCCTCGACGTCCCGCTCGTGATCTTGATCGGCGGGGCGACCGGCGTCGGCAAGTCGACGATCGCCACGCAGCTTGCCGCGAGACTCGGGATCGTGCGGGTCGTCGCGACCGATGCGATCCGCGAGGTCATGCGGTCGATGCTCTCACCCGAGCTGATGCCTACGCTCCACACATCGTCGTTCCATGCCGACGAGGCCCTGCGCGAGCCCCCGTCGAAGGCGGTCGACGCCCTCGTCGTTGGCTTCCGCGAGCAGACGGCCGCCGTCTCGGTGGGCATCGACGCACTGATCGAACGCGCCGCGACCGAAGGCACGAGCATCGTGATCGAGGGCGCGCACGTCGTGCCCGGCTTCTTCGACGTGCAGACGCACGCCGATCGGATCCTCTCCGTGTCGTTCGTGATCGGCGTCGACGACGAGGAGCGGCACCTGACCCACTTCGCCTCGCGCGAGGGGGCGGTGGCCGCTCGCCCCGCCGAGCGATACGCGAGCGGGTTCGACAACATCCGCAAGCTCCAGCGCTACGTGAAGGCGCAGGCGCTCGCCCACGGGGTCCCGATGATCCCGAACTACAGCTTCGACCAGTCGATCGCGGCGGTGACCGACCTGGTCATGGAACGCGCCACCGAACGCGCGGCCGAACTCCGCGCGGCGGGGGCCACGAACGAGCACCGAGCAGAAGGGATACAGACGTGAAGCTCTTCCTCGACACCGCAAGCATCGAGGAGATCCGCGAGATCAACCGATGGGGTGTCCTCGGCGGCGTGACGACGAACCCGTCCCTCGTGGCCAAGGAAGCCCAGGACCCCGAGCGGGTCTGGAAGGAGATCCTCGAAGAGGTCCCCGGCGACATCTCGCTGGAAACGACCGAAGCCGAGGCCGACGCGATGTACGAACAGGGCGTCGGACTCTCGCAGATGGCGCCCAACGTCGTCGTGAAGGTCCCGATGACGCCCGACGGCCTCGCCGCCGGCAAGCGCCTCACCGACGACGGGATCCGCATCAACGTCACCCTCGTCTTCTCGCCGGCGCAGGCGATCCTCGCCGCCGAGATCGGGGCCTACATCGTGTCGCCGTTCCTCGGTAGGCTCGACGACGTCGGCGGCGACGGCATGGGCATGCTCCGTGCGATCTGCGAGATCTACGCGGTGCAGGGGTACCGCACGAACGTGTTGGCCGCCTCGCTCCGCCACCCGATGCACGTGATCGACGCGGCGCTCGCGGGCGCCGACATCGCCACGATGCCGTACGACGTCTTCACCAAGCTCGTGAAGCACCCGTTGACCGACTCCGGCCTGGAGAAGTTCATGGCCGACTGGCACACGCTCCAGAACGAACTGAAGGGAGAGGCATAGCCTCATGGAGACCACGACCGATCGCAGCGCCCTCGAGGGCAAGTTGATCCCCGAGTTGCAGCGGATCGCCCAGGAGATGGGCATCGAAGGCACGCAGAAGTTCCGCAAGGCCGGCCTGATCGACGCGATCGTGGCTAAGGGAGGCAACGGTGAGACCGCCGCGCCGACCCCGCCGCGTGCCCGCCGGAGCGCCAACGGCGAGACGTCCGCGCCCGAGGCGCGCGTCGAGGCCCCATCGGCCGCGACATCGGCTGAGGATCGCGGGGACGACCGTGCCGACGGAGACGACGGCACCCGAGCCGAGGGCAACGATCGCGAGACCGACCTCGCGCCGCGGGACGACGACCGTCAGCGCGAGGATCGCGGCGAGCGGACCGACCGCAACCGCAACCAGCCCCGTGGCCAGGACCGGAACCAGGGCGGCCAGGACCGGAACCAGGGCGGCCAGGACCGGAACCAGGGCGGCCAGGACCGGAACCAGGGCGGCCAGGATCGGAACCAGGGCGGCCAGGACCGGAACCAGGGCGGCCAGGACCGGAACCAGGGCGGCCAGGACCGGAACCAGGGCGGCCAGGACCGGAACCAGGGCGGCCAGGACCGGAACCAGGGCGGCCAGCGCGAGCAGCGCGACCGCGACGGCCGGCGCCCGCGCCCCTCCCGCGAGGATCGCCGACGCCAGCGTGAGGAGCGCCGACTCCGCGAGGAGACCGAGCGAGCCGATGAGGTGGCGAACGCCCCGACGCAGGAGGGGATCCTCGATCTCCTCCCCGACGGCTACGGGTTCCTGCGCACCTCGGGCTACATGCCTGGGTCCGATGACGTGTACGTCTCGGTCTCGCAGGTGCGCAAGGCCTCGCTCCGCAAGGGCGACGTTGTGACCGGCAAGGTCCGCCGCCCTCGGGAGAGCGAGAAGTACCTCGCGCTCCTGGAGGTCGAGACCGTGAACGGGCTCGACCCGGAGACGGCGCGCGACCGCGCGAGCTTCGACAAGCTCACGCCGCTCTTCCCCGACGAGCGGTTCCGCCTCGAGTCGGGTCCGCTCGCCGTGGCCGAGCGGATCATCGACATGATCGCGCCCATCGGCAAGGGCCAGCGCGGCATGCTCGTGGCGCCGCCCAAGGCCGGCAAGACGACGATCCTGAAGCAAGTCGCGAACGGGATCATCAAGTCGAACCCGGAGGTGCACCTGATCGTGCTGCTCGTGGACGAGCGACCCGAGGAGGTCACCGACTGGCAGCGCACGGTCACGGCGGCCGAGGTCGTCTACTCCACGTTCGACAAGCCGACCGAACAGCACATCCAGGTCACCGAGCTCGTGCTCGAGCGCGCGAAGCGGCTCGCGGAGTCCAAGCAGGACGTAGTGATCATCCTCGATTCGCTCACGAGGCTCGCGCGCGCCTACAACCTCGCGATGCCCGCGAGCGGCAAGATCCTATCGGGTGGTATCGACGCCTCGGCGCTCTACCCACCCCGGCGGTTCTTCGGCGCGGCGCGCAACATCGAGGAAGGCGGCTCCCTCTCGATCATCGCCTCGGCGCTCGTCGAGACCGGCTCGCGCATGGACGAGGGCATCTTCGAGGAGTTCAAGGCGACCGGGAACATGGAGCTCCGCCTGGACCGTCAGCTCGCAGAGAAGCGGCTCTTCCCCGCGATCAACGTCGACGCCTCGGGCACCCGCAAGGAGGAGCTGCTGCTCCCGCCCGAAGAGCTCGCCCTGGTGATCAAGCTCCGTCGCGTGCTGCACGCCCTCGAGCCCGGCGCGGCGCTCGAGCTCCTCACCGACAAGATCCGCGCTACGAAGTCCAACGAGCAGTTCCTGAAGGAGATCGCGAAGACCGGAAACTGATGGCCGCGGCCCGTCCGGGAATGGGCGGGCGTTGACACGGGTGCGAGGTACCCTCATGCGGTCAGCGAAGGAGATGCATCGACGATGAAGCAAGACATCCACCCCGACTACCAGATCGCGAACGTCCACTGCTCGTGCGGGAACGCGTTCCAGACCCGATCCACGGTCAGCGAGATCCGCGCCGAGATCTGCTCGAACTGTCACCCGTTCTACACGGGCAAGCAGAAGCTGATGGACACCGGGGGTCGCGTCGAGCGGTTCCAGAAGCGCTTCGCCAAGACGCAGGCGGCGCAGCAGGCCGCGAAGCAGTAGCCGGCGTGTCGGAGGCGCCCGCGCCCGTACCGAAGAAGACCCACCTCTACGGCGGCCAGGCCGTCGTAGAGGGCGTCATGATGCGCGGCGCGGCGCACTGGGCGGTCGCGGTTCGAAAGCCCGCGGGCGACCTCTACGTCGAGTCGCACGACATCGACTCGATCGCGGCGTCCCACCCGATCCTCGGCAAGCCCGGACCGCGCGGGATCATCGTGCTGGGCCAGTCGCTCGCGATCGGCACGCGCGCCCTCCTGATCGCGGCGAACCAAGCCGTGGAGGAGGAGGAGCAGCTGAGCTCGCGCCAGGTCACGGTCTCGTTGATCATCGCGGCCACGCTGTTCATCGGGATCTTCATCCTGGGGCCGACGACCCTGTTCGCATGGATCGAGGGGCGCACGGGCGGCGGTGTCGGCATCCTCGTGCTCGAGGGCGTGTTCCGGGTGGCGCTGTTCGTGGCCTACCTGTGGCTGATCGGCCTCACGAAGGACATCCACCGGGTCTTCGAGTACCACGGGGCCGAGCACAAGACGATCGCTGCCTACGAGCACGACGTGCCGCTCGAACCGGCCGAGGTCGACCGGTTCCCCAAGGAGCACGTGCGCTGCGGCACGAATTTCCTGATCATCGTGATGATCATCACGATCTTCGTGTTCACGCTGTTCGGCACGCCCGGCTTCTGGTGGCGGATCGGATCCCGGATCGTCGCGATCCCGATCATCGCCGGCATCGCCTACGAGGCGCTCCGGCTGGGAGCCCGGTTCCCCGACTCGCTCTTCATGCGGGCGCTGATGCGGCCCGGGATCTGGCTGCAGAAGATCACCACGCAGCAGCCCGACGTCGACCAGATCGAGGTCGCGATCGCCTCGTTCGATGAGGTGCTCCGCCGCGAGCGTGAGGCGCCCCGGCCGGCCGGTCCGCCACCCGCCTAGGTTGCGCCTGGCGACGCCGACCCCCCGAGGGTCGTTGCATCGGCTCCGGAGGCACCGGAAGATGCCGGGGTACACGATTGCCCGGGAGGCTTCCCCATGAGCAACACTTCCGACCTCGACCTGCCGTTGATGCCAAGCGCCGAGCAGATCCGCCGGCGCGAGTTCGCGTCGGTTCGCCGCGGTTACGACCCGGATCAGGTCCGTGACTACCTCGGAGCGGTCGCCACGCAGGTGGAGACGCTCGAGGGCAACCTGCGCGAGGCGCGGCTGACCGCGGACACGCCGCCCCCGCCGCCCACCCCGGCCTCCGAGGTCCGTGGCCGCCAGACCGATCCGTACGATGAGCTCGGGAAGCGGGTCTCGGTGCTGATCGCTGCCGTCGACCAGGAGTCGATCCGGCTCGTCGACGACGCCAAGGCAGACTCGTCCCGGATCCTGCAGGAGGCGCGCGCCGAGGCCGACCGGATCCGCACCGACGCCCAGGGACTTGCGGAGAAAGATCGCCAGCAGGGCGCAGAGGCGCTCGCCGCGGCCCAGGCGAAGGCCGACGCGCTCCTCGCGGGGCTCTCCGACCGCCGGGAGGCCATGGTGACGCAGATGCAGTCGATGCAGACCCGGCTGCTGAACGTGGCGAAGGAGCTCGACGTCACGATCGATGACGGAGGCGCGGGTGCCGCCGCGTCCGTCTCGGCGACCCCGCCGCCCGCCCAAGGCCGCACCGACACGGCCGCCGTGGCCGAGGGCGATGACCTCGCCGACCTGGTCGACCCACGCTACGAGGACCTCTGGGTCTCACCCGACGCGGGCGCCGACGCCGAGGCTGGCGCCGAGGTGGACGCCGAAGACATGCCCGACCTCACGTCGATCGAGATCGACTTCGAGAGCGACGACGACTGAACCTTCGGCCCGGATCGATCGACCCTCGCGGCCTTCTGCATCGCGGGGGTCGTTCCTGCGTTCTGGGAACATCCGTGGAATGGCGTCCGATCTCGAGGCGAGGCTTGCGGAGGTCGAGGCCCGGTACGAGGCGGTCTCGGCCGAGATGGCAGAGCCCGAGACCAGCGCGGACCCCGAGAAGCTCCGTACCGTCGGCAAGGCCTTCTCCGATCTCGAGGAGATCGTCAAGCCCTATCGGGAGTTCCGGGAGTTCACGAAGGCCGCCGAGGACGCGCGCGAGCTCGCGAAGGCCGAGTCGGACCCCGAGATGGAGGCGTTCTTCCGGGAGGAGGCCGAGCGTGCCGAGGCCCGTGTCGGCGAGCTCCGGGCCCGACTCGAACTGCTGCTCGTCCCCAAGGACCCGAACGACGGCAAGGACCTGATCGTCGAGATCCGCGGCGGGGCCGGCGGCCAAGAGGCCGCCTTGTGGGCCGGCGAGCTCTACGAGATGTACGCGCGGTTCGGCGAGCGCCACCGCTGGAAGACCGAGGTGCTGTCGTCCTCGCCGAGCGACCTCGGTGGCTTCAAGGATGTCGTGTTCGGGGTCCGCGGCAAGGACGCGTACTCGAAGCTGAAGCACGAGTCGGGCGTCCACCGCGTGCAGCGCGTGCCGGTCACCGAGTCCCAGGGCCGGATCCACACATCGACGGCGACGGTCGCCGTGCTCCCCGAGGCCGAGGAGGTCGAGGTCGAGATCCGGCCCGAGGATCTCGAGATCGACGTCTATCGTTCGAGCGGACCCGGCGGCCAATCCGTGAACACCACCGACTCGGCCGTGCGGATCGTGCACAAGCCCACCGGGATCAAGGTCGAGTGCCAGGAGGAACGCTCGCAGCTCCAGAACCGGGAGAAGGCGATGCGGTACCTGCGGGCACGGATCCTGCAGAAGGCGATCGACGAGGCCCAGGCGAAGGAGGCCGCCGCCCGCCGCTCCCAGCTCGGCACCGGCGACCGTTCCGAGAAGATCCGGACCTACAACTTCCCGGACGGCCGGGTCACCGACCACCGGATCAAGCACACCTCCCACCAGCTCCAGGACGTGCTGACCGGCGGTTCGGAGCTCGACGGGTTCGTCGACCGGCTGAACCAGGCCGAGCGCGCGGCCCAGCTCTCCGAGGGCGACGCGGAGGGCTGATGCGTCCCGCCGAGGTCCTCCGCCGCGGGGCCGGCTACCTCGAAGGCCACGACGTCGATCAGCCGCTCGCCACCGCCGAGGTGCTGCTCGCCTCGATCCTGGGCACCGACCGCACGGGGCTGTACCTGCGGGAGGAGGGTCTGTCGTCCGCCGAGGCGAAGCGCTTCGGCCGCGCGCTCTGCCGCCGATGCACGGGCACGCCCGTCCAGCATCTGACGGGGGAGCAGGGATTCCGCCGGCTCGTGCTCGAGGCTCGACCGGGGGTCTTCATCCCGCGACCCGAGACCGAGATCGTCGTGGACGTGGCGCTCGAGGCGATCGCCGGGATAGAGGCGCCCGTCGTCGTGGACGTCGGCACGGGCACCGGCGCGATCGCCCTCTCGCTCGCGCTCGAGCATCCCGGGGCCCGCGTGCTCGCGACGGACGTCGCTCCAAAGGCGCTCGCGGTCGCGCGCGTGAACGCCGAACGGTACGGGCTCGAGGTGGACCTGCGGGAGGGAGACCTCCTCGAACCGGTCGCATCCGAGCTGCGTGGCGAGATCGACCTCGTGGTGAGCAACCCCCCGTACATCGCACCGTCCGACGTGATCGCGCTGCCGCGCGACGTGCGAGCCGATCCCCCGCGCGCGCTCGTGGGGGGTATCGACGTGTACGAGCGGCTGTTCGCGCAGGCGCTCGAGTGCCTGCGGCCCGGGGGCACCGTGGTGGTCGAGGTCGGCGACGACCAGGGCGAGACGGTGGCTTCCGCGGCCGCCGCCGCGGGCTTCGACGACGTCCGCGTGTGGCCCGACCTCACCGGGCGCGATCGTGTCGTCTGGGGCCGCAGGCCGTGACGGGCCGCCGGGACCCGGTTGCCGAGGCCGCCGCCGCCGCGCGCGCGGGCCGTCTCATCGTGTTCCCTACCGACACCGTCTACGGCATCGGGACGCGCCCCGACGATCCCGCGGCCACGGGGCGGCTCTTCGAGGCGAAGGCACGTCCGCGTGGGCTCGAGCTGCCGATCCTCGCCGCCACGGTCGCGGAGGCGCGCACCGTGGCGCGGTTCGACGACCGCGCCGACCGGCTCGCGGGCGCCTGCTGGCCGGGGGCCCTCACGCTGGTGCTCCCGCGCGCCCAGGCGTCGGCAAGCTGGGAGCTCGGCGGCGACTCCGGGACCGTGGGGATACGCGTGCCGCACCATCCGCTCGCGCTGGCCGTGCTTGCGGCGACCGGCCCGCTCGCCGTCACGAGCGCGAACCCTTCGGGCGCGCCGCCCGGCCGCACCTGCGACGAGCTCCAGGCGGTGTTCGGCGACGACGTGGACGTGTACCTGTGTCAGGACGAGCAGCCGGAGGGCGTGGCGTCGACGGTGGTCGACCTCGCGCACGGTCCCGCGCGACTCCTGCGTGCCGGTTCGGTGGCACCCGGGGTCATCGTGCGATTTCTGCCCGGCCAGGGGCCGCTGCTAGACTCCCGACTCTCGCCATGACCTCGATCCTCGTCGTCTGCACGGGCAACATCTGCCGCTCCCCGATGGCCGAGGGCTTCCTCCGAGATGCCCTGATCGGCCGCTTCGGCGAACGGGCTCCGAGCGTGTCCTCGGCCGGCACGATGGGGTGGACCGGCTCGCCCGCGAGTCCCGAGTCTGTGGTCGCCGCGGGAGAGCGAGGGAGCGACATCGAGGCGCACGAGGCGCGCGAGCTGAATCGGCGGATGATCGAGGGCGCCGACCTGATCGTATGCATGGCCGGCGAGCACCGCGATGCCGTCGGCGCGGCGGTGCCGGCCGCGGCCGCACGTACCTTCACGCTCAAGGAGCTCGTGCGGCTCCTCGAGGTGCCGCCGCCGTCGCCCTTCGCCGACGACCCATCGCCGCTCGCCGGCCGGGTCTCGGCTGCCGAGGCGGTGCGCAAGGCGGGCGGCGCTCGGAACCCGCACGACGAGGACATCTCCGACCCGCTCGGGCTCCCGCTCGACACCTATCGGGCGATCGCATGGGAGCTCGACGGGTGGAACGCCCGGCTCGTCGACGGGCTCTTCGGCGCGAGGCCCGACACGTCGTCCACGCCCGTCGAGGAGGCCGGGTGAGGATCGCGCTCGGCTGCGACCACGCTGGCTTCCCCTTGAAGGAAGACCTGAAGGCCTTCCTCGAGGAAGAAGGGCACGAGGTAGCCGACCATGGCACGCACTCGGGCGACCCCGTCGACTACCCGGCGTTCTGCGTCGCCGCCGCGCGCGCCGTCGCCGCGGGGGAGGCCGACCGTGCGATCTTGACGGGCGGCTCGGGCCAGGGGGAGCAGATCGTCGCGAACAAGGTCCACGGGATCCGCGCCGCGCTCTGTCACGACCTGTACCTTGCCCGGCTCTCGCGGGCGCACAACGACGCGAACGTGCTGAGCATGGGAGCCCGCGTGATCGCGCCCGCCTACGCGATGGAGATCGTCCGAGTATGGCTGGCCACCCCGTTCGAGGGTGGCCGCCACCAGCCCAGACTGGACCAGATCGCGAGCATCGAACGGGGGGAGTCATGAAGGAGTACGCAGCCGATTGGGAGGCCCTGAAGGCCACCGACCCGGAGGTCGCCGATGCGATCGCCGGCGAGCTGAACCGCGAGCGCACGAACCTGCGCCTGATCGCGTCCGAGAACTACGCGAGCCCGGCCGTCCTCGCGGCGGTGGGCTCCACGATGAACAACAAGTACGCCGAGGGGTACCCGGGCCGCCGCTACTACGGCGGATGCGAGTTCGTCGACGTCACCGAGCGGCTCGCGATCGACCGGGCGAAGCAGCTCTTCGGCGCCGACCACGCGAACGTGCAGTCGCACGCGGGCGCCCAGGCCAACATGGCGGTCTTCGGGGCCTTCCTCACGCCGGGGGATCCCAGCGAGAAGGTGCTCGGCATGGTGCTCGCGCACGGTGGCCACCTCACGCACGGATCCCCGGTCAACGTGAGCGGCATGTGGTTCAACTTCGTCGGGTACGAGGTCGACCGCGAGACCGAACAGATCGACATGGACCGCGTCCGTGACCTCGCGAAGACCGAGCGGCCGAAGATCATCCTCGCGGGCTACACCGCGTACCCGCGCGAGATCGACTTCGCGGCCTTCCGGTCGATCGCCGACGAGGTGGGCGCGCTCCTGTGGGTGGACGCGAGCCACTTCATCGGCCTCGTGGCGGGCGGGGCATATCCGAGCCCGGTGCCGCACGCCGACGTCGTCACGTTCACCACGCACAAGGCGCTGCGCGGACCTCGCGGGGCGATGATCCTGTGCCGCGAGGAGCACGCGAAGGCGATCGACAAGGCCGTCTTCCCCATGATGCAGGGTGGCCCGCTCGAGCACGCGATCGCCGGGAAGGCCGTCGCGCTCAAGGAGGCCATGTCCGACGACTTCAAGACGTACGCCGAGCGCACGGTCCGCGACGCCCGGGCGCTCGCGGCCGGCCTGGCCGAGGAAGGCCTTCGGATCGTCTCGGGCGGCACCGACTCGCACTTGGTGCTCGCCGACGTCCGCCCGATCGGGGTCGACGGCAAGGAGGCCGAACGCGTGGCCGACGAGGTCGCGATCGCCCTGAACAAGAACCAGATCCCCTACGATCCGAACCCGCCGTCGTCGCCCTCGGGCATCCGCGTCGGCACGCCTGGCGTCTCGACGCAGGGGATGGACGAGCCGGAGATGCGAGAGATCGCGAGCATCATGGGCGACGCGCTGCGCGCGCCGAACGACGCGGGCGTCAAGGAGAAGGCCCGGGCACGGGTCCTCGATCTGATGCAGCGCTTCCCGGTCTATCCGTAGTCCCGGACCTCATGCGCCCGGGGCCGGTTGCCGCGGCGGCGACCGGGCCCGCACACTAGCCGCACCGTGGTCGCCTATCTGATCGTCTTCGTGGCCTGCGCTGCCACCACCTTCGTCGCGACGCCCCTGGTGCGCCGGTTGGTGGTGCGGTTCGGGGCGATCGACGAGCCCAACGATCGGAAGGTCCACCCGGTCGCGACCCCCACGATGGGCGGCCTCGCGATGTACCTCGGGGTGGTGGTCGGCCTCGCCGTCTCGTACCTGCTGCCGTTCTTCTCCGACGTGCACGCGGCGAGCGCCGAACCGCTCGCGACCTTCGTCACCTGCACGCTGATCGTGACGCTCGGCGCGATCGACGACCTCCGCGGGACCATGGCCCTGACGAAGTTCACCGGCCAGGTGTTCGTCGTCGGGATCTTGATCCTGATGGGCGTGGAGCTGAGCTACTTCTGGCTCCCGGGCCTCGGTATCGTGAGCCTGCTCGGCTCCGACCTGGGCGTGCTCCTCACGATCCTGTGGGTGGTGGCCTTCGTGAACGCGGTGAACCTGGTGGACGGGCTCGATGGTCTCGCCGCGGGGATGGTCGCGATCGCCGCCGGGGCGTTCTTCATCTACATGACCCGGGCGCCGAGCCCGTTCGGCGACGCGTCGGAGGCCGCGCTGCTCGCCGCCGTGACGGCCGGTGTGTGCCTGGGCTTCCTGCCGTGGAACTTCAACCCCGCGAAGATCTTCATGGGCGACTCGGGGGCGATGCTCCTCGGGCTGCTGCTCGCGATCTCGACGATCTCCGGGGTCGGCCGCAACCCCTACCCGCCGAGCGCCGGCGATTTCGCGGCGATCGCGATCCCGCTGCTCGTGCCGCTCCTGGTGCTCTTCATCCCGTTCCTCGACGTGCTGCTCGCGATCGTGCGGCGCGTGTGGCGGCGCCAAGGGATCGGGGTGGCCGACAAGGAACACATCCACCATCGACTGCTCGACATCGGGCACAGCCACAAGCAGGCCGTGCTGTTGATGTACCTGTGGAGCCTGCTGATCTCGGGGAGTGCGCTCGCGATCGGGTTGATCGATGGGCGGTTCGCCGCGGGGCTCGTCCTGGTCGGGGCGATCGTGCTCTTCCTGATCACCGCGTTGCCCCGGCTCACGGAGCGCCGGCACAACGGCGACGATCCGCCGGAGGACGAGAAGCGAGCCGCCGCGCCGGGGGGGCCCGTCTCGGATGCCTCGGGTTGACGCACGGCAGTCCCCCCCCTTGTCCGTTCCGTACATGTGGGTAAGGATGGCTGTCCGAACCCGAGGATACCGGGCTAGGCAGAACGGGTGATAATGACCGCCGCCCTGTGGCATCATGCGCCGGGTGCGAGTGGGGTTCAGCGAGTAGGGGGTGGCCGTGCCGGAGATCGACGTACGCCTCGAGCGCGTCTCCAAGCTGTTCGGTGACGTGGCCGCGGTGGACGACCTGTCCCTCGACATCGAAGAGGGCGAGTTCTTCAGCATGCTGGGCCCGTCGGGCTGTGGGAAGACGACGACGCTCCGCATGATCGGCGGGTTCGAGGAACCCAGCTTCGGCACCGTCTACCTGGGTGGGCGCGACGTCACGGATCTGCCTCCGTACAAGCGCGACGTCAACACGGTCTTCCAGTCCTACGCGCTCTTCCCGCACCTCGACGTCTACGAGAACGTGGCGTTCGGCCTCCGGCGCAAGAAGGTCGACAAGACCGAGATCGACACGCGGGTGCGCGATACCATGGCCCTGGTCGACCTGATCGGGTTCGAGCGCCGCAAGCCTGCCCAGATGTCGGGTGGTCAGCAGCAGCGCGTCGCGCTCGCCCGAGCGCTCGTGAACCACCCGAAGGTCCTGCTCCTCGACGAGCCGCTTGGCGCCCTCGACCTGAAGCTCCGCAAGCAGATGCAGTTAGAGCTGAAGCGGATCCAGCAGGAGGTCGGAATCACGTTCATCTACGTGACGCACGACCAGGAAGAGGCCATGACGATGTCGGACCGCTTCGCGGTCATGCGCCACGGCAAGATCGAACAGCTCGGCGGGCCCGAGGATGTCTACGAGAGCCCCGCAACCGACTTCGTGGCGGGCTTCCTGGGGGCCTCGAACATGCTCGACGGAGAGCTGAAGGAGGCCACGAACGGGCTCACCTCGATCGTGACGAGCACGGGTGAGGTCCTGCGGGCCAAGACCGATCGGATCCCTGCGGGGGTCGGGCCATCGGTCAAGGTCGGGGTCCGCCCTGAGAAGATCACGATCGTCGCCGACGACGACGGTGCCGCGCCCTCAGACCGCAACAGCGTCCCCGGGCTGCTGCGCATGTCCACCTACATCGGCGTGAACTACCAGTACAAGGTCGAAGGCCCCGGCGGGATCGACATGACCGTCTACGTGCAGAACCTGGGTGCGGCGGGTTCGCAGCCCCAGCCGGGGCAAAGGGTCCGGCTCGAGTGGCTCCCGGAGCACACCTTCGTGGTGGAGCCTTCGGCGCCGCTCACCGAAGAGGAGGAAGAGGAATGACCGGTCGTCGCAACACCGACCCCGCGTGGCTCCGAGGCATGACGATGCGTCGCATGTCGCGCCGTGACCTGTTCAAGGCCGGCGGCGTGGGGGCAGGCGCGCTCAGCCTCGGCGCGATCCTCGCCGCGTGTGGCGGCGGGGGCGATAGCTCCGCGGGCACGAGCTCGGGCGCGATCGACTGGAGCGCGAAGCCGGCCGGCACCCTCGACTTCGCGAACTGGCCGCTCTACATCGACAAGGAGAAGGTGGACGGCCAGCTCGTCCGCCCCTCGCTGCTGCAGTTCACCGATCAGAACGACATCGAGGTCAACTACCGCGAGGTGATCCAGGGGAACGCGACCTTCTTCGGCAAGATCCAGCCGCAGCTCGCGGCCGGCAAGTCCACCGGGTACGACCTCATGGTGATCACGAACGGCGAGACGCTGACCCGCCTGCTGGCGCTCGACTACGTGGTCGAGCTGCCCACCGACATGCGCCCGAACTTCGACAAGTACGCGGCGCCCTCGGTGAAGGATCCGGCGTACGACCCGGGCAACAAGTTCACGATGGCCTGGCAGTCGGGCCTCACGGGCATCGCGTGGGACCCCAAGCAGATCGCCGAGCTCCGCCCCGACAACCCCACGATCACCAGCATGAACGACCTGTTCGACCCGGTGTTCGCGGGCAAGGTCGGGATGTTCGGTGACAACGCCGACATGCCGAACCTCACGTTGCTCGGCATGGGCATCGATCCCACCACCTCGACCGTGGACGACTGGAACGCCGCCGCAGAGAAACTCACCGCCCAGCGCGACGACGGCATCGTCCGCCAGTACTACGAGCAGAACTACATCAACGCGCTGTCCAACGGCGACGTCGCGATCGCGATGGGGTGGTCGGGCGACATCTTCCAGACGAACCTGTCGGGCGACTCCGAGGGCCTGCAGTTCACGGTCCCGACCGAGGGCGCGATCATCTGGACCGACAACATGATGATCCCCAAGGGCGCAGCGCATCCCGTCGACGCCATGACGTACATGGACTACGTGTACGACCCCGACGTGGCCGGCCAGATGGCGCAGTGGATCAACTACATCACCCCGGTGCCGGACTCGAAGGCGTTCGTGATGGGGCTCTACCAGGACACGGGTGACGAGTACTACAAGAACGTCGCCGAGAGCCCGCTCGTGTACCCGACGCCCGAAGACCAGGCGAAGCTCCACACTTACCGCGTTCTCACCGAGGACGAGCAGCTGGAGTGGAACGGCATCTTCCAGCCCATCTACCAGAGCTAGCGGGAGCCCACCAGCCAGATGGCAGACCAGGGCAAGCCGAGTCTCGAAGATCTCGTCGAGTCGAGCGTCACCGCTCTCGGTGGCGGCGTGGCACCCCAGCGTCTCGCCAGCCGGCGCAAGCGCCTCGTCCCGTATGGGCTTGCCGCTCCGTCGGTGTTCTGGCTCCTGGTGTTCTTCCTGATCCCCACGATCTACATGGGGTTCATCTCGCTGGGCTCCGGGTACCTGGGCGACATCAAGTTCGGGCTGAACTTCTCGAACTACGTCGACGTCTTGAAGACCTACGACACGCAGTTCATCCGGTCGGTGGTGTACGCGCTGATCGTCACGTTCCTCGCACTGTGCATCGCCTACCCGCTCGCCTACTGGATCGCGCTGTACGGCGGGAGACGCAAGAACGTGTTCATCCTGCTGATCCTGCTGCCGTTCTTCGTGTCGTTCGTGATCCGCACGGTGCAGTGGCAGTTCATCCTGGCCGACAACGGCATCATCTTCGGGCCTCTGAAGAACCTCGGGCTGCTGTCGGAGAACTTCCACGTGCTCTCGACCCCGATCGCCGTGATCGCGGGCATCACGTACAACTTCCTGCCGTTCACCGCGCTGCCGCTCTACGTGGCCCTGGAGCGACTCGACCCACGCCTGCTCGAGGCGGGCCGTGACCTCTACGCGAACAAGGTGACGACCTTCCTCAAGGTCGTCTGGCCGCTCTCGCTACCCGGCGTGTTCGCGGCGTTCCTGCTCACCTTCGTCCCGGCGGTGGGCGACTACGTGAACAGCCAGGTCCTGGGAGGGCCCAAGACGACGATGATCGGGCAGATCATCCAGAATCTCTTCCAAGTGAACTTCGACTACCCGCACGGCGCGGCGCTGTCCTTCATCCTGATGGCGTTCCTGCTGATCGGTGCCTCCCTCTACGCCAAGGTGCTCGGCACCGAGGCCGTGACCTCGGCGGCCGGCCGGTGAGCGCCGTCACGGTGGAGGCGGCAGGCGCGGACTCGGCCAACCAGGCGCCGGTCCGGCGCGGCAAGGGACGGCGCTGGTCCAGCTTCATCCTGCCCACCTACACGTGGGTCGTGATCGTCTACCTCTCGCTCCCGATCTTCGTCATGATCGTATTCGGCTTCAACGACGTGCCCGGCCGTGTGTCCGCGAAGTGGTACGGCTTCACGACGCAGTGGTATCGCGACTTGTTCGACAACGTGGAGCTCACGGCCGCGTTCAAGACCTCGATCGCGATCGCGATCGTGTCATCGCTCCTGGCGACGCTGATCGGGGCGCTGCTGGGCCTCGCGTTGGGGCGGTACCGATTCAAGGGGTCGGGCTCAACCAACTACCTGGTGTTCCTGGCGATCGCCTCGCCCGAGATCGTGCTGGGCACGTCGCTGCTGACGATGTTCGTGAACGCGTACACCTTCATCCCGCAGGGGTTCTTGACGATCCTGATCTCGCACATCATGTTCTCGATCTCCTTCGTGGCGGTGACGGTGCGGGCGCGCGTGCAGGGACTCTCGTCGTCGTACGAGGAAGCCGCGCAGGACCTCGGCGCCAACCCGACCACGACGTTCAGGCTCGTGACGATGCCGCTGATCATGCCGTCGGTGATCTCCGGGTTCCTTCTCGCCTTCGCGCTCTCGGTCGACGACTTCGTGATCACGAGCTTCGTCTCCGGACCCACGGTGACCTTCCCGCTGTACGTCTACGGCGCCGTGAAGTCGGGGATCCCACCGCAGGTGAACGTGATGGGCACGATCCTGTTCGCGGTCGGGGTGCTCGCGGCGATCAGCTCCGCGGTGGCGCCGGCGCTGTCCGCGAAGAAGGACGCCAGGCGGCTCGCGCAGGACCGCGCGACGACGGAGGCGCACTACTCCTCGATCGGGAAGTAGTCCGCCCGCGGGGCCGAGGTTTCTCGTGAACGCTTTCACAAAGTCACGAGAATACCCCCTCTGACCTGCGGAAACGCGTGTTGCGATCCTTTGACGGCCCCCCGACCTCCTGCCTATACTGAACCGCTCATGCCGGGACGCGACCAGGGGGAAGCGTGGAGGGGTGCGAACCAGGCCTGGAGCGCGATCGGCACCATGCTCGCCGGCATCGTCGTGTGGGGAGGGGTCGGCTGGCTCCTGGACCGGTGGCTCGGCTTCGAAGGGCTGTTCCTCCCGATAGGGATGGTGCTGGGTGTGAGCGTGGCGATCTGGTTGATCTACCTGCGATATGGCCGAAACCCTGACTGAGCGCCCAGAGCGCGAGATGGTACGACGGGCCCTTGTGCCGGCGTTGTTCGCGTTGGCGCTCGCCACGGCGGTCGCCTGGGCCCTCGCCGGTCCCGGCGCCGCAGCCTCGGCCGCGATCGGGATCGTGATCGTCTACCTGAACTTCGCCGCGAACGGCCTCTCCCTCGCATGGGCGTCGACGATCTCGATCGTCGCCGTGCAGGCGGTCGCGTTCGCCGGCTTCGCCGTCCGCCTCGCGGTGATCGTCGCCGCGATGTTCGCCCTGAACACCCTCGGCTGGTTCTCGCCGGTGGCGTTCGGGCTCACGGTGGTACCCGCCACGATGCTGCTCCTCGCGTACGAGGCGCGGCTCGCGATCCGCGGGCTCGGTGGTTCCCTGCAGATCCCCGCCGATCCGTCGGCGGCTCGCGCGGGCGCCGCCCTGGCCGCTCGGGAGGCTCGCTAGCGATGTTCGCCCCCGCATCCGCCCTCGCCAACGTCAGCAAGCCGCCCGACGGCTTCGAACCTCCGGGCACCGAGATCTTCGACTACACCAAGAACTGTCTGATCGGCAGTGGCGACTACTGCATCACGAAGGTCTCGTTCTGGATGCTGATGTCCGCCGTGATCAT
>Ga0315273_10000186_pt1 | contig 58296 bp, 53 predicted proteins | sample YL17G02_0_MG_FD_205753 | JGI IMG/M metagenome (GOLD analysis project Ga0315273, IMG submission 205753) | Sediment microbial communities from Yellowstone Lake, YNP, Wyoming, USA - YL17G02_0 | ecosystem: Environmental > Aquatic > Freshwater > Lake > Sediment | place: USA: Wyoming | collected... | reverse complement strand
CGGCCAGGCCGTTCCCCACGTCGAGCACGTCGCCGCCGGAGGGCAGCGCGGCCGCGATCGTCTCGACGAGCCGCCGCACGGCGAGCGGCGCCTCCGTGGGATCGCCCCCGTCGCCCTCCCACAGCCCGAGGTTCAGCCAGCCGGGCGCGAGCGCGAACGGGAAGTCGTCACTCAGGCTGTCGTAGACGGTGGAGGCGGGGTTCCGTCCGTGGCGCAGCGTCGAGGCCGCGTGCCGCAGGTGCGCGAGGGTCCAGGTGGGCTCCATCGACGGCATCTCAGCTCGCCGCACGCCAGGCGTCGCGCAGCTTGACCCGGGCGCCGGTCCGCAGCACCGCGCCCGAGTAGAGCCGCCCCGCGAGCGGGATCAACAGCAGGGTCGAACCCACCAGCAGCGTCACGGACAGCGCGACTTGGAGCGGCGTGGCCGCGCCCAGCACGATCCGCACCGGCATCGCGAGCGCGGCGGAGAACGGGAGGAGCGAGGCCACGATCGCGAGCGTCGAGTCGGGATCCTGCAGCGCCCCGATCGAGATGAAGAACGACGCCAGGATCACCAGATTGATCGGCACCAGCACGTTCTGCAACTCCTCCATCCGCGAGACGAGCGAGCCCGCGACCGCGAAGACCGACGCATAGAACGCGAAGCCGAGCACGAACCAGACCAGCACGAGCCCCGCCGCCCCCAGCGCCGTCGCCGGGAGATCGAGCGCGCCGGTGACCGCGGCGAGCGCCAGGGCGAACCCCGCGATGAAGGCCAGCTGCACGATCCCCAGGAGGCCGATCCCGGCGATCTTGCCCGCCATCAGCTGGCGCGGCCGGATCGCCGACAACAAGATCTCGACCACCCGGGACGACTTCTCCTCGATCACGCCGGTCGCCACCCATACCCCGTACCCGAACAGCTGGCCGTACAGGAGCAGGATGCCGACGAACGCCACCGCGCTGTTCGTCTCGCGGTTCGGGTCCCTGGGCTCCACCGTCCGGAACTCGACGGCTGGCCGGTTCAATACGGCGTCGACCTCGGCAGGGCTCGCGCCCTCGGCCTCGAGCGCGGCCGCGATCCGGTCGCGCACGAGCGCGTCCTGCACGATCTGGCGGAGGGCGGCCGGGATATCGGACCGACCGGTGAGGGTGTCGTCCGCGGCGAGGACCGCGTCGAGGCTGCCGTCGCGGAGCTGATCCTGGCCGACGCTCGGCAGGCTCACCTCAGCGACCGTGACCTCGGCGCCGCGCGCACGCGCGGCCGCCTGGACCTGGGCGATCACCGCCGTCACATCCGTCGGGGCGAAGACCATGGCCGACGCCTGCGGGTCCCCCACGGCGATCCCCAGCTCATACGACGGGGTCCCTGCTCCGCCGTACGCCCGCACCAGGATGAACAGCGAGATGACGGCGAGCGTGATGCAGGTCGAGATCATGAAGCCCTTGTCGCGCAGACGCACCCAGAAGTCGCGCATCGCCACGACGCGCCAGACCCCCCGATCGGTCGCCCGGATGTCGCTCACGCCGACACCACCTCGCGGAACAGCTCGGCGAGGCTCGGACGCACGCGGGTGAAGTGCAGGACGTCGCCCGAGGCCCGAGCGAGGTCGAGCACGCGTTGCTCGTCGACCCCCTCCTCGAGGAGCAGCACGACGCCGCCGTTCGCCTCGGACTCGAGTGTCACGCCGGGGAGCGCGTCGTACCAGCCGTCGACCGCGCCCGAGACCTCGACCCGCAGGAGCCGCCTGGCACGCGAGCCGCGGAGCTCGTCGATCGTTCCCGAGGCCACGATCCGCCCGTGGTCGATCAGCGCCACGGCGTCGCAGATGCGCTCGACCAGATCGAGCTGGTGGCTCGAGAACACCACCGGCACGCCGTGGTTCTGGGCCTGGCGGCGGAGCACACCGGCGAGCACGTCCACGCCGACGGGGTCGAGGCCGGAGAACGGTTCGTCCAGTACGAGGGCGTCGGGCTCATGCACCAGCGCCGCCGCGAGCTGGACCCGCTGCTGGTTCCCGAGGGAAAGCGACTCGACGCGGTCGCCGGCGCGCTCCTGCACGCCCATCGTCTCGACGATCTCGTCGGCGCGACGGGCCGCATGATCCGCCGGGAGCCCGTGGAGCCGGGCGAGGTACACCAGCTGCTCGCGCACTTTCATCTTGGGGTAGAGGCCACGTTCCTCCGGCATGTAGCCGAAGCGGCGTCGGGCGATCGCGTCGACGGGCTTCCCCTGCCAGCGCACCTCGCCGGCGTCGGGCGCCAGCACGCCGAGCGCGATCCGCATCGCGGTCGTCTTCCCGGCGCCGTTGGGCCCGACGAACCCGACGATCGCGCCCTCGGGCACCGAGAACGTGACGTCGTCGAGCGCCACGACGTCGTCGAACGAACGGCGCAGCCCGATCAGCTCGAGCACGAGGAACCCTTCGGCCGGCGCATCGGGTGAAGGATAGTCGCGGCCCGGGATAGGCTCGGGTCGTGGTCTACCACCGCAAGGTCGAGCTCCCGCCGGGGTACGCGATCGCCGACGCCGAACCGGCGCACCTGACCGTGCTCGTCTGCGTCACTGGCGCCGGCGCCCGACGCCTGCGGTCCGCGATCGAAGGCCTGGGTGGCCGGCTCGATGTGCCCGACGCCGACATGGTCCTCGCGGAGCTGCCCGACGTGGTAACGGCGATCGACCTCGTGCTCGACGCCGTCGCGGACACGGACGCGCGTCGGGCCGGCGTCCACATGGGGAAGGTGACCGCGAACGACGACGCGATCGGTGGTCATCCCGGGCGGGCGGCCACGGATCTCGCGGACATGGCGGAGCCCGGCGAGGCGCTCATCACCGGCGGCGTGCTCGTGGAGATGGGCGACGAGGGCTTCGAACGGTTCGTCACCGGCTCGATGGGCGCCGCCGAGCTCGACGGCACCTCGTACGCGGTGTACCGGATCGGGCACCGCTAGACGAACGCGCTACCGCGTGACGTGGATCGCGTGCCGGATCCACTCCTCGTGGTCGAGCGCATCGACGACGGCGCGCGCGAAGTCCTCGCGGTCGATCTGCTGGCCCTCGCCCCTCTCGTCCAAGGTCGCCGTATACCCGCCCGCCGAAGCCTCGCCGGTGAGCATCGGGGTCGCGACGACCGTCCAGGCGAGTCCGCTCGCCCGGAGCATCGCGAGCGCCCGCCGGTGTTCCTCGGAGACCGCCGCGTACGGACCGTCGAGCGGCCCGTCATCGAATACCCGCGCGTTCGCGGTGATCACGAGCCGCGTCGGCCCGCCCGCCTCCATCGCGGCCACGAGCGAGGCGATCGCGTCGGAGTAGACGGCGCCGGGGTCGTCGCCGGCCGGGCCCATCGCCGAGAGGACCGAATCGGCGCCCTCGAGCGCCTGCGCCAAGGCGACCGCGTCTCGGGCGTCGCCGATAACGGAGCGGACCTCCAGATCCAGCGGCGGGTCGGGCGGGCGGCGCACCACGGCGGTCACCGTGTGCCCCCGTGCAAGTGCCTCGGCCACGACCCCACGGCCGCTCCGGCCGCCCGCCCCGAGCACCGTCACGTTCACGCGGCGGACCCTGCCGCCTCCTCGGCGACCTCATCCCGGAGCGCCACCGCCAGCACCTCGCGGACGTCCTCGGCCACGTGGAAGGTCATCTGCTCGCGCACCTGCTCGGGCACGTCGTCCAGGTCGCCCTCGTTCCGCTTCGGCAGGATCACCTCGCGCAGCCCGGCACGGTGCGCGGCCAGCACCTTCTGCTTGACGCCCCCGATCGGGAGCACGCGGCCCTGCAGCGTGACCTCGCCGGTCATGCCCACGATCGGCCGGACGGGCTGGTCGGTGAGCAGCGACACCAGCGCGGTGGTCATCGTGACGCCGGCGCTCGGCCCGTCCTTGGGCACCGCGCCCGCGGGTACGTGCACGTGGAACCGGCCCTTCAGCCGCTCGGGGTCGATCCCGAGGTCGGCCACGTGCGAGCGCACGTAGCTGAGGGCGATCTGCGCCGACTCCTTCATCACGTCGCCGAGCTGACCGGTGAGGATGAGACCCTCCCCGTCGTCCTCGCGGCTGGCCTCGATGAACAGCACGTCGCCGCCGGTGCCCGTGACCGCCAGGCCGGTGGCCACGCCGGGCACGGCCGTGCGTTCCGCCGCCTCGAAGAAGAACTTCTGACGGCCCAGGTACGTGCGGACGTCGTCGGCGTCGATCGTCACGGGCGGCACGACGTCGCCGGCCGCGATCTTCGTCGCGACCTTCCGCAGCGCCTTGCCGAGCTCGCGCTCGAGGTTGCGGACGCCGGCCTCGCGCGTGTAGTCGCCGACGACCGCGCGCAGCGCATCGTCGGTCAAGACGACCTCGTCGTCGCGGAGTCCGTTGCGTTCGACCTGGCGGCCCACCAGGTGGTGCGTCGCGATCGCGACCTTCTCGTCCTCGGTGTAGCCGTCGATCCTGATGACCTCCATGCGGTCGAACAGCGGTCCGGGGATCGTCTCGGCCACGTTCGCCGTCGTGATGAACAGCACCTCGGAAAGATCCAGGTCGACGTCGAGGTAGTGGTCGCGGAACGTGTGATTCTGCGCCGGGTCGAGCACCTCGAGCAGGGCGCTCGAAGGGTCGCCACGCCAGTCGGCGCCGACCTTGTCGATCTCGTCGAGCATCATCACGGGGTTCTTCGTGCCGGCGTCCTTCAGGGCGCGCACGATGCGGCCGGGCAACGCGCCGACGTAGGTGCGCCGATGCCCGCGGATCTCGGCCTCGTCGTGGATCCCGCCGAGCGAGACGCGCACGAACTGCCGCCCGAGGGCGCGCGCGACGGACTCGCCGAGCGAGGTCTTGCCCACGCCCGGAGGGCCGACCAGCGTGAGGATCGCGCCGGAGCCGCGGCCGGTGGCCTCGCCCATGCCTCGCTCCTGGCGGAGCTTGCGCACGGCCAGGTACTCCAGGATCCGGTCCTTCACGTCCTCGAGGCCCTCGTGGTCGGCGTCGAGCACGGCGCGAGCGGCGGGGATGTCGAGGTTGTCGTCCGAGTGGACCGACCACGGGAGCTCGGTCATCCAGTCGAGGTAGGTGCGGATCCAGCCGTACTCGGGCGACTGCTCCGAGGTCCGCTCCAGCCGGCCCAGCTCGCGCTCGGCCTCCTTTCGGACGTCCTCGGGCATGCCGGCGTCCTCGATCTTCGTGCGGTACTCGCCGACGACGTCTTCCTCGCCGTCCTCGCCCAGCTCCTTGCGGATCGCGGTCATCTGCTCGCGCAGCAGGAACTCGCGCTGGCGCTTCTCCATGCCCTCGCTGACCTCGGTGCGGATCTTGTCCTTCAACTCGAGGTCGGCCAGCACGTCTTTCGCCCAGCCGAGCACGCGCTCGAGTCGCGCCTCGATGTCGAGCGTCTCGAGGATCTCGATCTTCTGGTCCAGGGAGAGGTCGGGCGAGTAGCCGGAGGTGTCGGCGATCTGCCCCGGGTCGGCGATCCCCCGGAGGAACTCGGCGACCTGGGGAACCCCGCGCGCCTCCACGATGTTCTCGACGACCGCGCGGTACTCGCGGGCGAGCTCCTTGGCGCGGGCCCTCGGCTCGGCCTCCTCGACCGGCTCGACCTGGACCCAGACCGCGTCGCCGGTGCCGGGCACGCCGACGCCGACCACCGCACGGTGGAGTCCCCGGATCACGAGCGCCTCGGTGCCGTTGCGGAGCGCGCCGACGTCCTCGATCGTGGCGACGGTGCCGACGCGGGCGTAGCGGCCGTCCGAACGGGGCACCAGCAGCAGGCGGCGCTCGTCGCCGCCGGAGGCGGCCGCGGCGTCCACCGCGGCGCGGGCCTCGTCGGACTCGATCGTCAGGGTCACGACCATTCCGGGCAGCACGACCCCGGTGGTCAGGGGCAGCAGGGGAAGGGCATAGGTGTCGATCTCGGGCATGACGTACCTCCTCGGGTAGGGCGGCTTGCACCTGCAAGAACGGCCGAGCCGTAGGAGCTATTCCCGGATCGTAATGCTGATTACACGCGCGAGCTTGACCCGATCGACCGCCTTATGCTGACGCGATGGTCGATGGGTCGTCTGCGCGCACCTTCCACGAACAGCTCTCGGCCCGGGTCGACGAGCGGCTCTTCGGCATGCGAGAGCCGTTGAGGCTGGTCCTGATCGGCATCCTCACCGGGTCGCACGTGCTGATCGACGACGTGCCGGGCGTGGGCAAGACCACCCTCGTCCGGATGCTCGCCGGCATGCTTGACCTGTCGTTCCAACGGGTGCAGTTCACGCCCGACCTGATGCCCACCGACATCACCGGCACCAGCGTGCTTAACCTGCGCAGCAACGACTTCGAGTTCCGCCCCGGGCCGGTGTTCGCTCAGGTGCTGCTGGCCGACGAGATCAACCGCGCGACGCCGAAGACCCAAGCGGCGCTCCTGGAGGCGATGCAGGAAGGCCAGGTCACGGTCGACGGCACGACCTATCCCCTCCCTCAGCCCTTCTTCGTGCTGGCGACCCAGAATCCGGTGGAACTGGAGGGCACGTTCCCTCTGCCGGAAGCCCAACTGGACCGGTTCCTGCTGCGGGTTCGCCTGGGGTATCCCGAACCAGCCGACGAGGAGCGGATCCTGGACGGCACGCGCAGCCGCGAGGTCGACACCGAACCACTGGCCGACGCCCCCTCGCTCGCCGCGCTCCGCACGCAGGTCGCGGCCGTGCGGATGGAGGCTCCCGTGCGCCGTTATGTGGTGGCGATCGCGAACGCGTCGCGCGCCCATCCCGAGCTGGCGGTAGGTGTAAGCCCACGCGCCGTGGAGCAGATGGGCGACGCCGCCCGGGCGAACGCCTTGCTCGACGGCCGCGCCTACGTCCTTCCCGACGACGTGAAGGCGCTGATCGATCCCGTGTTCGGCCATCGCATCGTGCCCACGACCGACGCGCGGATCCGTGACCGGACCGCCGATGAGATCCTGCGCGAGGTGACGGGCTCGGTGCCGGTGCCCACCGAGTCCTCCGAGGGCTGACCACGGTCACCAAGGAGCAGCAGTGGGCGGCGTTGGGGATCGCGGCCACGGCCGCCCTGCTCGCTGCCGCATGGGACTCCGCCGCGCTTTTGGTGTGGGCCGCGGCCGTCGCCTTGCTGGTAGGGGGGCTCCGATGGTGGATGGGCAGTCTCCGCGCGGGCGTCGACGTCGAGGTCGCGTTCCATCCGGCGAGGATATTCCTCGGCGAACAGACCCAGGTTCGCATCACGATCGCGAACCACCGGGCCCAGCCGCTGCCGATCGTCCGCGTCAACATCCCGCTGCCCGAGGGACTGCTCGCCGAGCCCGACCCTTCGCCCACCGCCTTCCGTGGTCACCGGCTGCGACTCTCGATCGAGGGACACAGCGAGGCGTCGTTCGCCCTGGCGGTCTTCCCCAGGAGCCGGGGGGAGTTCTGGCTCGAGCCCGTCATCGACCTGTCGGATCCGTTCGACCTGACGTCCGCGCGCCGAACGATCGAGATGCCGACCCCGCTGCTGGTCATGCCCAGGGCTCGCGGCGACGCGGCCGAGACGGTGGCGCGTGCCTTGCCGTTCGGGCGCCCCCGCGCCGGCGCCAGGCTCTTCGAGGATCGTGAGCATTTCGCCGGCGTGCGGGACTACGAACCGGGCGACCCGATGCGCCAGGTGCACTGGCGGGCCTCTGCGCATTCGGGCTCCTTGCAGACCAAGCGCTTCGAACCGACCCGCTCGGCCGAGGTCATGCTCGCGATCGACCTGTCGATCGGCGAACCGTTCTGGCTCGGGGTCGACGAGGAGGCCGCCGAGGAGGCGATCGCATGGACGGCGACGCTCGCGCTGCGGGCGATCGAGGCCGGGTGGCGAACGGGCGTGGTCGCCAACACCCACCTGCGCCGCGGACGCGGCCCCCTTCGCGTGCGCCCCTCCTCCGCGGTCGGACACGAGGCGGCCCTGTTCGCCGCGCTGGCCCGGATGCCGAGTCAACCCACCACCGACCTGTCCCCGATCCTGCGGGAGCTCGGCCGAAGTCTGACCCGACGCAGCGCTGTGGTCGTGGTGGCGCGGGCCCCAGGCAGTGCGCTTCGTCACGAGATGGAGACCCTCCGGCGTCGCGGGGTCGACGTCACCCACGTGAACCCCGGCCGACGGGACGAAGGGATCGCGTCGTGAACGACGGCGAGCGTCCCCTCGGGATGCTGCTCGCGGCGACGGCCGAGGCCGGGGTCATCGCGATGGTGGTCCACCTGGTGCTGGAAGGGGCCGGCGTGATCGGGCTCGGGCTCGGCCTGTTCGTCCCGATGTTCTGGGCGGTGTTCGCCGGCGCCAGCGTGCTGGCGTGGAGCGCCCGTGACTCCGAGTTGGCCGGACCGGCCTGCGTGATCGGCGCCGTCGTCGTGGGCCTCGCGCTCGGGCGGGGAACGATGCAGTCGACGGTCGTGTCGGTGATCGTCGGCGTCGGAGTGGCGTTCCGCACCGTGACCCTCGGTCTTCGCGACTGGCGCGATCCCGACGACGCTTCGCTGTGGATCGGCGGGATCGTCGTGGGGCTCGAGGCCTTGGCCGCAGGGAGCATCCAGCGCAGCTGGGGGCCCACCCTGGTGGTGGTGGTTCCTCTGTTCTTCGCGGCGTCGCTGGCGAGCCGCGCCGCGGTGGTGTGGACCGACCAAGACCCGACCGCGGCGTCCTCGTGGAACCGGCGGAGCGGCAAGCTCGCCGTGGGGCTGGGTGCGGTCGCCGTGGCGGCGTTGTTGGCCGGGGGCGCGATCGACCGGCTCGCCGCCTGGGTCGCGCCGGTCGGCCGCGCCATCCTGGCGATCCTGGTCTGGGTGGTCTCCCAACTCGCGCGTCCCTTGATCTGGGCGGTCGAGAAGACCGGCATCGACACCGAGAGTGCGACCGACCTGCTGGATCGGATCCGCCGCGGCACACAGGAGGCCAGCCGCGCCGCCCTCGATCGCAAGGATCCCCAAGGTGGAGGTGGTGGCGGCGCGCGCGTCGTGGCCCTGCTGTTCCTGGTCGCGTTCGCGGCGATGGCCATCAGGCTCTTCCGCGGGCTCCGGGCGTCGCCCTCACGTGCGATCTCCCCGTTCGATGCACCCGCCGAGGCATCGACATCGCCCGTGCCCGACGACGAGACGCCGACCCAGGAGCGCGCGCGTCGAGGGCGGCGCCTCCGGCCTGCCGATGCGGTGCGGCGGGCCTACGCCGACGCCTTGGATGCGCTCGACTCGAGCGGGTTGTCGAAGCCGCCCAACGCGACCCCCGCGGAGTTCGCTCGCGAGGTCGCCACGCAGCACCCCTCGGTCGCAGAGGACTTCAGCGAGCTGACCACGGCGTACGAGGACGTCCGCTACGGCGCGGCGACCCTCACCGAAGGGGCGGCCGAAGCCGTCGAACGCAATCGCCGCTCGATCCTGAGCGCCGCGAGGTCGCTTCCCCCACCAGGCCCACGGGCGACGAGCATCTGAACGAGGGCGGGTGCCGCGACGATCGAGCCACGGCCGAGCGCCTCGGGCGCGCCGCCGGGCAGCAGCCCGAGCAGGATGGCGATCAGCAGGCCGGTCATGCCAGCTGCAGGAACAGCCGCTGGAGCTCCTCGGCGTCCAGGCCCTCGGCCGCGGCGGCGTCCTCATCGCGCAGGCACGCGGCGCGGATCTCGGTCTGATCGATGTCCATGGGCCCTCCTGGCTCGGTCCCTCGAGGGCCCGAAGATCATACCCCTGGGGGTATATTCCTCGATGAAGGTCAGGACAGGGCCGGCACCTCGATCGCGACGACCTGCGCGTCCTCGAACAGCGGCAGCCACAGGAGCCCGTTCGCCTCGACCGCGAGCCGGTTGTCGCCGATCACCCCCTGCTCCCCAACCACGACGATCGGCGACAGCTCGCCGGTCACGGGATCGAGCCGCCGCAGCTCGGGGCCGAAGTCCGAGACGATCCACAGCGAGCCGTCGAGCGCGAGCAACCCGTCGGGCGCGTCGCCACCCGGGAACGTCTCAACCACCTCGTTCGTAGACGGGTCGATCCGGGACACCGTCTCCGAGTCAACCGACGAGAGCCAGAGCGAGCCGTCGAGCGGCGCCATGACCTGTCCCCCGAGGTCGGTCTCGATCGTGGCCTCGACCTTCCCGGTGGCGGGATCGACGCGCGAGACGCTCGACCCGACGTAGTTCGAGACCCATACGCTCCCGAAGGCGGAGGCCACGAACCGCGGCTCTTCCTCGACCGCGGTCGACCCCGTCACGCGGTCGGTGGCGGGGTCGACGCGGGCGACCCGGTCGGCCTGTTCGCACGCGACCCAGACCGCACCGTCACTGGCCGCCATGCCCTCGGGCTTCGCGCAGGTCTTCACGGTGGCCACGACCTCATTCGATCGTGGGTCGACCTTGGAGAGCGTGTCGTCGGCGGCGTTCGAGACCCACACCGACCCGAAGGCGGCGAGCGCCTGGAGCGGCGTGTCGCCGACCGGGATCGTCGCGACAGCCTTCCCGCTCGACGGGTCGATGCGGTAGAGCGCCGGCGTTCCGCCCGAGTCGACCTCCGAGCTGACGACCCAGACGCTGCCGTAGCCGGTCGTGATGCCGAGCGGCTCGCCCCCGACGTCGGCGCGGGCCCGCTCGACCACCGCCGGGGCATCGGGCGCATGGGTTGGCGACGTTGAAGGTGACGCGCTGATCGGCGCGTCGCTGTCGCTTCCGCCGCAAGCCATCAGCACGCTCGCCAGCACCGCCACCACCGCCACCGCGCCTCGGAGGGGTCGTCCCATCGTGTCCGACCGTAGGACCCTGGGCGCGCCGAAGGAAGCCCTCCGCAAGAAGCCGCAAGGATCCGTTGCGCGTCCCGCGCCCATCGAGCCGACGTTGTCGGCGAGTGACGATAGGGTTGCGGGCCGTGGCCTCTCCCATCATCCGCACCGAACAGATCACGAAGCGCTTCGGCGAGGTCGAGGCGCTCAAGGGCGTCGACCTCGAGGTCGAGCGAGGCACCGTGCTCGGCATGCTGGGCCCTAACGGCGCCGGGAAGACCACCGCCGTCAGGATCCTGACCACGCTGCTGCACCCGACCGCCGGGCGCGCCGAGGTCGACGGGCTCGACGTCGTGCGCGACGCCGAGGAGCTCCGGTTCCGGATCGGCCTCGCCGGGCAGAGCGCGGCGGTCGACGAGAACCTCACCGGCCTCGAGAACCTCGTGATGGTCGGGCGCCTCTACCACCTGCCGCGCGCCGAGGCCCGACGCCGCGGCGGCGAGGTCCTCGAGCGCTTCGGGCTCTCCGACGCGGCCGGCCGGCCGGCGAAGACGTACTCGGGTGGCATGCGCCGCCGGCTCGACCTCGCGGCGAGCCTCGTGGGGCGCCCCGACGTGCTCTTCCTCGACGAGCCCACGACCGGGCTCGACCCGCGCAGCCGGCTCGACGTCTGGGCGTTCATCCGCGAGCTCCAGAGCGAGGGCACCACGCTGCTCCTCACCACCCAGTATCTGGACGAGGCCGACCAGCTCGCCGACCGGATCGTCGTGATCGACCGCGGCACGGTGATCGCCGAGGGGACCTCCGACGAGCTGAAGGACCGGATCGGTGGCGAGGTGCTCGAGCTCCACGTCCAGGACCGCGCCGACACCGAGCGCGCGGTGACGGCGCTCGTGGGCGTGGGAGCGGGCGAGCCCAACGTCGACGCCGAGCAGGGTCGCGTGCGTGTGCCGGTCGGCGACGCAGGCCCCTCGGTGCTCCTCGAGAGCGTCCGGCGCCTCGACGAGTCGAAGATCGTGCTCGAAGACATCGCGCTGCACCGCCCGACCCTCGACGACGTCTTCCTCTCGCTCACCGGCCGCTCGGCCGAGGACGGCGAGGACCCGGAGGTCGCGATCAAGAAGCGGCGCCGCCGCAAGGGAGGGAGCCCGTCGTGAGCACCGTCGTCCGGTCCCCCACCGCCCGCCGCGGACCGCAGGGCCTGTCCGCGCGTGTCACGGTCGCGGTCGCCGACGGCATGATCGTCGCCCAGCGGAACCTGCTCTCGATCACGCGGGTGCCCACGGTGCTGATCTTCGAGCTCGTGCAGCCGATCATGTTCGTGCTGCTGTTCCGATTCATCTACGCGAACCAAGGGTTCGCGAGCCTGCCGCCGGGCCTCGACTACGTGCAGTTCCTGATGCCGGGGATCTTCGTGCAGAACGCGATCTTCGGATCCACCACCACGGCGGTCGGCCTGGCCGACGACCTGAAGAAGGGCCTGATCGACCGGTTCCGGTCGTTGCCGATGGCTCGCTCCGCTGTGCTGGCGGGCCGCACGACGTCCGACCTCGCGAAGAACTTCCTGCTGGTGCTGATCGTCATGGTGATCGGCTATCTGGTGGGCTTCCGGTTCACCCGCGGGGTGCCGGCCGCGATCGGCCTCGTCGTTCTCGTTCTCTGCGTGGGGTTCGTGTTCTCGTGGATCTCGGCGTGCGTCGGCCTGGCGCTCAAGGAGGTCGAGGCCGTGCAGGCCGCGATCTTCACCCTCGTGTTCCCGGTCGTGTTCGTGAGCTCGGCGTTCGTCCCGGTCGCGGGGATGGCGCCGTTCCTCCAGCCGATCGCCAGGGCGAACCCGGTCACGGTCTGGTGCAACCTCGCGAGGTATCTCGCGAACGGCAACCTGGGCATCCTCGACGTGAACACCAAGCTTCCTATCGACACCTTCGAGCATCTGCTCATCAAATCGGCCCTGTGGATCGTCGGGCTGCTGATCATCTTCGTGCCGCTCGCGATCCGCCTCTACCGCAAGCTCGACTGACGATCGATCCGCCGGATCGGGAACACGTACGCTGTAAGCTCGGTTGCACTCCGCGAGGGCGCCACGCCCCGCAGCCACCCGCCGGAAGGAGCGATGCCCGTGCTCGGGTTCGAAGGTGAGAACGCCCGCGAGAAGGTCATCGTCCTGCTGACGATGTGCTTCGCGCTCGCGATGGCGATGCTCGACAACACCGTCGTCAACGTCGCGATCCCCCGCATCCAGACCGAGCTGGGCGCGAGCGTCTCCCAGATCCAGTGGATCATCGACGGCTACGTGCTGGCGTTCGCCTCGCTGCTGCTGACCGGCGGTATCGCGGGCGACCGCTACGGCCGCAAGAAGATGTTCCTGATGGGGCTCGCGATCTTCACCACGGCCTCGTTCCTGTGCGGGATCTCGTCGTCGTCGGGCCAGCTGATCGCATTCCGCGCGCTACAGGGCGTCGGCGCCGCGTTCCTGATGCCGGGGACCCTGTCGATCCTCACCGTGACGTTCCCGCCGCAGGAACGTGCGAAGGCGATCGGGCTGTGGGCCGGCGTCAGCGGGATCGCGCTGGCCCTCGGGCCGACACTGGGCGGGTACATGGTCGAGCACATCGGATGGGAGTCGGTGTTCTTCCTCAACGTGCCGATCGGGATCGTCGCGTTCCTGGTCGCGACGCGCACCGTGACCGAGTCCCGCTCGGACGTGGCGCGCGAGCTGGACATCCCCGGGCTGGCGCTCGGGACGCTCGGACTTCTCTCGCTCACGTACGGCCTGATCGAGGCGAACCAGAAGGGCTGGTCCGACCCCGTGATCGTCGGCGCATTGGTCTCGGCGGCCGTGCTGCTCGGTGCGTTCTTCTGGTGGGAGCACCGCAACCCGAAGGCGATGATGCCGCTCTCGTACTTCCGGATCCCGGCGTTCTCGGCGGGCAACGCCGTGGCGTTCTCGGTCTCGCTCGGGATGTTCTCGATCTTCCTGTTCGTGAGCCTCTACATGCAGCAGATCCGTGGCTACACGCCGTTCGAGGCAGGCCTGCGGTTCCTGCCGATGACGCTGATGATCGTCGTGACGGCGCCGCTCGCCGGAAAGTACGCGCAGCGGCACGGCTCGAAGATCCCGATGACCTACGGCCTGCTGCTGGTCGGCACGGGCCTCATGGGGATGACGCAGGTCCAGGTCGACACGCCGTACGCGGTGATCGGGGTCCTGTTCCTGATGATGGGCCACGGGATGGGCGCGACGATGGCCCCGATGACCGCCGCGGTGATGGGCGCGGTCGGGCCGCAGCGTGCGGGCCTGGGCTCCGCGATGACGAACACGAGCCGCGAGGTGGGCGGCGTGCTCGGGATCGCGCTCCTCGGCACGATCCTGTTCTCGAAGCTCTCCGCCACGATCGCGCCGCTGCTCGCGGGGAGCGGGCTCTCCGCGGCCCAGCAGACGGCGATCGTCGAGCAGTCGGGCCACGGGGCGGTCACGCCGGCGTTCCTGACGGCGCTCGGGCTCACGCCGGCGCAGCAGGCCGGGGTCTACGAGGCGTTCCAGACCTCGTACATGGCGGGGTTCCATCGGGCGGTGTTCGTGGGGTCGGTGATCCTGCTGACGGCCGCGTTCGTGGCGAACCGGTTCATCCCGGGTCGCGAGTCGAACGTGCACCTGGGCGGCGCCCCCGAGGGAGAGCGGGTCCCGGTCGAGGTCTGAGGAGCCCGGCTCCTATCAGCGCCCCGGCTTGAAGACCATGTCGGCGATCACGAGGGTCAGCACGACCTGGTCGATCCGCGAGATCGCGAAGATCCGCTTCATCAGCGCCTGGCTCGTCGCGGCCCCCGGCCCCTCGGCCTCGAGCGCCTTCCCGAGCTTGCCGGCCGTGGGGCCGATGAAGAACGCGCCCGTCACGAACGTGGCGGCGTAACCGATCAGCCCGATCGCGATCCACGTGTCGCTGAAGTTGTAGACGGGGCTGTACAGGACCATCGCGATCCCGAACAGCAGCACGAGGATCGACGCCGGCATGAAGTACTGCATGCCCGCCTTCTCGAGGTCCTTCGCGAAGGCCGCCATCCGATGCGGGTCGTCGGTGTGGGAGAGCCTCGTCGCGTAGAACTGGACGAACAGGCCGCCGCCCACCCAGACCACGGCGAGCAGCACGTGCCCGAACTTGATGGTGTCGAAGACGCCGTCCGAATACGCGAGCACGATGCCCCCTTTCCACGAACGGCCAGACGATACCGCGCTCGGTTGTCGGACGGAAGCACGCTCAGGGCTCCGGGTTCTGCGAGTCATACCGCACGAAGCCGGGCAGCGCGAGCCGCAGCACGCCGACGCCGACGATCGTGAGGATCCCGCCGGCCACGACCGAGGTCGCCGGTGTCGTGAGCGTCGCGACGACCCCCGATTCGATGTTCCCGACGGCGGGGCCGGTGGCCCAGACCGCCATAGCGATCCCGTCGAGCCGCCCTCGGATCCGGTCCTCCACCGCGGTCTGGATGATCGCCATGCGGAAGATGCCGCTCACCATGTCGCCCGCGCCCGCGACGGCGAGCATCGAGAGCGAGAGCCACAGCGCGTTCGAGAGCCCGAACACGATGATCGCGGCACCCCACACGGCGGTGGCCGTCAGGATGGCGCGGCCCTGCCGGCGCACGTGCTTGGCCCGGCCCGACACCATCGTCGCGATGAACGCACCCGCGGCCGGCGCCGCATAGAACAGGCCGAGCACGCCCGGCTGCCCCGGCCGGATCGATTCGGCGATCGCCGGGAAGAGCGCGATCGGGAACCCGAAGATCATCGCGTTCAGGTCGGCGAGGAACAGCGACTGGAGGTTCTTCTTCCCCTTCAGGAACCGGAAGCCGTCCTTGATCGCCTCCCAGCTGACCTCGTTGCCTTCGTCGGAGGGGGGCGACGGACGCATGCGTACGATCATCGCGATCACGACGAGGAAGGTGACCGCGTCGAACAGGAACGCGCCCGCCGGCGCCACGGTCGCGAGCAGGATGCCCGCCGCGACCGGCCCCAGCATGGAGTCGAGCGTGCCGAAGCCCGCCTCCAAGGCGTTCGCCGACGGCAGCAGCTGCTTGTCGAGCAGGCGGGCCGGCCACGTGTCGAGCGCGGGTCGGTTGAACGTCGCGAGGCCAGCCGACAGGAACGCGAAGACGTAGAGGGGCCAGAGCATCGGCGAGTCGAGCGAGGCGTTCCACGCCATGAGGACCGACAACGCCGCGAGGATCGCGTGGGTCGTGATCGTGAGGCGCCGCCGCTCCAGCGCGTCGGCGAAGGCTCCGCCGAGGATCGGGAAGACGAAGACCGGGATCAGCTCCGCGAGACCGAGCATGCCGACGGCGAGGGCCGACCTCGTGATGTCGTAGACCTGGAACGCCACCACCACCATCACGATCTCGTCGCCGAAGTCCGAGACCGACCGACCGAGAAAGAGCCGCCGGAAGTCCCGGTCGGTGCGCAGCGGCGTGACGTCCACGAGGTGCCCACGGGTGCGCTCGAGGATGCCGCGCGGTGGCGGCGGGTCGTGCCGAGGGGCGCCCAAGTGATCGGCCATAACGGACGCTCACGCTAGCGGAGGTTCAGCGGATCAGGGGCTCATCCGGCAGTATGTGGGGATGGCAGACAGCGACTGGGATGCCTCCGAGCGCGCCGATTTCACCGCGGTCAACCGTGCGACATATGACCGGATCGCCGATCTCTACACGGCGAACCAGAGGGAGAAGAAGCCAGCGGATGGGCGTTGGTTCCCCGACATCGAGGACGCGTTCCTCGGGAGCGTGCCCGCCGGTGGGCTCCTGGGGGATCTCGGGTGCGGCCCGGGCTTGGATGGGGCGCGCTTCGCGGAGGCCGGTTTTCGGGTCATCGGCATGGATCTTTCGGCCGGGATGCTCACGGTCGCTGCCCGCTCTCTCGATGGGCGAGTTGCCCAGGCAGACCTGCGGGCGCTGCCGATCGAGGGAGACCGACTCGACGGGATCTGGTGCTCGGCGGCGCTGCTCCACGTCCCCGAGGAGCACACCACCGATGTGCTGAAGGAGTTCAGAAGGGTGCTTAGGTCCTCGGGAAGCCTTGCCCTGGTCACTGCCCTAGGCGACGGTCCGCGGTTCGAAGCCGTGCCGTACGCCCCCGACGAGCGGCGTTGGTTCGTCTACCGGCATGCAGATCGGCTACGACAGCAACTCCGCGAGTCGGGGTTCAACATCAGGACGGAGCACGAGGTTGTCGGCAACCGGAAGTGGGCGACACTTCTCGCGTCCGCCGTCTGACGAACGGACGCGACGCGAGCGAGTTGATCTTCGCCTCAGCGCAGCAGGCGGTCCATCCGACGGTCGCTCAATCGCTTCCCACCCGTCTGGCAGGTCGGGCAGTAGGCGACCTCGTGCGACTCGTAGCTCACGCGCCGGAGGTCGTCGCCGCAGACCGGGCACGGCTCCCCCGCGTGGTTGTGCACGATGAAGTGGTCTCCGAGCTTCGTCGGAAGGCCGCCGTTCCGGCGTCGCTCGACCTCGAGCGCGTCGTCGAGCACGCCGCGCAGCGCCTCGATCAAACGTTCGCGCTGCCCTGCGTCGAGTTTGCCGAGCGACGCGAACGGGGAGAGCTGCGCGCGGTGCAGCGCGTCGTCGCTGTAGCCGCGGCCGACGCCCGCGACCGTGCGCTGATCCCGCAGGATCGTGTGCACGCGTCGCGTCTCGTCGCTCTCGCGGAAGAGGGCGTCGGCCTCGGGGCTCAGCACCTCGGGACCCAGCTTGACCAGCGGACCGTCGCCGCCGGCGGCGAGCACCCACCAGCCGGCCTTGCGCTGCGTGCCGAACTCCTTCACGAGCACGCTCGGGCGATCGGCTGCGCGGATCCGCAATACCGAGCCCCGCGGCTTCGTCGCCTTCGGCGGCGACTCGACGTCGACCCGCCCACCCTGCGAGAGGTGGACGAGCACGCGGAGTCCGCCGCCGAGCTCGATCACCACGTACTTCCCCCGCCTGCCGACACGCTCGATCGTGCGGCCCAGGGCCTCATCGGGCCGCGGCGCGAACGTCTTGAGCGACGAGAAATGCATCAGGTCGAGCCTCTCGAGGGTGGCGCCGGCGAGCACGTCGTCGAGCCGTTCCGCGAGCGCCTGCACCTCGGGCATCTCGGGCACGGTGCGACTCCCCTACCCCAGCAGCTCCGCCGCGGCCCGGCCGACGATCTCGATGCACTCGTCGATCCGGTCCTTGTGCGTGCGGTGGCTCACGATGCACGCGCGCAGCACGTAGCGCCCGTGGATCATCGTGCTCGACAGGAACACCCGCTTCGACGCGTTGATCTTCGCCAGGAACGCCTTCTGCGTCTCGTCGTCGGCGCCGGCCAGGCGGAACGGGATCACCGTGAGCTGCGGCTCCCAGCAGAGCTCGATCCGCTGGTCGTCGCGGAACGCGTCGGCCAGGTACCCGGCGAGGTCGAGCTTCTCGTCGAGCGCCTCGCGGAAGGCGGCCACTCCGTGGAGCTTGAGCGGCATCCACACGCGGAGCCCGCGCCACTCGCGCGAGAGCTCGGCCGAGTGTTCGCTGTAGTTCGGCAGCTCGCCGGTGGGCGGCAGGTCCTGGAGGTAGGCGGCGCCCTCGTAGTGCGCGTCGCGCATCGCCTCGCCGTCGCGCACGACGAGCCCGCCGGTCCCGTACGGCAGGAACAGGCCCTTGTGGGGATCGAGCGTCACCGAGTCGCTCCGCTCGATGCCGTGGAACCACGCGCGGCCGCGGTCGGTCAGCTGGAAGAAGCCGCCGTAGGCGCCGTCGACGTGCATCCAGAGGTCCTCGGCCGCCGCGATACCGGCGATCTCGTCGAGCGGATCGATCGCGCCCGTGTTCGTCGTGCCGGCGCTCGGGGCAACGAAGAACGGGCGCATCCCCGCCGCGCGGTCCTCGGCGATCATCCGGCTGAGGGCGTCGGGGTCCATCCGGAGCTCGTCGTCGGTGGGCACGAGCCGCACGTTCCGCTTCGAGAACCCCGCGATCGTGGCCGCCTTGGGGACGCTCGCGTGGGCCTGCTCACTGACGTAGTACGTGCCGTCGAGGAAGTCCTCGCCGAGCTTGGCGTGCCGCGCGGTCACCATCGCCGACAGGTTCGCCATCGAGCCGCCGGACAGCAGCAGCCCCTGCGCGGTCGCCGGATAGTCGAACAGGTCGCAGAGCCAACGGGTGACGTTCTCCTCGATCTGGACCACCGCGGGACTGGGCTGCCACAGGCCGACGTACCGGTTCACGCCGTGCGCGATGAACTCCCCGAGTGCCGCCGTGTAGAGGCCGCCGCCCGGGATGTACGCGAGGTAGCCGGGTCCCGAATACTCGAAGGTCCTCGCGATCGCGGCCCGCGCCTCGGCCAGCAGTTCGTCGAAGTCGCCGCCCTGCTCGGGTGCGGTGGCGCGCAGCTCGTGCGCGAGCTCGACGGCGCCCTCGGTGGCGTCGGCCGGCGCGTCGCCGAGCCCCTGGATGAACCCGATCAGGTAGTCCAGTACGGACTCGCCCATCGCGCGCATGTCCTCGGGCGCAGGGTCGAGCGGATACATGGCGACCATGGTAGCGGGGTCGGCCCCGAAGCCCGCGCCGGGGCCGGCGCGTCAGCCGGCCGGCGGCGCGACGGCGTCGAGCAACACGCGCGATGCCTGGGCGATGTCGTCGACCGCGGCCTCGAACGCCTCGGTGTTCTTCTTCGACGGCTCGCGGAAACCGCTCACCTTGCGCACGTACTGGCGCGCGGCGGCGCGGATCTCGTCCTCGGTGGCGGGCTCGTCGGGGCGGCGGAGGGTCTTGATGCTGCGGCACATGCCGCCGAGCCTAGACCAGCTCCGCGACGTGCGCGGCGGCCGCCCGGGCCCGCACGACGTCGGCCTCGCTCGGGCGGGCGCCCTCGGGCGCGAACCTCGCCCGCTCGAAGGTCCGCACGACCAGCTCGGCCACCTCGACCACCGTGGCGGCGAGCGCCGGATCGGCGGCGACCGACGCCAGGTACTCGCTCGGGGTCTCGCTCGGGTCGCGATCGTGGCCGGCCTCGGCCAGAGCGGCGCGCAGCTCCTCGAAGGCCGCCTCGGCGCCGGTAGGCGGTGGCCCGAGTGCGCGGATCCGCCGGCGCCGGCGGGCGAGCGCGACGACGAGCGCCGCGATCACGGCTCCCACCAGCACGGACGGCCACGAGGCGAGCGCACCGCGGCCCGCGAGCGTGACCGCATGTCCGAGGCCACGGACGGCGTCCTTGATCGGCTCAGGCGTTGCCCCCAGGAACCGGCCGATCGCCGCGAAGACCGGACCCGCCATGAAACGGCTCGCCACGCCGGGCTCGGCCGCCGGCACCCCGAAGGTCGGGTCGTAGCCCACCCAGCCGTGCCCACCGTAATAGACCTCGACCCAGGCATGGGCATCGGACTGCCTCACCTCGAAGTACCCGGTGAACGCGTTCCGCTCCCCGGGGCCGTACCCCGTCACGAGTCGCGCCGGGATCCCGATCGAACGCAGCATCACTGCCATAGAGCTCGCGATGTGCTCGCAGAACCCGCGCCGTGTCTCGAACAGGAAGTGGTCGACGGCATCGACGCCCTCGGGATCGCGCGGCACGTTCAGGTCGTACACCGTATTCGCGCGCAGCCACGCCTCGATCGCGGCCGCGCGGTCGAAGTCGTTCGTGAGCCCCGCGGTGATCTGCCTCGCGAGCCCCTCGACGCGCGACGGCAGCGACGCCGGCAGCTGGAGATAGCGGGCCGCAAGCGTGGACGGCACGGCTCGGTTGGAGAGCCGCAACGAGCCCGGATCGTTGACCGGGATGTCGGAGACCACCGAGTACACGAGCCCCTCGTCGAGCGCGATCGGCGAGCGGATCGACCCCGACCGATCCACCTTCAGTCCGCCCGACGGGAAGTAGACCGTGCGCGCGTTCGCGGCGGCGAAGAGCACGTTCGGCTGCGGGGTGTCGACGTAGAAGGTTTGCGTGACCTCGTTCGTGCCGAGCGTCGCGGCCTGCCCCGCGTCACGCATGGGCTCGTACGCCCCGGGATCGAAGCCCTCCTCTACCGGCTCCGTCCGGTCGTCGGCGATCGTCCAGAGTGTGCCGTCGTACGTGTCGAACGTTTCCGCGCGCCACAGCGCGGCCTGCGACGTCCGCACGCGGAACGCGAGCTCATCCGAGAGCTGACCGCGGGCGCGGAGGTCCACCACGTCGCCGAACCCGGGGTAGGCGTCGGGTGAGAAGTCGACGACCCCGTCGCCCGCCTGGGACGCCAGCCCGGAGTTCTGCACGCCTCCGTCGAACCCCTGGAGAGGGCTGGCGTTGCGCAGCGAGAACGGCGGGGTCTTCACGAACGACCCGGGCACCCGCGGCATCGCCAGGAAGACGAGGAACGCGCCGAGCAGGGCCGCGGTCGCGGGCACGGCCACCGCGCGGACGGGAGCGGTGCGGCGCACGCGCCGGCCGTCGGGGCGCACGCGGCGCACCGATACCGGTACCGCCACCTTGTCGGGCCGCGGCCGAGACGAGAGGTAGAGCCAGGCGCCGGCGAGCCCCACCCACGGCACGAGGAACCACACGAACGATGTCGCGAGCGAGAGCGCGCCCGCCTCCGCCACGAGGATCAGGCTCGAGATCATCGAGAACGCCAGGTCGCGACGGCGCGGCACGTCGAAGGCGTGCAGCACCTGCACCCACAGGAAGAGCGTGGCGAGCGGGATACGGGCCGCATCGACGTTCGTGGCCAGTCGCACCGACGCGAAGAATTGGCCGGTCGCCGCGAGGAGCGCCACGGACAGCAGCACCTTCAGCGCCAGGTTGCCCTTCGTCCGACGGCGGTACGAGTAGAGGTATCCGAGCGGCGCGAGCCACAGGGCGGCGACGGCGATCGGCGGCTCCACTGCATGCTGCGCCACCACCGCGGCGATCGCCACCTCGACCGCGAGCGCCACGACCACGCGCATCGGGATCGAATCCTCGGGCGGGCCGGTGGGGCGCTTCAGCTCGAGCTTCATGCGGGAAGTGACTCTTCCCGGCCGGCGAGGCGGGCCGCAAGGTCCTGCCCCTCGCCCCAGTTCACGACGTCGGCACCGGCAGCCCGGAGCGCCCCGGCGAGCGCACCGATCCCCGCCTCGTCGAGCGCTCGGCGGCCGGATTCCTCGGGTTCGGTCGCGACGAGGATCACGACCACCGTCGGCATCCGGTCGGCGAGCCCCGCCACGGCAGCGGGCACCGCACCGTCGGCGGCGTTCGCGGCCCAGGTAGGCGCGACCAGCACCACGGTTTCGACGCCGCGGAGCTCGGGGCCGAGCCCGGAGAGCAGATCCCCGAACGAAGGCCCGCCGGGCGTCACGAGCGCGAGGTACCGCAGGAGCTCGTCCTCGTCGGCACGGCTCAGGACCTCGGGGCCGCCTTCGGCACCGGCGATCAGCCGCGCGCCGTGCCCCTGCGCGGTCGCCGCGAGCGCCACCGAGGCGGCCGCGGCGCACGCGCGGTCGAGCGGCGTCCACGCCTCACCCGCGTCGAGCGACGCGTCGACCACGATCGCCAGCCGCCGCGTCTGCTCCTCCTCGAACTCGCGGACCATGACCACGCCGGTCCGCGCGGTCGACGGCCAGTGGACGTGCCGCATCGAGTCGCCCGGCCGGTACTCCCGGATCCCCAGGTAGTCGGGGCCCTGGCCGCGCCGCGGCAGCGTATGGATCGCGTGCGCCTGGGTCGCCGGCGACCGCACGAACGGGAGCGCGCCGATCGGGAACACAGCGGGGAGCACGAGGGTCTGCGAGCCGGATGCGTCGGCGACCTTCCGTCGACGCTCCGCCATGCCGAACGGCGCGCTGGATCTCAGACCTACCGGCTGATCGCCCTGCGTGCCGCGGTGTGCGGCCCTGCGACGGGTCGCGATCTCGGCGCGCTCCCCAGGCCCGAGCGGCGGCACGGCGACGTTCACGGCCGCCAGGAACGGATCGGACGCGACGACGCCGAGCCGCATCCCTCGGCCACGGTTCGTGACGCGCAGCTCGACGAGCACGTCCTCACCCTGGTGGACCTCGGCGGGCGCGTGCCGCTCGACCTCGAGGCGGCGCACCATCCGCCCGGGTAGCGCGACCCCGGCCACCACGGCCCCCATCAACAGCGCCGCGATCACGAAGAGCCACCCCGCCTGCACGTTCGTCCCGAGGAAGAACAGGACGGCAGCGCCGATCGTCATCCCGAGGGCCCGCTTGCGCAGGCGCGGCACGGTCAGCCCCTTCCGGCGACCCGGAGCGGAACGGGAACCTCATCCAGGAGCCGGCGCACCACGTCGCGGGCCACGGCGGCGCCGCCGCGCGACTGTCGGGACACCAGCCGGTGCCCCAGTGCCGCCGGCGCGAGCGCCTTCACGTCGTCGGGCAGCACGTAGTCGCGGCCCACGGCCACGGCCTTCGCCTGCGCGGCGCGTGTGAGCGAGACGGTCGCGCGCGGCGATGCGCCCAGGGCGATCTCGGGCGCCTCGCGGGTCGCCTGCACGATCGCGACGACGTAGTCGAGCACCGTGTCGTCGACGTGCACATCGCGCACCGCGCGCTGGCACTCGACGATCTCGCCGGGCGTCAACACCTGCTCGAGCGCGGCGAGCGGATGGCTCGCCAGCTGGCGCCGCACCACGTCGCTCGCGTGCTCCTGCGCCGGGTACCCGACCTGCACGGTCAGGGCGAACCGGTCGAGCTGCCCCTCGGGCAACGGGTAGGTGCCGTGTTGCTCGATCGGGTTCTCGGTCGCGATCACGAGGTACGGGATGGGCAGCGGGTAGGTCGTGCCTTCCGCGGTAACCTGGCGCTCCTCCATCGGCTCGAGCAGCGCCGACTGGGTCCTGGGCGTGGTCCGGTTGATCTCGTCCACCAGCACGACGTTGGCGAACACCGGTCCCGGCACGAAGCGGAACTCGCCGTGCGCCTGGTCGTACACGCTGATGCCGCTCAGGTCGCTCGGCAGCAGGTCGGGCGTGGCCTGCACGCGGCTGAACTCCCCTCCGATCGACCGGGCGAGCGCCCGGGCGAGCGTGGTCTTGCCGACGCCGGGCACGCCCTCGAGCAGCAGGTTCCCGTCGGCGAACAGGCAGACCACAGCGGTCTCGACGGCGTCGCGGTTGCCCGCGATCACGCGCTCGATGTTGTCGACGAGCCGCCTGAACGCGTGCGTGGGCGCGCCCCCTGCGGGCGTGGGTTCGATCACGCTTGAGACTTCGACCCAAGCGCGAGTGCGCTTGAGCGGGCGGGACCGCTCGTTCAGCCCTTGCGGGCCCGCAGGGAGTACATCAGCGGGATCGTGCCCTTCTGCTCCGGCGGGAACCCGTAGTGGCCGGCGCTATCGAGCTTCCGCAGGAAGTTCGCGGGCCAGTCGAGCACGCGCTTCTCGTCGAGGAACTCGACGCGGAGCCCGTTGGAGGCGAGCACCGTGACGATCTCGCCCAGGGAGTGGTTCCACCCGTGCTCGACCTCGGCGTCGACGTCTGCCTCGGGGTCGGCGTAGGAGCCGTCCACCGGGAACGAGATCGTCTCGCCTCCCCAATAGTCGTAGCGGAACCGCAACGGATCCGACTCGGTCTGCTCGTCGTCGAAGGCCCACATCACGGGGTGCCCCTCGTGGATGTAGAAGATGCCGCCCGGCTTCACGAACGATGCGACCGCCTGGGCCCACGGTCCCAGATCGGGCAGCCACCCCAGGGCGCCGCGGCCCGTGTAGACGATGTCGAAGGTCTCGCCCTCGAGCGGCCCCGGCAGGTCGTACACGTTCGAGACCACGAACCGGGCGCGGTCGGCGAGCCCGGTCTCGGACGCGAGCTCGTTCGCGAAGGCGATCGCGGGCTCGCTGAAGTCGACGCCGGTCACCCGCGCGGCGCCCAGGCGCGCCCACGAGAGCGTGTCGAGCCCGAAGTGGCATTGGACGTGGAGCAGGGACTTGCCCGTGACGTCGCCGACCTCTGCCCGTTCCCACGGCTCGATCCGCACGTCGGTCGGGTCGTCGCGGAACCGCTGGACGTCGTAGAACTCGCCGCTCGTATGGATCGCGGTCCAGGCATCCCAGAGCTTCCGGTTGTCGGCCAGCTCCTGCTCGTGTCCCTGGGCGCCGCTCACGACGCGTCGTTCTTCTTCTTGCCGAGGGCGCTGATCGCCTCCATCACCACGCGGTGCGCGAGGATCGCGGTGATCTCGGCGTGGTCGTACGGCGGCGCCACCTCGACCACGTCCATGCCGACGAGGTCGACCTGGCCGACGATCTGTCGCACCGCCCGGAGGAGCTCGCGCGAGAGCATGCCGCCCGCCTCGGGCGTGCCGGTCGCGGGCGCCATCCCGGGGTCGACCACGTCGATGTCCACGCTCAGGTAGATGCAGTCGGGGCCGTCGAGTGCCTCGGCGATCGCGTCGGCGATCACGGCCTCGGCGCCGCGCTCCTCGATCTCGACCATCGTGTGCCAGCGCAGTCCCTTCTCACCCATCCATTCGAAGGTCTCCTTCTCGGGCCAGTAGCCGCGGAGCCCTACCTGGACGAAGTTCGGGCCGGCCACCCACCCCTCGTCGATCAGGCGCCGCATCGGCTGGCCGTGGCCGTAGAGGTTCCCCCACTGGTCGGGAGCGGTGTCGGCGTGCGCGTCGAAGTGCACGATGCCGACCTTCCGCGGGAACACGTGACGCGCGACCGCGGCCGCGCTCGGGTAGGTGACCGAATGGTCGCCGCCGAGCACGATCGGGATCGGGCCGCACTCGGCCACCCGGAAGACCTTCTCGTGGATCACCCGCAGGCCGCGCTGGAACCGGGTGGGCACGATCGGCGCATCTCCGGCGTCCACGACCTTCAGGTTCGCGTACGGCTCGGTCTCCAGCTGGATCGACCACGCGTAGTCGCTGCTCCACGCGGTGGGCGCCATGCGGATCGCCCGCGGCCCGAAGCGCGCGCCCGGCCGAGACGACACGCCCTCGTCGAGGGGCGCGCCCACGATCGCGACGTCGGCCCCCGCGGCGCGGAGCGCTGCGTCGTCGGTCGCCCAGGGGAGCTTCTCGAACGAGCCGTGCCAGTCCGAGTAGTACGGCAGGTCGGTGTGCGTGAACTCGGTGAACTCGTCCTCGCCGCGCAGCTCGCTGCGCTCGAGTCGGAAATCGGGTGCGTCGGTCATGGGCGCGAGTCTGCCACAGGCGGCGTGCCGCGGTCCTTCCCAGAAGTCACGGTTCGGACACACCTCGCGAGCCGTTGCGCCGGTAGGCTCCTCGGACGATGAGCACCCCTTCCCCGGGCGCGCGGCGCCGGCATCGAGTGACGTGGTGGGGCGTCGCCGCGGTGACGGCGCCCTGGCTGTGGTTCGTGGTGCGCGCGGCCGGCGGCCCGATCGACGCGATCGGCGTGGCGCTGCCGGTATTCGGCGTGCTGGTCTCGCTCATGCTGTTCCTCCTCGCGGTGGTCCTCGTCCGGCCGATCCTCGCCGCGGTCGGGGTGTCGGTGGTCGCGGTGACGCTGATCGCCACGCTCGCCCCGCGCATGCCGCGGCTCACGGAGTTCCCGAACTCGCCGCTGCGCGTGGCCTCCGCGAACGTGTACGAGGACAACGAGGAGATCCCGGCCGCGGTCGACACCTTCGTGCGACGACGGCCCGACATCCTGGCGGTGGTCGAGATGCGCGACGACGGGACCTTCTGGTCGGCGCTGTCGGAGCGGCCCGAGTTCCCGTACGGCGTCACCCGGGGTGAGCTCGGGCTCCGATCGCGGTTCCCCCTCACGCGGCTCGAGGCGCCGCTGGACCTGAAGTCGTGGAAGGTGATGCGCGTCGCCGTGGACGGGCCGTACGGCCGCTTGATCGTGTACGTCGTTCATGGTGCGAACCCGCTGCACGAGACGACGTTCCAACAGCAGCGCGACTTCACCGAGCGGCTGATCGCCAACCTGGAGGCGGAGACCGACCCCGCGATCCTGATGGGCGACCTGAACATGAGCGACCGGACGCTCAGCTACCGGATCCTCGACGGGTCGCTGCAGGACGCGATGCGCACGAGCGGATGGCCGCGCTCGACCTACCACGGCGAGATCTGGCCGATCTTCCAGCTGCGGATCGACCACCTGTTCATCCCACCGGACTGGTGCGGGGTGGGCGCCGACACCTACGAGGTGCCCGGCTCCGACCACGACGGCATCGAGGCGGTCATCGGGCCCTGCCCGACGTAGGCGGGGGCCGGCCGGGCTACTTCTTGTCGAGGTCGGCCAGGATCGCGCGGGCCGCGTTCGCTCCGGGACCCCCCGTCACGCCGCCGCCCGGGTGGGCGCCGGAGCCGGCCAGGTAGAGGCCGTCGAAGACGAGCTTGTAGCGCGCCTCCCCCGCCAGCGGCCGCCAGGCGAAGAACTGATCGAGGCCCGGCTCGGCGTGGTACACGTGCCCGCCCGACAGCCCGTACTCGGTCTCGAGGTCCTCGGTCGTGATGACCTCGCGGGCCTCGACGAGTTCGCCCAGGCCGGGCGCGTACTGCTCGAGCGTCTTCACCGTGACGTCGCCCAGGCGGTCGCGCTCGGCATCCCAGGTCGAGTCGCGCAGGTGCCGGGGCGCGCCCTCGACGAGCACGCTCATCACGTGCTTGCCCTCGGGCGCGAGCGACGGGTCCACGAGCGTCGGGATCGTCGCCTCGAGCCACGGCTCCTCGGCGAGGTGGCCGTACTTCACGGCGTCCTTCGCCTTCTCGACGTGGTCGATCGAGGTGCCGATCACGATCCGGCCCTTCAGCCGCTCGGGGTCGTCGGCGCCGTGGAAGGTGGGCAGACCGCTCAGCGCGAGGTTCACCTTAGCCGTGGCGCCGGGCGTGCGGATGTTGTTCGCGCGCCACACCATGTGCGGGCCCAGCTCGACCGGGTCGCACAGGTTCAGCGTGCGCTTGGGGTCGGCGGCCGTCACGACGGCCTTCGTGTTGATCTGCGAGCCGTCGGCCAGCGTCACGCCCACCACGCGGCCGTTCTTCGTGCGGATCTCCGTGACCTCGGCGCCGGTGCGGATCGTGACGCCGAGCGACTCGGCCGCCTTGACCAGCGCCGCGGCGAGGGCGCCGGAGCCACCCTTCGCGAACGTCGCCTCGCCCGGCGCCCCACCGTCGTTGCCGGCGGAGTCGTTCAGGAAGACGGACGCGGTGCCGGCCGCCCAGGGTCCCGTCGCAGTGAACTTGATCCCGCGGGTCGCCAGGGGCCCGCGCAGGGCCTCGTCCTGGAAGGTCTCCTGCACCAGGTCGGCCACCGCCATCGGGAGCGAACGGATCGTCTCGCGGCCGGCCACCGCGCCGATGTCCTTGAACGCCTTCCCGAGCTTCAGTCCCATGATCGCGTCCGACATCGACGGGCTCTTGGGGTCGGGCGGCGTCGCGACGTTGATGTACGCCAGGAAGCTCGCGATCACGCGGACCTTCTTGTCGAAGGCGAGGTACGCGTCGGCATCCTTCGGGTTGCGGTCGCGGAGCTCGGCGGCCGTGCGGACCGCGTCGCCCCAGAACGTCACGCCCGTGCCGTCGGGTTGCGGGGCGAACATCCGCACGTCGGGCGCGAGCAGCTCGAGACCGTGCTGCGTGAGCCTCAGGTCCCTGATCACGCTCTCGCGCAGGCGGCCGACCGTGTGGCCGATCCCGGGCGCGGTGAAGCCGGGCGCGATCTCGGTGTTCCGCAGGATCCCGCCGACCTCCGCGGAGCGCTCTAGCACGGTGACCTTGTGTCCGGCCTTCGCGAGGTAGGCGGCGACGACGAGCCCGTTGTGGCCCGCGCCGATGACGACGATCTCGGACTTCGCCATCAGGCCGCCCTCCGTCCCTTCTTCTTCTCCTTCAGGTACTCGAGCGCGGCCATGCGGCCGTTGGCGCCCATGATGCCGCCTCCGGGGTGCGTGGCCGACCCGCACATCCACAGGTCGGGCACCGGCGTCCGGTAGCGCGCCCACCCGGGCACCGGCCGGTTGAAGAACAGCTGCTCCAGGGAGAGCTCGCCCTGGAAGATGTTCCCCTCCGACAGGCCCGTCCAGTCCTCGATGTCCTTGGGCGAGAGCACGAGCTTGCCCACGATCTTGCTGCGGATGTCGGGGAACCGCTCCTCGAGCGTGTCGATCACGGTCTCGCCGAACGCGTCGCGCCGCTCGGGCGTCCACTCGTTGTCGTCGGCCAGGTGGTACGGCGCGTACTGCACGAAACAGCTCATCGTGTGCTTGCCGGGAGGCGCCATCGACGGGTCGACGAGCGTCGGCATGATGCAGTCGATGTACGGGCGCTTCGAGAAGTTGCCGTACTTCGCGTCGTCGTACGCGCGCTCCATGTAGTCCAGGCTCGGCGAGAACGAGATCGCGCCGCGCAGCCACTCGCCTCGGCCGGGCTTGCACGCGAGCTCGGGGAGGCCGTCGAGCGCGAGGTTCACCTTGCCGCTCGAGCCGCGGTACTTGTAGCGCATCACGTCGGACTCGAAGGCAGGGTCCAGGATGCCCTTCTCGAGCAGATGGATGAACGTCCATCGCGAGTCGAGTGACGACATCACGACGTCGGCGTGGATCTCCTCGCCGCCCTCGAGCGCCACGCCGATCGCACGGCCGCCCCTCGTGATGATGTTCGTGACCTTCGTCTCGGTGCGGATCTCGGCGCCCAGCGAGAGCGCGGAGTTCGCGATCGAGTAGCTGATGCCGCCGGTGCCGCCCTTGGGGATACCCCATGCGCGGAAGGCGCCGTCGATCTCACCCATGTAGTGATGGAGCAGCACGTACGCGGTACCGGGCGAGCGCGGTCCCTGGAAGGTGCCGATGATGCCCGACGCGCTCATCGTGGCCTTCAGCGGCTCGGTCTCGAACCACTGGTCCAAGAAGTCGGCGGCGCTCATCGTCATCAGCTGGATGAAGGTGGTCTGCAGCTTCTGCGGCAGCTCCTTGAACGACTTCGCCAGCGGGCCGAGCGGCAGCCAGTGGGTCGGCGAGATCTTGCCGGGGTCGGGCGGGACGATCGAGAGGATCGGCTTGATGAAGCGCGCCATCTCGGCCATCAGCCGGCCGTACTCCTCGTACGCCTCGGCGTCGTTCTTGGACCAGCGGCGGATCTCGCGGATCGTCTTGCCGTGGTCGTTCACGCGCCAGAGGTAGTCGTCGTCGAGCGGGGTGATCGTGCCGTCGAGCGGGAGGATCTCGAGGCCGTGCTTGGGCAGCTGCAGCTCCCGGATGATCTCGGGCCGCAGCAGCGACACGACGTAGGACATCGCGCTGAAGCGGAACCCTGGTACGTGCTCCACGGTGGTGGCGGCGCCGCCCAGGATCGGGTTCTTCTCGAGCACGACGACCGACCTGCCGGCCTTGGCCAGATAGGCCGCCGTGATGAGACCGTTGTGACCCCCGCCGATCACGACCGCGTCGTATCGCTTGGCCATGCGGACCCTCCTTGGGGCGAGTTCGGAAGTAGTGACTCGGGGTCAAGCGCACCCCGATACACGGCGTACATCGCCGCCGTTCGCCCATGCTATCCGGGGGGGTGGGGGGCCACCAACGGGACCATGACTTCAGGTCAGCGGGCACGTGTCGGGCGGCGAGGGCGTGGGCTAGGCTTCCGGACCGGCGGGGCCTCGTGCCCGGGCCGCGTCCACCGTCTCGAGGAGGTCCACCGTTGAGCGTCGGCACCGCGTTCTTCCCGCGTGAGCAGGAGCTGAACAAGAAGCTGGCCTGGGGCGAGTGGGCCGGGTACTACTCGGCGGCCGTGTACTCGGACTTCCACGACATCGAGTACAACGCGATCCGCTCGGCCGCGGCCGTGATCGACGTGAGCCCGCTCTACAAGTACGAGATCTCCGGGAAGGACGCCGCCCGCCTGCTGGACCGCGTGATGACCCGCGACATCTCGAAGCTCCAGGTCGACCAGGTCTACTACACGCCCTGGTGCGACGAGGAGGGCAAGGTCATCGACGACGGCACGGTGACGCGCCTCTCGGGCTCGGCCTACCGGATCACGGCCGCCGACCCCTGCTACCGATGGTTCCTGATGGCCGGCACCGACCTCGACGTCGAGGTGAACGACATCAGCGACGAGACCGCGGGGCTGGCGATCCAAGGCCAGCTCTCCCGCGAGGTGCTCCAGGCCGCGACGGGCCAGGACTGGTCCGACGTGAAGTACTTCCGCCGGCGGCTGTCCGAGATCGCCGGGACGCCGGTGGACGTGACCCGCACCGGGTACACGGGCGACCGCGGGTACGAGCTGTGGATGCCGGCCGACGGCGCGCTCGCGGTGTGGGACAAGGTCTTCGACCTGGGCCTGGACTACGGGATCTACCCGGTGGGGATCCGCGCGATGGACGTCGCGCGCGTCGAGGCCGGCCTGATCCTCATCGAGGCCGAGTACACGAGCGCCCGTCACGCCGTCTCGCCCGAGCAGCAGTACTCCCCCTTCGAGCTCGGCCTGGGCCGCCTCGTGGACTTCAACAAGGGCGCGGATTTCATCGGTCGGACCGCGCTACTCGCCGAGCAGGCGTCCGGCGGTCCCACGCGCCGCCTGGTGGGTCTCGACATCGAGTGGGTCGGGATCGAGCGGATGTTCGCGAAGCACGGACTCGCCCCGGGCGTCTCGCCGATGGTCGAGCGCGCCGCGGTGCCCGTCTACAAGGAGGGCAAGCAGGTCGGCCGCGCCACCTCGGTCACCTGGGGCCCCACGATCAAGAAGATGATCGCGTTCGGCTCGGTGGACGAGGCGTTCGAGAAGCCCGGCACCGAGCTCTCGATCGAGTGGACCGTGGAAGGCGAGCGCGGCAAGGTCAAGGCGACCGTCTCTCCGATGCCCTTCCTGGACCTGCCCCGCAAGCGTTCGTAACGGGATCGCCACAGGCGGCTCGTCCGCGCACGCCCGTCCCTCTGGGACGATATGTCCGATCCCATGACGACCCGTCGGTTCCCGCTCGCCTTGATCCTGCTCGCCCTCGTGGGCGGCGTCGCCGGCTTCGCCGTGGCGCTCGCGGGATCGCTCGTGCTCGGCATCGTGACCGCGCTGCTGGTGCTCGGGATCGGGCTCGTGGCGATAGGGGTAGCGACGGGCGGCGCCGAAGGTGCGCACGACCCGGGCCGTCGCCGGTTCCTCCTTGGCGCCGGTGCCGCCGGGCTCGCCTGGGCGTTCGTCGGGCCGAGCCTCGGGTGGTTCACGCGGAAGGCCTCGCGCCCCGATCCCCGCCCCGTGCAGCAGGCGATGGCTTCCGACCTGGGCGGCGAGTACATGGAGCTCGTGAAGCGCGCCTACAAGGAGGGCCGCTCGGGCGACCTGCAGCTGCTGCTCGCACCCTTCAACAGCTCCAACTACACCTTCGAGTCGCTGACGCTAGTACCTCAGGATCCGCGCACGAGCCACGCGAGCACCTGGATGTACCTGGAGCGTATCCCGCTGGTCGTGCACGGGCCGGGGATCGTCGTGGCCTCCGACTCGGAGGAGCGCGTGACGCTCGCCGACCTCGCGCCGACGACCGCCGGACTGATCGGCGCCGACTGGCCGGGCGACCGGCTCGGGACACCGCTCCCGATCGCCACCTCGCGGACGGCGCGGAAGCCCAAGGTCGTCATGACGATGGTGATCGACGGCGGCGGCTGGAACGTGCTCGACAACTTCCCCGACAGGTGGCCGAACCTGAAGCGCCTGATGGGCCAGAGCGCGAACTTCCGCAACGCGATCGTGGGGTCGTTCCCCGCGGTCACCGCGTGCGCGCATGCCTCGATCGGCACCGGCACGTTCCCCAGTCAGCACGGGATCACCGGCCACAACATCCGCGACGGCGCGTTCCCGCGGAAGGCGTACGGCACCCCGGGCCAGGCGGACCCCGTCGACATCTTGGTCCCGACCCTGGCTGACCTGTGGAGCGACCAGACCGACAATCGCGCGTGGGTCGGCGAGATCGGCTACCAGGTCTGGCACATGGGGATGCTCGGCTACGGCGGCAGGAACCGCCCCGCCGACGCGAAGCCGGTCGGCGTCTACTGGGCCGAGGACGGCTCGCGCCAGTGGGAGCCGCACAACCCGGCGCTCTTCCGGATGCCGGGGACGGTGCCCGGGCTCGACGTGCTCGCCGGGTACACCGATGCGTTCGTCGTTCCCGACTGGGACGCGCGGTTCGCGCCCAAGCCCGAAAGCCGCCAGTCGCCGTGCTGCAGCCCGCCGATCGTGAAGTACCAGGGCGACCTGCTCGAGGCGACCTTCGACTCCGAGCCGATCGGCGAGGGCGAGGAGACGAGCCTGCTCTACACGACCTTCAAGTCGCCGGACTACACGGGCCACGTGTACGGGATGTTCTCGGAGTGGACCGGCTTGCAGCTCGAGGCGGTCGACACCGAGATCGGCCGGATGGTCGACCTCCTCGACGAGCGGTTCCCCGGCGAGTACGTGCTGATAGTGACGGCCGACCACGGGCAGTGCCCGCTCCCCGACGCGGTGGGCGGCGTGCGCCTGGACCCGATCCAGCTGCGGGAGCACATCGAGGCCGAGTTCGGCGGCGGGATCAACGGGGCGCTCGTGCAGGACGTCGTGCCGCACGAGATCTACCTGGACACGAAGCGCCTCTGGGACGACGGCGGCGCCACGCGCGAGGACGTGGCCGCGTTCCTGCGCGACTACACCTACCGTCAGAACATCGGCCCCTACGTGCCGCGGAGCGCGATCGAGCAGGACCTGCTCGACGAGAAGGAGTTCGCGGCGGTGTTCGCGACCACGTATATGGCGACGCTCGCCGACCTCGACACCGCGACGTTCGGCGAGACCGCGTTCCCCGACGGCGACTACCCGATGCCGGCGCCGGTCAGCTAGCTACGCGAGAGCGAGCGCGGCCGAGACGTCGGCCTCGACGTCGTCCCACGCGAAGAGCCGGCCCAGCCGCACCAGCACCAAGCCCTCCCCCGCGATCGCCTCGACCACGCCCGGCACCTCGAACACGCGGATCAGCGTCGTGTCGCCGTGCTGGGCCGCCATCACCGGGCTCTCCGCCACGAGCCGCGGGCCGGCGTGCTCGACGCTGAACGCGCGGGGGGCCTCGTCGAGCGGGAGCGGAGACTGAGCGCCCCACGCGGTCTCCAACAGACGCGCCGCGGCCTGCGAGACGACGGTCCGGCCAGCGGAGGGCTCGAGGTTCACCCGCACGCGGTGCCGGTGGAGGTCGAGGCTCCGGACGCCCTCGATGGCGACGATCCCGTCGAACGGCGCGGGCGCCTCCTCGGGCGGGCACACGACGATCGTCCGATCCGTGAGGGCCTCCGTGACGTGGATCCGCAGGATCGTGGGGTTCAGGGCGCCCTCGATCGCCCAGGCGGGACCGCTCCCCGTCACCCGGTCACCACCCGCGGCGGATCCAGGCGGGGAGGTGCGGCGCCTCGGCGCCGATCGTCGTGCTCGGGCCGTGGCCCGTGTGCACCTCGGTCTCGCCCGGCAGCACGAGCAGCTGCTCGCCGATCGAGCGGATGATCACCTCGAAGTCGCCGTACCGGAACGCCGTGGCGCCCGGCCCGCCCTCGAACAGGGTGTCGCCCGAGAACAGCGTTCCCACCTGGTCGTAGAGGCAGACGCTTCCCGGCGTGTGGCCGGGCGTGTGCAGCACCTTCAGCTCGAGGCCGCCGATCATGATCAGGTCGTCGGCCGCCAGGTCGAGTTCGGGCGGCGATTGGTGCACCTCGTCCCAGAGCATGCGGTCGGCCGGATGGAGCGCGACCGGCGCGTCGACGGCCGCCTGCAACGCGACCGCCTGGTTCACGTGGTCCCAGTGGCCGTGCGTGCACACGATCTGCGTGACGCGCCGGCCGTCGATCGTGGCGAGGATCGGCGTGACGTCGTGCGATGCGTCGATCACGAGCACCTCGTGATCGTCGCCGATCGCCCAGACGTTGTTCTCGATCGCCTCGGGAGGGTCGGTATTCGCGTAGGCCCCCGTGATCCGCACCGCGTCGATCCGTCGCATCGGGGGCCATCCTACGGGCGCGGTGCGAAGATGCGCCGATGCAGGTGGAGCTGAACGCCGAGGATCGGACCGCGCTGGACGGGTCGCGTGGCGACGCCACGGCGCTCGCGATGCGGCTCGTGGTCTCGATGGCCGAGGTGATGGAGGCGCCGTCGCTGATCGACGTGACCTCCGCGCACATCGACGGCTGCCTTTACCACGGCCGCGCCGGGCTGGACTTCGCCCGGCGGCTCGCCGAAGGGGCCGGTCGGGTGTCGATCCCCACGACGCTGAACGTCTCCTCGCTCGACCTCCTGCATCCCGAGCTCGTGCGGCTCGACCGGGCCACCGCCACGGAGGCGCGCGAGCTGATGGACGCGTACGTCTCGATGGGCTGCCGCGCGACCTGGACCTGCGCCCCGTATCAACTCCCCGATCGGCCGGCGTTCGGCGAACAGATCGCGTGGGCCGAGTCGAACGCGATCGTCTTCGCGAACAGCGTCCTGGGCGCGCGCACGAACCGCTACGGCGACTTCATCGACATCTGCTGCGCGATCACGGGCCGGGCGCCCCTCGCGGGCCTGCACACCGATGAGGGCCGGCGGGCGACCACGGTGTTCGTGCTGGAGGGCGTGTCTGAGACGCTCGCCGCGTCGGAGGCCGGTGCGGCCGCCGTGGGCCACATCGTCGGCCGTCGGACGGGCACCGCGGTGCCGGCGATCGTGGGACTCCCCGCCGGGACGCCCGAGGATCATCTGCGCGCCCTCGGTGCGGCGGCAGCGTCATCGGGGGCGGTCGCGATGTTCCACGCGGTGGGCGTGACCCCGGAGGCTCCGACACTGGAGGCCGCGACCGGCGGTGCGGAGCCCGTGCGCACCGAGACGATCACTACCGCGGACCTGCGCGACGCCCGGGACGAGCTGAGCACGGTCGGCCCGGGGACCCCGATCGGCGCGGTGAGCGTGGGCACGCCGCACCTCTCGCTGGACGGCCTCGCGCGGCTCGCGGCGCTCGTGGCCGCTGGGCCTCCCACCGTCCCCGTGTACGCGAACATCGGCCGCGACGTGCGCCGCGCCGCGCAGGAGCGCGGTCTCGTCGACGGTCTCGAGCAGGCCGGCGTCGCGCTCGTCTCCGACACCTGCACCTACATCACGCCGGTGATCCGCGAGACGGCGGGCCCGGTGATGACCGACTCGGCGAAATGGGCCTGGTACGCGCCGGGGAACCTCGGGTTCGACACCGCGTTCGGCGGCATGGAGGAGTGCGTGCGGAGCGCGGCGGCGGGCGTCGTGGTCCGCGACGAGGGGCTCTGGGGTGACTGAGCTTCCCCGCGTGCTCGCGCCCGGGACCGCCGCGGGCGAGCTGCTCGTCCTCGACGAGCCGCTCAGCCTGTGGGGCGGGATGGACCCGGCGACCGGCGAGCTGATCGACGTCCACCACCCGCAGGCGGGCGCCTCGCTCGCCGGCCTCGTCGTCGCGATGCCGTCGGGCCGCGGAAGCAGTTCCAGTTCGTACGTCCTCGCCGAGGCGATCCGTGCCGGGGTGGCACCGGCCGCGTTCCTGCTCGGCGAGCCGGACGCGATCGTCGCGCTGGGCGCGCTCGTGGCCGGCGAACTGTACGGGTTGCGGGTGCCGGTGGTGGTGCTCGACGGCGGGACGTACGCGAGCCTGGCGGGCGCCGCCCACGTCTCGGTCCGCGCCGAGGCCGGCGCCGCTCTCTCATTGACCGCCACCGCCTGAGGCGACCCGCGCGGGGAGACCCCACACGTGGGTCCCATACGATCGCTCTATGCCGGACGCCCAGCCCTCGTTCTGGTCCCGCTGGAGCGACGGGTACGAGCAGCCTGATTCGAACCTCAGCCAGCGGCTCTCGGTCGTGCAGGAGCGGGTTCGCGAGGCGATCGAGAGTGCGCCCGGCCCGCTCCGTCTGATCAGCGTCTGCGCGGGTCAGGGGCGTGATGCCATCGGCGTGCTCGCGGGGCATCCGCGGCGGTCAGACGTGAAGGCGTTCCTCGTGGAGCTGGACGATCGCAACGTCAGTGTCGCCCGCCGGAGTGCCGCAGACGCCGACCTCGACGGTGTCGAGGTCGTGCGGGCCGACGCATCCCTGACGGCCGTCTACCGCGATGCCGTGCCGGCCGACGTGCTCTTGCTGTGCGGCATCTTCGGCAACGTCTCCGAGCATGACGTTCGCACCACCGTGGCGAACGCCTCGAGGCTGTGCGCCCCGGGGCCGTCGTGGTCTGGACCCGGCATCGGGAGGCGCCCGACCAGACGCCCGCGATCCGAGCGTGGTTCGTCCAGGCCGGCTTCGAGGAGCTGGCCTTCGACTCTCCCGGAGAGGATCGGTTCGCGGTCGGCACCCATCGACTCGTCGCGGATCCGCTCGAGTTCAGGGACGACCTTCGGATGTTCTCCTTCATCGAGTAGGACACGCGGGATTCCCTGGCGCGTGGCGCCATGAGACGCTAGCCATATGCGGGCTTCGAGCGGAGGCAAGAAGATCGCCGTCTTCGCGACGGTGGCGGCCGTGGGCGCCGCGATCGCGGTGGGTGTGGTGCTGCTCCGACCGCGAGGCGGCGGCGGGGTGGCGGCCGTGCCGGGCCGTGGATCGGCTGTCCAGAAGTCCGACTGGAACGGACAGCCGCTCCCGGCGTGGGCCAAAGCGACCGACGGGAAGGGGTTCTACAGCTACCCGCTCGACGGGACCACGCCGAGGTACCTGGCGGCCGTTCCGACCCGCCGGGGTTATGTCGCCGTGTCGCCCGATGGCTCGATGCTCGCCTTCCAACGGCCTCGCCGCATCCTCGGTCCCGGAGAGATCTGGGTCGTCGGCACCGACGGCTCCTCGCTTCACCGGCTGACGCACGCTCGCCCGGAGGGGTTGGAGCGGAACCCGTTCTCCCCCGACGGCGAGCAGTTCGCGTACGTCGCCTCCGACGCGAACGGCCGGCACCAGATCTTCACGGTCGACATCCTCGACGGGACGGTGCGGCAATTGACCCACGGCGGCGGCGAACCGATGGCCGACATGTCGTGGTCGCCCGACGGCGAGACGATCGTCCTCACGCGATTCCTCTCATCGAGCGCTGCGGAGTGGCATCACGGAGAGGAGAGCCACTTCGGCCTCTACACCGTGGACGTCGCCACCGGCCGGATACGGCCGCTCCGCGTGGACGCGCACTCATCGAACGCCTCCGCGATGTACGCGCCGGGTGGAACGACGCTCGCCTTCCTCCACTGGGAGGTCGGGGATCCGCCGACGCTCGCCACGATGGGGCTGGACGGCGGCCACGTGCAGATGATCGGCCTCGACGCCCAGACGGGTGGCGAGCAGTGGGGGCCGATCTGGTCGCCCGATGGATCCCGGATCGCCTTCAACCAGAGGAACGCGGACGGCATCGCGTTCGGGTACGTGATGGACCTTGCGACCGGCGGAACAACTCGCATCCCGGCATCCGTGATGGGATGGCTCGATCAGCAGACGCTCGTGGTCGGCCCCTAGCCATCTGCCATCTCCGGATGCCGCACGCCCTGTGCCGCCCGGCTCACGAACGGCTTCGTACAGCAGACACGTCTGTTGAGTACACGACGACGCCCGGCCGTAGGGGCCGGGCGTCGTGTTCGTGGAGGTGGGGGGAATCGAACCCCCGTGCCTAACCGACCGTCTGGGACTTCTCCGGGCGCAGCCTGGTGGATAGATCTCGTCTCGGGGCTCCCACCGGCGGAGCACCCCTCGACCAGCCCAGGTTCGATGTCCTCTGTCGGCCCCCGGGCGGAACCGATGGAGTGAGCCTGCTGAGTGACGGGCACCTCCCGGCCGCAGGCGGTCCGAGCGGGCCCGGCTACCTAACTAGTTAGGCAGCGAGCGCGTAATTGTCGTTGGCGCTTGTGTTTGGTCCGGCGTTTAACGTGACATCCGGGATCACGGCCCGCTTCTCCCACACGAATATCGACCAGGTCGAAGCCAGTACACCCCCATATGCAGTTGTTCCCTTGAGTATACGGCCGGCGCCGACACGGCCTGAAGTCATCGGCGCTGCTGGCCCATCGCGCGTTCGATCTCTCGCTGACTCTCACGCTTCGCGATCGACTGACGCTTCTCGAACTCGCGTTTGCCCTTGCCGACCCCGAGCTCGACCTTCGCGATCCCGTGCGTGAAGTACACGCGCAGGGGCACGATCGTCAGTCGCTCCTCCTGCTGCTGCGAGGCGAGCTTCGCGATCTCGCGCCGGTGCAGCAGGAGCTTGCGGGGGCGCGTCGGGAGGTGGCGCTTCACGTCCCCCTGCTCGTACGGCGGGATGTGCAGGCCCTCGAGCCACGCCTCGCCCTCGCGCACGCGCGCGTAGCAGTCGGTGAGCGAGGCGCGGCCGCCGCGAAGCGACTTCACCTCGTCGCCGGTGAGCTGGATCCCCGCCTCGAGCGTCCCCTGGATCGCGTAGTCGTGGCGGGCCCGCCGGTTGGAGGCGACCGTCTTCTCGCCCTCGGTGCGCCGTGTCATGGCCGAGAGCCTAGACGTCGAGGAAGCGGCGCATCCCGATCGTGCCGGCGATCACGGCTACCAGGATCGCGGCGATCAGGATCCACGGGGCGATCGCAAGCACGTCGGCGTTCTTGATCAGCGGGAAGAACGAGATCTCGCCACGCAGGCGGTCGATGAAGATCACCTTGATCAGGAAGAGCGCGAAGATCGCGGCGAACGCGCCGAGCAGCGCCTCGACGAGCCCCTCGATCAGGAACGGCACGCGGATCCGCCAGTTCGTGGCGCCCACCAGGCGCATGATCCCGATCTCCTTCCGACGCGCGAACATGCCCATCCGCAGGGTGTTCGCGACGAGCGCGATCGCGGACGCCAGCATGATCACGGCGATCGAGAGGATCCCGATCGAGAGCACACGGGTGATCGCCACGAGCCGGTCGAGCAGCGCGCGATAGTCCGCGACGTCGCGGACCCCGGGCTGGGTGCAGACGATCTTGTCGTTCTGTGCGGGATCGGGCGCGCAGCCCATCGCCGCCGTGATCTGGCCGAACTGCGAGGCGTCGGCGAGGTTCACGCGAAGCGAGGCCGGGATCACCTCCTCGCAGTTCACGTTCTCCAGGAACACCTTCTGGTTCGCGAACAGCTTGTTGAAGCGCTCGCACGCCGCGGCCTTGTCCTCGTAGGTGACCTCCGCGACGGCGTCCAGGTCCGTGAGCGTGGTCTGGAGCCGGGCGAGGTTGTCCGGCTTCACCGGGTCGGTCAGGTACACGGCGACCTGCACGTTCCCGGTCCACGCGTCGATCACCAGATCGAACTGCCGGGCGATCAGCAGCGCGAGCCCGAACAGGAAGAGCGCGATGAACGCCGTCGACATCGCGGCGAAGGCGACGATGCCGTTTCGGCGAAGGCCCGAGGCCGTCTCGCGGAAGTAGTACTCGATGCGCCGCATCAGCTGTAGACGCCCCGGGACTGGTCGCGGATCACGTGGCCCTTGTCGAGCTCGATCACGCGCTTGCGCATCGCGTCGACGATCGCCTGGTCGTGCGTTGCCATCACCACGGTGGTCCCGATGCGGTTCACCTTGTCCAGGAGCCGCATGATGTCCACGCTCGTGTTCGGGTCGAGGTTCCCCGTAGGCTCGTCCGCCAGGAGCACGAGCGGGCGGTTCACGCAGGCACGCGCGATCGACACGCGCTGCTGCTCGCCGCCCGAGAGCTCGTCGGGGTAGTTGTTCAGCTTGTCGCCCAGCCCGACGTACTCGAGGATCTCGGGCACGCGCTGGTCGATCTGCTGCTTGGGCCGCCCGATCACCTCGAGCGCGAACGCCACGTTCTCGAACACGGTCTTGTCGGTCAGCAGCTTGTAGTCCTGGAAGACCGTCCCGATGTTGCGGCGCAGCTTGGGGACGTTCCACGACGTGACCTTCGCCAGGTTCTTGCCGGCGACGTAGACCTCGCCCTTGGTGGCCTCTTCCTCCTTGAGCAGGAGGCGGATCATCGTGGACTTGCCCGATCCGGACTGGCCGACGATGAAGACGAACTCGCCCTTCTCGACGTCGACGTTGACGTCCTCGAGGGCGACGACGCCGTTGCGGTAGGTCTTCGTGACGCGCTGAAGACTGATCATGATCGGCCTTGAGGGTTGGGGAAGTGGAACGCGCCCACCCTACCAGAGGCTCCGGCGCCAACCTCGGAGGGTACGCTGGTCCGCCATGGCCGCCTCCCGCCGTGCCGCCGCGTCCCTCGCCGGGCCCCTCCTGATCGCGGCCGGCACGCTGTTCGCGTTGCGGGGCTTCGTGTTCGGGGCGAACCTGACCGACGCGCATCCGGACATCCTGACCTTCTGGCTGCCCCGCTTCTCGTTCCTGGGCCGGTCCCTCGCGGCGGGCCACATCCCCCTGTGGAACCCGTTCGAGATGGTCGGATACCGCTACGCGGCCGACCCCCAGGGAGGCTGGACCTACCTCCCGCCGATGGCGCTGTTCGCCTGGCTCTCGCCGGGCGTGGCGATCCGCGCCTTCATCGTGTTCAACCCGCTGCTCGCGGGGCTCGGGATGTACGCGTTCCTGCGCAAGGAGACGCTCTGCCCGCTCGCGGCGACCGCCGCGGGGCTCTCGCTCGCGATGATGATGGGGGCGTCCGAGATCGCCGTCTCGCTGCCCTTCGCCGGCATGCTCGCGTGGACCCCGATCGTGCTGCTGGGTGCGGCCGGCTACCGGCGGACTGACCGCTGGTCCCGGCGCCTGCTGTGGATGGGGCTGGCGGGCCTGGCCTGGTCGCAGGTGGCGAACGCCCACATGAGCCACGGCCTGATCATGTGCACCCTGCTCGTCTCCGCGTGCCTCGGGGTGGGACTCGCCGCCGACGTTCGTGCGGGACGGCTGCGGGGCACGGTGGCCCTCGGGCGCGGGGCGCTGTTCCTGGCCTTTCTGCCGCTCGCGAGCCTCCCCGTCTTGATCCCGCGGCTCGCGTTCCTTGGAGCCTCGAGCCTGCAAGGCGGGTACGACGCGATCGGCGAGCCGCTGAAGCGCGGGGCCGAGGACGCGCCGATCATCCCGAACGGCGTGTGGGCCGGGTGGCCGTTCGCGTTGGGGGTGACGCCGGGCGCGTACGCGGGGGCCGCCGTGCTCCTCGCCGTGCCCCTGGCTCTGCGCGCGAGCGCCCGACGGAGCCTGGTGGTCGCCTTCGGCGGGGCGCTCGCCCTCACGTGGCTCTTCATGCTCGACGAGGTGATGGGCGCGGACTGGATCCACTCGCTGCTGCTGAAGGTGCCGTACGGCGACGTGTACCTGCACAACCCGGGCCGCATGCGGTACGTGGCGATCCTCGTCGTGCCGGTCCTGGGCGCCGCCGGGATCCAGGGCCTGCGCGACGCGCCGATGCCGTGGCGGCGCGCCACCGTGTGGGTCGGCGCCGGCGTCGCCCTCTGGCTCGTGCTGCCGCTCGCGATGGGCGGCACCCCGGCCAGGTTCGGGCTGCTCGCCGTCGCGATGCTGGTCGCCGCGCCCGTCGTGGTGGCGCTCGCGGCGGCCGACGGCGTGCGCTGGGCCCCCGCGGCGCTCGCCGCCGTGCTCGTCGTGGACCTGGGCGCGAGCGCGTTGTACGCGCAGACACGGCACGGCGAGACGGTGACGACGGGCCTGGAAGGCGAGCGCGCCGGCAACCTGATCGCGCAGCCGCTCCCCTACCCCGACGTCGACCTGGACGCGTTCCTCACCCCGCCGCCGTTCGTCGAGACGATCGGTGACGCCCCCTACCTCACGTGGGCACCGCCCGCCGCGTACTACGAGAAGGGCTACCTGTTCGCCCAGACCCCGCAGGACTGGCCGGGGCTCACGATGTCGCGCGGCACCCTGTTCGGCGTGCGCGACGTGCTGGGCTACAACCCGGTGCAGCTCCCCCGCTACTGGGACTACATCCGGGCACGGAGCCCGCTGTCGATCTTCTACAACGCCTCGGTGATCGACCTGCCTCGGGCGACGGACACCGCGCTGCTCGGTGTGCGGTACCTGCTCGCGCCCACCGGTCTGCCCCAGCCCCTGCCCGGTGACGTGGTGAAGCGGGCGGACGGGTTCGACCTGATCGAGCTGCACGGGGCCGCGCCATGGGTGTCGGTCCTCGACTCGTGGACGGTGCTGGCCTCCGAAGACGACGCGCTCGCCCGGGTGACCCAGGCCGACTTCGACCCCGGGAGCGGGGTGGTGCTCGAGTCCGACCCCGGGGTCGAGCAGCGCCTGGGCGGCCTGGCGCTCCGTGGCGACGGCACCTTCCGCGAGGTCACCCCCGAGGACGTCCGGATCGAGGTGGACGCAGTCGACCCGTCGATCGTCCTCGTGCGCACCGCGTACGACCCGGGGTGGTCGGCCACCGTGGACGGCGAAGCGACCGAGGTGCTCCCGGCCGACGGCCTCTTGATGGGGATCCCAGTGAAGACGGGCCCGCACCGGATCCGGCTTACCTACCGAGACGCCGACGTCACCCGCGGCCTGCGGGCGGGTGCGCTCGCGTGGCTCGGTCTGGCGGTGGGGTACCTCCTGGCGCTCAGCCGGGAACGGCGGCATCGCCGGACGTCACGGACGCAGAGGCCGTCCGCGCCGTGAGGTGCCGCCGCCCCAACAGGAACGCGAGCCCGTAGAGCAGCGCCACCACGAACAGCAGGTTCCGGTAGCCCGTCACGATCGCGAGGTACTCGAGCACCCCTCCGATCATCGCCCCAAGCAGGTTCGCGCCGAAGGCGATCGTCGAGGCGCCCACGTCGCGGAACCGCTGCGCGAAGATCAGGTTCGCCACGAAGACGGGGGCGAACGCCACCCCCACGCCGGCGAGGAACCGCGGGACGAGCGAGAGCGAGAGCAGCGCCGACGGCGGCACCGCCCACGCCACCGCCAGGCAGGCGAGCAACGCGACGTACATCACCCCAGGTGAGGGCAGCCGTGCGCGCCGGGCGATCTCCACGGCCGCGAGCACGGCCAACAGGATCCCCGCGAACACGAGCGAGTTCACGAACCACGTGGTCCCGAACAGCAGCGCGAACTGCACGACGCTCTTCGTCTCCAGCAGCAGGAACGCCGCCCCCATGCAGAACAGGTCGGCGTAGGGCCGCATCCGCCCGAGCGGGCCACCGGAGGCGCGCCGCACGATCACGAACGACGCCAGCACGATCGCGGCGAGCCACCACAGGTAGAACGTGGGGATCCAGCGGCCCATCACGTACGGGAACGGGTGGTCGTCGGTGGCGGGCTCGGGCACGTTCTTGCCGGGCGTCCACGGCGTGGCGCACGTGATGTCGCTCGCCTCACGCCCGATCGTGAGCACCGACTGCGCGCGCGGCCCGGCACCCGCTTCCCCCGGGTCGAAGCACGGCTCGTGACCGAACACCTCGCGCATCGTGTTCGCGTACCGCTCGAACACGTCGGGCCGGTAGTAGTTGTACATCGCGAACGTGCCGCCCGGCGCGAGGCGTTCGCGCACCGCCTCCATCGCCTCCCGCGTGAAGAGGTAGCTCTCGAGACGGAGCGAGCCCTGGCCGCTCACGAGCGTCAGCGAGTCGGGCAGCGCGAACAGGATCAGGTCGTACGTCTCGCCGGTGCGCTCGAGGAAGGCCCGGCCGTCGTCGATGTGCGGCGTCACGCGTGGGTCCTGGTACGGGTGCGCCGGATGCAGCTCACTCCCGGCGCGCTGCAGCCTTGGATCGATCTCGACGGCGTCGACGTGACCAGCGCCCTCGTCGAGCGCGAGCGCGACGTCGTTCCCGTTGCCCGCGCCCACGATCAGCACGTCGGCGGGGGCGGCGTCCAGATGCGTGTACGGCTTCGCGTAGAACGCCGCCCGGATCGCGTCGAGCGACATCATCGACTGGTGCGGCAGCGAGTTGACGCGGACCGGGATCCGCCCGTCGGCGTCGGCGCCGTAGACGGTCACGCGGTAGTACGGCGACCAGACGTCGCCGCCGACGAACGAGCCGAGCGCCAGTACCACGGCCACCGCCGCGACCGCGACCCACCGTCCCACGTACCCCTCGCGCGGCGTCACCCCGACGAACGCCACGGCGAGCACCGCCCCCCACACGACCGGGCCGGCCCCCAGGAACGAGATCGTCGAGAAGGCGATGATCCCCAGCAGGCTCCCCGAGATGTCGAGCCGGTAGGCCTCGAGCGGCTCGAACCGCTCGAACAGCCGGGCCACACCCTCGGCGACGTTCGCCATCACCCATCCCGCCCCCAGGAACAGGACCGGGAGCACGATCCAGATCGGCGGGGCGGGCAGCCCGAACGAGGTCTCGAGCCCCGGCGCCTCGCCGAAGCTCTTCACGACGCGGACCGCGAACACGAGCCCGGTGAACAGCGCGAAGGACGCCGGCGCCCATCGGAAGCCGTTCCGCGCGCCCCCGGATCGAAGGAACCCTACCCCGATACCCAAGAAGCTCGCCAGCAACACGAAGTTCGAGAAGTAGGCGACGTGCACCTGGTAGGCAGAGACCCAGCGGATCAGCGCCAGCTCGGCGAAGAGCATCACGCCGCTCGCGAGTACCAGCCGGGAACGGTCGCCGGTCAGGGGCCTCGCGGCGGCGGGCGTCGAGGTCACGTCGGCGGCCGGCACGCGACGGAGTCTCTCAGCCCCGGCGCGCCGGGCGCAAACACGACGCCCGCGACGTTAGGAGGATGCGCCGCTCGCCTCGCCCGCGCGGTGCCGCAGCTCCGCCTCGATGAAGCGGTCGATGTCGCCGTCGAGCACGCGCTGCGGGTCTCCGACCTCCTCGTCGGTCCGATGGTCCTTCACCATCTGATACGGCGCGAGCACGTACGAGCGGATCTGCGACCCGAAGTCGACGGCCTTGCGCTCGCCGCGGATCGAGTCCATCTCCTCCTCGCGCCGCTGGCGCTCCCGCTCGGCGAGGCGCGCCTTCAAGATCCGCATCGCGACCGCCCGGTTCTGGAGCTGGCTGCGTTCGTTCTGACAGGCCGCGACGAGCCCTGTCGGGATGTGCGTGATGCGCACGGCCGAGTCGGTCGTGTTCACCGACTGCCCGCCGGGCCCGCTCGAGCGGTAGACGTCGATCCGCAGCTCGTCGGTGGGGATCTCGATGCCCTCCTCGTCGGCCTCCTCGAGCATCGGGATCACGTCGAGGGAGGCGAACGAGGTGTGCCGGCGCTTCTGCGAGTCGAACGGGCTGATGCGCACGAGCCGGTGTACGCCGCGTTCGGCCGAGAGCAGCCCGTAGACGTTCGTGCCCTTCACTGTGAAGGTCGCCGACTTGATGCCGGCCTCCTCGCCGTGCTGCAGGTCGTCGACCTCGAGGTCGAAGCCCTCGCGCTCAGCCCAACGGGAGTACATGCGCAGCAGCATCTCTGCCCAGTCCTGCGATTCGGTTCCGCCGGCGCCCGCGTTCACCGTGGCGATCGCGTCGTTCGCGTCGTACCGGCCCGAGAGCAGCGCCGCGAGCTCGAGCTTCTCGAGGTCGGCGTCGAGGGCCACGACCGAGGCCGCAAGCTCTGCCTGCAGGCCGGCGTCGGTCTCGTCGGCGAGCAGCTCGTCCATCGCGGCGGCGTCATCGATACGGAGCATCAACCCGTCGACGCGGTCGACCTCGTGCTTCAGGCGGGCGAGCTTCGACGTGACCAGCTGGCCGCGCGCGGGATCGTCCCAGAGCGAGGGATCGGCCGCCTGCTCCTCGAGCCCGGCCGCCTGCGAACGTTTGCCCTCGACGTCAAAGGAACTCCTTCGCGGCAAGGACTCGGGCGCGCTGCTTCGCGATGCGTTCGGAGAACTCGCTCATGACGGTGGAGTCTACGCGGGCGTCACAGCGTGGCGCCGTGGCACTTCTTGTACTTCTTCCCGCTCCCGCAGGGACATGGCGCGTTGCGCGGGGTCTTGTCGCTGACGGCCTGGTTCGCGTTCGCCGTCTCGCGGCCCTGGCTCTCGACCTCGGCGCGGTTGTCCTGCACCCGCGTGGGTTGCGCCTGCTGCGCCTCTGGTCGCACGAGCTCAACCCGGTAGATGTAGCGCACGAAGTCGGCGCGGATCGACTCGGTCAGCTCCTGGAACATGTCGTACGCCTCACGCCGGTACTCGGTGATGGGGTCCTTCTGTGCGTACGCCCGCAGGTGGATGCCCTCCTGCAGGTAGTCCATCTCGTAGAGGTGCTCACGCCACTTCGTGTCGGTGATGTTCAGCAGCACCACGCGCTCGAGCTCACGCATCACCTGGGCCGTGACGGTGGCTTCCTTCGTCTCGTAGGCGGCGAGCGCCTCCTCGATGCACACGGCATGGAGCTCGGCGAGATCGTTGACGTCGGCGAGATCGTCCGCGGTCTTGGCGGTCGGGAACACCTCCGCCATCGCAACACCGAGCTGGTCGAGATCCCAGTCCTCCGGGAAGACCTCGGCCGGGCAGTACGCGTCGACCGTGGCCCCCACGACCTCCTCGATGAACCCGATCGCCGTGTCCTTGAGGTCCCGCCCCTCGAGGATCTCGCGGCGCTGGCCGTAGATCGCCTCGCGCTGGGCGTTCATCACGTCGTCATACTTCAGGACGTTCTTGCGGCGCTCGTAGTTGAGCTCCTCGATCTGCTTCTGGGCGTTCTCGACGGCGCGGCTCACCATCTTCGCCTCGATCGCCTCGTCGTCGGGCCACTTCAGCCGCTCCATGATCGACGCCACGCGGTCGCTCGCAAACATCCGCATCAGGTCGTCCTCGAGCGAGAGGTAGAAGAGCGACTCGCCGGGGTCGCCCTGACGGCCGGACCGGCCTCGGAGCTGATTGTCGATGCGGCGCGACTCGTGCCGCTCCGTCCCGAGGACGTACAGCCCGCCCAGCTCGACGACCTCCTCGTGCTCGGCGTCGGTCTGGGCCTTGAACTTCGCGAGGATCGGCCCGTACTCGGCGTCGTACGCCGCGCGCTGCTCCTCGTCCATCTCGAACAGCAGGTAGGCGTCGTTGTCCCAGTCGCGCGCGGCCATCTCCGTGCGGGCCAGGTATTCGGCGTTCCCGCCGAGCAGGATGTCGACGCCGCGGCCCGCCATGTTCGTGGCAACGGTGACGGCGCCCTTGCGTCCGGCCTGTGCCACCACGAGCGCCTCTCGCTCGTGGTTCTTCGCGTTCAGCACGTTGTGGGGCACGCCGCGCTTGTTCAGGACGCCCGAGAGGACCTCGGACTTCTCGATCGAGACCGTGCCAACCAGCACCGGTTGGCCATTCGCGTTCCGTTCGATGATGTCGCCGGCGACGGCGTTCCACTTCGCCTCTTCGCTCTTGTAGATCAGGTCCTGCTCGTCCTTGCGGATGTTCTCGCGGTTCGTCGGGATCTCTACGACGCTGATCTCGTACGTCTCCTCGAACTCGGTGAGCTGGGTCTTGGCCGTTCCAGTCATCCCGGAGAGCTTGTCGTACATCTTGAAGTAGTTCTGGATCGTGATGGTGGCGAGCGTCTGGTTCTCTTCCTTGATCCGGACACCCTCCTTCGCCTCGATCGCCTGGTGCAAGCCCTCGGAATAGCGCCGCCCCTCGAGGACGCGCCCCGTGAACTCGTCGACGATCATCACCTCGCCGTTCTGCACGACGTAGGCGACGTCCCGCTTGTAGAGCTCCTTGGCGCGCAGCGAGTTCTGGAGGTGGTGCACGAGCGGTGTGTTGACGTGCTCGTAGAGGTTCTCGATCCCGAGGATCTCCTCGACCTTCGCGACCCCTTCTTCGGTGATCGCGACCTGATACTTGGCCTCGTCGACCTCGTAGTCGTCGTCGCGCTTGAGGCGCGGGGCGACCTTCGCGAAGGTCACGTACCACTTCGCGGAATCCTGGACCATGCCGCTGATGATCAGCGGGGTGCGCGCCTCGTCGATCAGGATCGAGTCGACCTCGTCCACGATCGCGTAGTTGTGCCCGCGCTGGACGCATTCCTCGATCCGCATCGCCATGTTGTCGCGGAGGTAGTCGAACCCGAACTCGTTGTTCGTGCCGTACGTGATGTCGGCCGCGTAGGCAGGGCGGCGCTCGGCCGGCGACATCGAGGCCTGGATCAGCCCGACCTTCAGCCCGAGGAACCGGTACACGCCGCCCATCCACTCCGAGTCGCGCTTGGCGAGGTAGTCGTTCACCGTGACGAGGTGCACGCCCTCGCCGCCGAGGGCGTTCAGGTAGCCGGGGAGGGTCGAGACGAGCGTCTTGCCCTCGCCGGTCTTCATCTCGGCGATGTTGCCCTGGTGAAGGGCAGCGCCTCCCATCAGCTGTACGTCGAAGTGCCGCTGGCCGATCGTGCGGCGCGCACCCTCCCGCACCACCGCGAACGCCTCGGGGAGCAGGTCGTCGAGCGACTCGCCGTTGCCGGCACGCTGCTTGAACTCGACCGTCTTGCCCCGGAGCTCGTCGTCGCTGAGCTCCTCGATCTCGGGCTCGAACGTGTTCACGAGCTGCGCGATCGACTCCAGGTTCTTGAGTTTCCGGCCTTCGCCGAGGTTGCCGAGCTTGTCGAGGATGGGCACGCGGGGTCCTTCCGGATGGTGCGCGAGCCTCGATTCTACCGGCGGTCGCGGTCAGAGCTCGGCACCGTGAGCCGCGGGTTCACGGCAACGCGTCGTGGTTCCGCAGGACCATACCTTCCACGGGGAGGAAACCTGCTCGCACGTAGAACCCGGCGACGTCGCCGTCGCACACCGCGTCGAGCCCGTAGATGCCCGCCACGGCGACCCGGATCAGACGGACCAGCTCTGTGCCGATCCCCCGGCCGCGGTGACCGGACACGACCTCCAGGAGCGAGGGCGACGACATCAGCACGCCGTCGGAGAGCGCGGTCGCGAAACCCACGAGACGCTCGTCGTCGAACGCCAGGACGACGTGATCGGCGCCTCGGAGCGTCGCAAGACGGCGATCCGGGCTCGGGGGCACGGGCCACCCCTCGAAGACGGCGCGAGGTCGTCCGTCGACACGGTGGCGACCCCGGCCGCATCGACGGCGTACCGGAGCATCAGATCGGCTCGGTGAGCGCGCCCAGCCGTTCGATCAGGCGGGCGTTCTCACGGTAGTCGACCGGGCACGCGATGATGCTGACCGCTTCATCGGCCAGCGCCGCCTCGAGGGTGGGCGCGAGCTGGTCGGCCGCCTCGATCGCGTACCCCTTCGCCCCGAAGCTCTCCGCGAGCTTCACGAAGTCCGGGTTCGTGAACGACACGGCGCCCTGCCGCCCGAAGTGGATGTCCTGCTTCCAGCCGATCAGCCCGTAGCCGCCGTCGACCCACACCAGGATCACGATGTGGAGGCCCTCTCGTACCGCGGTCTCGATCTCGGCGATGCTCATCGCGAACGCACCGTCGCCCATCGCGGCGAGTACCTTCCGTTCGGGGAGCGCGAGTTTGGCGGCGATCGCGCCCGGCAACGAGAACGCCATCGTCGCGAGCCCGTTCGAGATCAGGCAGGTGTCGGGGTGGTACGTCGGGTACAGGCGGGCCATCCACATCTTCACGGCGCCGGTGTCGGCAAGCACGATGTCGTCGCGACCCATCGCGGCGCGCACGTCGGCCACGATGCGGGCCGGGGCGATCGGGAAGGAGTCGTCGGTCGCGCCGCGCTCGAGCTCCTCACGCACCAGGTCGCGCACCGGCGGGACCCCGCCGCCGATCTCGTGGATGTACGACGCCGCGCCGATCGCGTCGAGCGTCTCGCCGATGTTCCCCTGCACGCCCACCTCCAGCGTGTAGTGCGCGTCGACCTCGGCCACCGTACGGTGCACGTGGATGATCTGCTTGTCCCGATCCGGGTTCCAGCGAGCGGGCGAGTACTCGACCAGGTCATAGCCCACGGCCACCACCACGTCGGCGCGGTCGAACCCGAAGTTCGCGTAGTCCTTCACCATGAACCCGATCGTGCCCAGCGCGTTCGGGTGGTCGTCGGGGAAGACCCCCTTGCCGAGGAAGGTGGTGGCCACCGGGATGTGCAGCCGTTCGCTGAAGCGGATCAGCGCCTCGGTGGCGTCGTCGCGGGCGACCCCGGGGCCCGCGAGCACGACCGGGTTCGCCGCCTCCGACAGCACGTGCACGGCGCGATGCACCTGCCGGTCGTCGGGCGCGGGGTCGACCGGGGTGTTCACCTTCAGCGGCTCGCCCTCGACGGTGCGCTCGGCGACGTCTTCCGGCACGATCAGGAAGGTGGCGCCCGGCCGTTCGGTGGTGGCCTGCTTGAAGGCCTTCCGTACCATCTCCGGCGCGGCCGCCCGCACCGTGATCATGTCGCCCCATTTCGTGATCGGCCGGAACAGCGATACGAGATCCACGAACTGGTGCGACTCCTTGTAGATCCGATCGAGCCCGGCCTGAGCGGCGATCGCGACGAGCGGATGGGAGTCCAGCTGGGCGTTCGCGACACCCAGCATCAGGTTGATCGCGCCCGGGCCGAGCGTCGCGAGGCACACGCCGGGCTTCCCGGTCAGCGCCCCGTACGTGTCGGCCATGAACGCCGCGCCCCGCTCGTCCCGCGTCGTGATGAACCGGATCGGGGAATCGATGAGGGCGTCGATCATGTGGAGGTTCTCCTCGCCCGGCAGACCGAACACGAACTCCACACCCTCGTGCTCGAGGCACTCGACGATCAGGGATGCGACGTTGCGCTCGTTGGCCATCACAGGCTCAGGCTACCGCGACGTTCACGCGCAGCGGTGGCACGCTACTCCTCGTGATCGGGTCGTAGCGGGTCAGATCGGGCGCGCGTGCGCATCTCGGCATCCTCCCGCAGACATCGAGATGAGGGCAAGCCTCGGGAGCGCCGAGCGCTACACGACCTGACGGGTGAGCTGCGCGTGGCCGACGTGCTCGCGCAGGTGTGCGATCGCGTGCAACAGCGCCCAGGCCGCGGTAACGGGCTCCTCGGCGACATCGCCGGACCGCCACGGCGCCGTGCCCACGCGTGCGGCGTCGAACGGCGCGTCGGTCAAGAGCAGCGCCCGGCACTCGGCCGCGAAGGCATCGAAGGTCGCCAGGAACGCGGCCGGATCGTCCACCACGACAGCGAACTCCGCAGGCCGGTCCCTGACTGGGAGCCGAGCGCCGACCGCGAGGCTCAACCACGCCCGGGTGCTGTGCAGGGTATGCGTGACGAGCACCGCGAGCCCGTTGGTGTCGTCGCCAACGGGGCGCCGGTTGAGCTCGTCGGCAGGGCAGCCCTCGACGGCCTTCCGCAGCTCTTCGAGGGAGTCGCCGAGGATCTCGCGGGCAGCCGCGATCGTGGGGTCCGTCACGGTCAGGTGATCTCGATCATCTTCTCGCGCACGGCGTAAACGACCGCCTCCATGCGCGAGTGCAGATGCAGCTTCTCGAGGATGTTGCGGATGTGGTTCTTCACCGTGTTCTCGCTGATGAAGAGCTGCTTGGCGATGTCGCGGTTGTTGAGGCCCTGCGCGACGAGCCGCAGCACCTCCATCTCGCGGTCGGTGAGGCGCGGTGCCGGCATCTGCGGGCGCTCCTCGGCCGACTTCGATATCGCCGCGAACTCGGTCAACAACTTCGACGCCATCGACGGCGAGATCCGCGACTGCCCGGCCCACACGCTCCGGATCGCGTCTGCGACCTCATCGATCGGGATCTCCTTGAGCAGGTATCCGCTCGCGCCGGCCTTGATCGCGTCGTAGAGGTCGGCCTCCTCATCGCTGATCGTGAGCATCAAGATCTTGCAATGCGGGAGCAGATCGCGGATCTCCCCCGCCGCCTCGATCCCCGAACGCTTCGGCATCCGCACGTCCATCAGCACGACGTCGGGGACGAGCTCCTCGGCCTTCTCGACGGCCTCCTGGCCATCGGAGGCCTCACCCACGAGCTCGATGTCGGGCTCCTCCTGGAGCACCATCTCGAGGCCACGCCGGAACAGCGCATGGTCGTCGACGACCATCACGCGGAGCCGTTCGGTTCCCTCGGTGTCATTGGTGGCCACTCGTTCCCCCTCGGTCGTCCCGGATACGAGCCCCGGGAGGTGGTCATCCCTCCGGGGTATCGGCAGGTTCCGAGCTCAGGTGAGCGGATTCTAGTCCCCTGCGGTAGCCACTGCGGCGCTTCCCGTGATGATCGCGGAGCTGGCGCTCGAGCTTCTCGGCCACGTCGTCGAGGGCGGACGGGACGTCGCCCGCCTCCGCGTGGGCCCGGAAGGTCTTCCGCGGGATGCTGAGGGCCGCCTCGACGCGCTTCATGCCGTCGGGCTTGGGGTGGTGCTCGGAGATGAACTCCAGGTCGATCCGCGTGGTCCTGGGCTCGAGCCGCTCCAGCCGCGCGAGCTTGTGCTGCGCCGTCTCGCGGATCTCGTCGGTGACCGTCAGCCCTCGGCCCGTGTAGGTCAGCTCCATCGTGGCGTCCATCTCCTCGTCGTCGTCGGGTTCGTCCGGTTGGGCGGGCCCCCGGCCGGCTGACCTGGTCTTTGCCCCCACACCCGCCTGCCGGAGCGATCGCCCGCCGGGCACGAGGCCCGCGACTCCCACCCTCTCCCGGTTACCCGGGGCAGGACTTACATCTAAACCGCGCCATGCTCAGCGACCAAGGGTCGCCTTACGTGGGTCGTTTCGCCCGCGACTGGCATCGACTACCGGGGAAGATCCCCGGGCAACCACAGACCCGGTCGGAGGCCCGATCGAGTATAGGCATGGGCCGTCGCCCCCGGGGCCGCCCGCCCCGCGACCAGCAGGAACACCGATCGGGCACCCGCGTCCCGGAGCGCCACTGCGCACGCCGCCGCGGTGGCGCCGGTCGTGAGCACGTCGTCGATGAGCAGCACGCGGGGCGGGCAGGGCCTACCGTTGGGCGCGAAGGCTCCTCGCATCGCGGTGCGCCGTTCGGCGGCGGAGCGTTGCGCCTGCGGCCCCGTGGAGACCGCGCGCCGGATCGGCCGCACCGTGGGCACGCCCAGTTCCCGGGCGACGGCGACCGCCAGCACTTTAGCCTGGTCGTAGCCGCGCTCTGCGAGCCGCCGCCGCGCGAGCGGCACCCACGTCACGGCGTCGGCGGCAGGCGGTTCCGTGGCTGCCATCGCGCGCCCGAGCGCCGCGCCCACGCCGCGCCATCCGCTGAACTTCAGCTTGTGGATCGCGCGCCGGGCGGGTCCGTCGTAGAGGAACGCCGCCCGCGCCCCGTCGAGCTCGGCGGGTGGACAGCGCGGGCAGGCGTCGCAGGGCCGGGGCCACGGGAGCCCGCACCGAGCACACCACGGCGGAGCCAGCGGGGTGAGCGACGAGGCGCAGTCGGGGCAGAAGGGCCAGCCCCCTCGCGCGCAGCCCGCGCACCGCCTCGGGAAGACGACGTCGAGGAACCCCGCACGCATCGCCCGACCCTACGGCCGGGCACCGACAACGCTCCCCCTACGGCAGCTTCAGGTCGAGGGAGCCGCCGCCGCGGGCCTCGATCGAGAGCGTCGAATGGGTCTTCAACAAGGGGTACGCCGTGGTGACACCGTGGCCGGCATCTTCGTCGAAGTCCTGCGCGATCACCGCCACCGGGGCGCCGTCGGCCGTGAATCGGAACGCCACCGCCTCGTCGGCCTCGTACTTCAGCCTGATCGAGTCGCCGCCGCACTCGATCGACTCGATGCGTGCCTTCCCCGCACCGGCGGGGATCGCCTTGCCGACCGCCACGCTCCCTCGCCGCGTGGTCGCGCGCGGCCATGGCATGGGGAACGGCTCCCCCGGGTGCACGACCTCGGGTACCCCGTCGATCTCCACGTCGCACTCGAGCCCGTACCAGCCGGGGCCAAGCTCGGTGATCGGGAACTCGAACGGCACGAACAGGTCCAGATGGGGGGCGACGTCCAGGGTCACCGGCGCGATCTCGAGCGGCCACGCCGTTCTCGAGGCGAGCTCGGCCACACGGGCGGCCTGGATCTTCACCTGGCGGGGATCGCGTCCCTCGCCCCGCAGCACGAACGCCCCCTTGACCGTCGCAGGGAACCGCTCGAAGTGCGCGCGGATCGAGATGTCGTGCTCCATGGCGACGATCCTAGGTCCCCTGCTCCCACGAGTGCAGGTAGTGGTCCTGCTCCGCGGTGAGCTCGTCGATCTCCACGCCCATCGCGCGGAGCTTGAGCCGGGCGACCTCCTTGTCGATCTCGGTCGGCACCGGGTACACGCGCGGCTGGAGCGAGCCTCGGTTCTTCACGACCCACTCCGCCGCCAGCGCCTGGTTCGCGAACGACATGTCCATGACCGCCGCGGGGTGCCCCTCGGCGGCCGAGAGGTTCACGAGACGGCCCTCCCCCAGCAGGTAGAGGCGGCGTCCGTCGGCGAGTGTGTACTCGTCGACGAACTCGCGGACGCGGCGGACCCCGCCCGTCCCGAGCTCGGCGAGCGCGGGCTTGTCGATCTCGACGTCGAAGTGGCCGGAGTTCGCGAGCATCGCCCCGTCCTTCATCAGCTCCATGTGTTCGCGGCCGATCACGGTGGTGTCGCCAGTCACGGTGATGAAGATGTCGCCGACGCGGGCCGCCTCGCGGATCGGCATCACCCGGTACCCCTCCATCACCGCCTCGATCGCCGCGGTGGGGTCGACCTCGGTCACGATCACGTGCGCGCCCATCCCCCGTGCCCGCGACGACACGCCGCGCCCACACATCCCGTACCCGCACACGACGATCGTGCGGCCGGCGAGCAGCCGGTTCGTCGCCCGCATGATCGCGTCGATCGTGGACTGACCCGTCCCGAACCGGTTGTCGAACAGGTGCTTCGTGTCGGCGTCGTTCACGCTGACGATCGGGTACTTCAGGGCCTGGTCGGTGGCCATCGCGCGCAGGCGGATCACGCCGGTGGTGGTCTCCTCGGTGCCGCCGATGATCTCGGCGATCTGGTCCTCTCGCTCCTTGTGGATCACGCTCACCATGTCGGCGCCGTCGTCCATCGTGATGTTCGGCCGGCCGTCGAGCACGGCGCCGATGTGCGTGAAGAAGGTGTCGGTGTCCTCGCCCTTGATCGCGAAGGTGTCGATCCCGGCTTCGACGAGCGCGGCCGCGACGTCGTCCTGGGTCGAGAGCGGGTTCGACGCGCAGAGGGCTACCTGGGCGCCGCCCGCCGCGAGGGTGATCATCAGGTTCGCGGTCTCGGTGGTCACGTGCAGGCACGCTGCGATGCGCACGCCTTCGAGCGGGCGCTCCTTCTCGAAGCGCTCGCGGATCAAGGCGAGTACCGGCATCTCGGCGGCCGCCCACGCGATGCGGTCGCGACCCTGCGGTGCGAGGCTCATGTCACGGACATCGTTCGTCATGTGGGTTCTCCTCTCAGATCCGCGGGAACAGGTCCACCAGGAGCCTGCCCACGGCGATCGCGGTCTCGTTCGAGACGCGCACGACCTCATCGTGCTCGACGTGCTCGCCGGATGCGTTCGTCAGCGAACAGAGCCCGAGCACGCGCATCTCGAGCGCCACCGCCGGCAGCGCCTCGGGCACCATGGACATCCCGACGACGGTCGCTCCCGCCTGCCGCAGGAAGCCGACCTCCGCGGGGGTTTCGTACGCGGGGCCGCTCATCGCGGCGTACACCCCGGACGACACGCCGATCCCGAGCGCATGAGCGCGTTCCAGCGTGAGGTCGCCCAGGGCCGCGTCGTAGACGTGCTGAGTGTTGATGAAGGCGGGCATGCCGTCGGGATAGCGCCAGCCGCGCAGCGGGGCGGCGCCCATCAGGTTCAGGTGGTCACGAAGCACGACGACGGTGCCCGCCGCCTCGCCGGGGACCAATCCGCCCACCGCGGCGGTCAGCACCATCGTGTCGGCGCCGAGCGCGGACGCGACACGTGGGAGGAGCGCCGGCACATCCATGCCGTGCCCCTCGTAGAAGTGCACCCGCCCGAAGAACGCGGCCACGGGTACCCCAGCGAGGCGCCCCAGGACCAGCTGTCCCGCGTGCCCCGGCACCCCCGGCGGCGGGAACCCGGGGAGATCCGTGAACGCGAAGCTCGCGTCCTCCTCGAGGGCGTCGCCCAGCGCAGGGCCAAGCCCCGAGCCCAGTACGATCCCGGCGCGCGGCACGAGGTCGGTGCGGGCGCGGATGACAGCAGCCACCTGGTCCGACAGATCGTCCCCGGGCCCCGGGTGTCCGAGCGTCACCTCACGCCCCCGCCAGGGCGGCCTTGAGGCGGTCGATCGCAGCGACCGGCGTAGGGTCGACCCCGCGCCGGATCCCGACGTAGACGCTCGCGAAATCGCCCGCAAGGATCAGCGCCATCAGCCGAGTGAGCGTGGAGCGGCCGGTCCCGTGGACCTCCTCGATCGCGACGCCCGCGTCGCGTGCGATGTCGTAGGAGAGGGGGAACCGCGCCGCGAGCTCGGGGTGCTCCCCATCGTGACGGAGCGAGATCAGGGTGCACCGCTCGCCGTAGGGCCGGGTCCATCCCACCACCTCGTTGTGGTCGAGCTCCGACATCGATGCCGCGAACGCCGGCACCTTGCCGTTCTCGTTCATCTGGCACTTCCAACGCATCGCCGCGACGGCACCGATGCCCTCGGCGCCCCAGATCACGGGGATCCGATCGTCGATCAGGCCGGCGAGCTGTTTCGCGGGGTTCCCGGCGAGCGGCGAGTCCGGACCGAGCAGGCCGACGAGGCGCGTAAGCTCCGCGACGGTCTCGTCGACGTCGTCGGCGAGCTTCGGGAGGAGCCCCATCGCCTCGAGCGCACCGAGCGACGCGAAGCCCAGGTGACCCAGCGCCGCCCTCGGCTGGAATCCCCCGGGAACGGGCACGACGGGGATGCCTGCGGCGCCCGCCTCCTGGGCCAAGGTCCCGCCCGACGTGATCGCGACGATCCGACACCCGCGGGCCACGGCCTCACGGAACGCCGACAGCGTCTCGCTCGTGTTGCCGGAGTACGAGGAGGCAACGACCAGGGTGTGCGGCCCGCAGTACGCGGGAGGCACAGGACCTCGGTTCACATCGACGGGGATGCCCAGCCGGTCGCGGAAGACCGAGCGGACGATGTCGCCGGCCACCGCGGACCCGCCCATCCCGAGGAACGTCACCGCCGTGACGCCCTCGGCGGACGGCAACGTGTGCGCGCGAGCGTCGTCGTATGCCTCGCGGCAGTGCCGAGGCAGGTCGGCGACGGCCCCCAGCATGTCCGACGGGTCGGCGTCGTGAAGCGCCCCGACGTCGTCGAGGTCGATCACTTGGCCCCCGGCTTCTCTGCCTCGTCGATCAGCATCACGGGGATGTCATCGCGTACCGGGTAGCGGTACCCGCAGGTCCGGCAGACGATCACCTGCTCGGCCTCCAGGTAGTCGATCTCGCCCCGGTCGTTCGGGCAGACCAGGATCTCGAGCAGCTCGGCGTCCACGCTCACGGTGCCTCTCCTCTGATCAGCTCCAGCACCTCGGCGGTCTTGTCCTCGAGGAGCTCGGGAGTTCGGGCTTCCACGTTCAGGCGCAGGAGCGGCTCGGTGTTCGAGGGCCGCACGTTGCACCACCAGTCGTCGAACTCTACCGTGAGGCCGTCGAGGCGGTCCTGGCGTCCGTCGGAGAGCGCGGCCGCGATCTGCTCGATCCGCCCTCGTTGGTCGTCGACCCTGGAGTTGATCTCGCCGCTCGCCACGTACCGCCGCAGCGGCAGCAGCAGCGTCGAGAGCGGAACGTCGGCCTTCGAGAGCTCCCCGAGCGCGATCACGGCGGCGATCAGGCCGGAATCGGCCCGATAGTTCTCTCGGAAGTAGTAATGCCCGGAGTGCTCGCCCCCGAAGATGGCGCCCGTGTCCGCCATCACCTGCTTGATGAAGGAGTGGCCGACCCTTGTGCGCACCGGCACGCCGCCGTGCTCGCG